>OQVL01002916.1_pt1 | contig 10458 bp, 10 predicted proteins | sample 1691501 | NCBI WGS metagenome assembly OQVL01 (sample SAMN03418253, study PRJEB22391) | human gut metagenome | biome: human-gut; feature: organic feature; material: feces | host: Homo sapiens | place: Tanzania | collected 2013-01
TTCAATGGCAGATAAATACGCAAATCATTTGCCTATCGAATATCTTAGAGTGTACTGCAAGCACCCGAATATTGAGTATCTGCTGAAATCGGGATATAACCCAATCAAGGAGAGAGTATCAGGATATTGGGGTGGGCAAAAAAGCTTGTATGTATCGCAGAAAATCAACTGGAAAAGCAACAATCTGCTGAAAATGCTGAACCTGAACCGCATAGAATTTGCAGTTCTGAAAGGCAGCGAGGTGTATTACGAAAAATATATTCTCTGGCGCGAAAAGTTCCCGAAGATGAAACCGGAAGATGTCTTGCTCGTTGCAAAAGTGTTTGATTATGAAACCGGAACACTTCACCGTTTTTGCGATGCAACAGGACTGACGCCTCAAAGAATCGCACGTTATTTAAATGAAAATAAAATATGCAAATCTGACTACAGTGACTATCTGGAGCAGTGCAGAGAGCTTAATTATGATATGCACGATACAGCAATATCAATGCCACATAATTTTCAAGCAATGCATGAGCGTTTGTCTGAACTGACTGAAATAAAAGTTAATGATGATAACATAGCCGCATTCAAAGCAAATTATCCGGACCGCAAAAAACTGGAATACAGTTTCGGCAATCTGTTTATCCGACAGCCTGAAAGCATGGAGGAAATTGCTAAAGAAGGTTCGCTTTTGCATCATTGTGTAGGCGGATATGCTGAACGTCACGCAAACAGCAAGCTTCATATATTGTTTATACGCAGAGCAGACAAGCCTGATATACCGTATTACACAGTTGAGCTGAGTGCTTCGGGTAATATTGTACAGGTCAGAGGGCTTAGAAACTGTCCCATGACTGAGGATGTTAGAGATTTTATAAATAATTACAAGCAGTATATTGCAGAAATTTTTAATAAAAAGGAGAAAAAAACAGCATGAATGAATTAACAGCCGAATACGCAAAAGCGGCAGACCTTGACCGCAAAATCAAGGTATCGGCACAGCTTGCACAGCAGTCACTTTATGATATGTGCATGGGCTTGAAGGAGATGAGGGACAGCAAGCTTTACAAGGAGCTGGGTTATCAGAATTTCGAGGAGTATTGCGAAAATGAAGTTGGTCTTAGCAGGTTCATGGCATACAAGTATGCTGCAATAGCAGACATGAAAAATGTTGAATCGATTCAACAAATCGGTGTTACTAAACTTTCGCTTCTCGCCAAACTCGACGGACCTCAGCGAGAGGAAATACAGCAGGCCACCGACCTTGAAAGTACTTCTGTAAAAGAGCTGAAAGCCAGAATAGCAGAGCTTAAAGCAATAGCAGATAAATCGCAGGGTACAATATCACAGCTTGAATCGGAGCTTGAAAGCAAGAAAAACAGCATTACTGCCCTTGAAGAACAGGTTGAGGAGCTTGAAAGCCGTCCGGTCGAGGTTGCTGTTGCAGAAACCGACTCCCACGAGATAGAAAATCTTAAAGACGCAATGAAACGTGTGGACCTCGACTGGTCTTTAAAATACAACGAGCTTCAGGAATCAAATCTGAAAGAAAGCATAGAAAAAAACAAGGCTCATACCGCAGAAATTGAAAAGCTCAAAGCCGAGTACGAGGAAAAGCTTGCAAACACTGCAAAGTCCGGAGCTGACTGCAAAGAAGTTTTCAAGGTGTACCTTGCAAATGCAATTGACGCTGTAAAACGGCTCATTTCCTTTGCAAATGACTATCCCGAAGAAAAGCTTTTCAAGGAAAAAATAAAAGAGCTTTTAATTGGCATTGATAAGAATACGGAGGAGTAAAAATGCAAAGATTATTTGAAATTTCACAGGACTTTGAAGCCCTTTTTGACCAATATGACGCCATTCAGGAAATGGAGTTCGAGAAGAACGAGGACGGCAGTTATATTGACGATGACGGCAAAATCATCAATCCCGATGTCACTCGTGCGGAGCTTTTGCAGGCGTGGTTCGACACTCTTGAGGGTATCGAGGAGGAATTTAATTTCAAGGCTGAAAATACAGCACAGTACATAAAGTCACTGAAAGCCGAGGCGGCGGCAATCAAAGCGGAGGAGGACAAGCTCAAAAAACGCCGTCAGTCCTACAGCAGAAAAATTGACGGCATGACAATCTATCTCAAAAACTGCATGGAGCAAATGGGAATAAAGAAAATTGATATGCCGAAAGCCAGAATTACAATCAGGAAAAATACTCCGTCACTGAAAATCACGGACGAAGTCGGATTTATAACAATGCTGCAGGAGCATGGACGTGACGACCTGCTAAGATACAGTCTGCCCGAAATCAAAAAAACGGAAATCAAAAGGCTTATCAAGTCGGGTGAGCATTTCGAGGGTGCGGCACTTGAAAGCTCACAGTCGCTTATTATAGATTAGGAGGATTTGCAAATGGGATTACCTGTACTTATTCTGGGATATTCAGGCAGCGGAAAATCAGCGTCGCTAAGAAACTTCAAGGCTGATGAGCTTGCACTCGTAAATGTAAACGGAAAGCCTCTGCCGTTCCGCACACAGTTTGAAAATGTGCTTAACTCCGACAATTACAAGGATATTACCGCATTCATCAAAAAGCAGTCCGCCGCCTCAATCGTCATAGACGATACACAGTACCTCATGGCAAACGAGTTCATGAGGAGAGCAAAGGAAACGGGATTTCAGAAGTTCACCGATATAGGCAAGAACTTCTGGGAGCTTGTACGTCTTGCGGAAACCTTGCCTAACAATGTTATAGTTTATTTTCTCAATCATCTTGAAACAGGTGATGACGGCAGGCAGAAGTCCAAAACCATAGGCAAGCTGCTTGACGAAAAAATAACCGTTGAGGGAATGTTCACAACGGTGCTGAAAACGGTCGTAAATGACGGGAAATACCTGTTTGCCACTCAGACGGACGGCAATGATACCTGCAAATCGCCTATGGGACTGTTCAGCGGAATGTACATTGAAAACGACCTGAAAGCCGTTGACGAGGCATTGAGAGTCTACTATCATCTGAAGCCTGAGCATAACTGCTCTGAATGCGGCGGAACAATACTCCCTGCACAGGGCAGGAGCGTTGAGCAGATTGTGGACGGCACTTTGAAAAACTACGGCAGAAAGCTTTGCTGGAACTGCATGGTAAAGGAAATAAACAGACGCAAGGAGGCTGAAAGAGATGCCGCTGAGAGCGTATCAGGAGGAGCTTGTCAGCAGGGTGCGTAAGGCATGGCTGAAAGGCAAAAAAGCTCCATGCATCGTACTCCCCTGCGGCGGCGGAAAGTCCGTCATTGTGGCGGAGATTGCAAAGCGTACCACAGAAAAGCATAATCATGTGCTTTTTCTCGTCCACCGCAGAGAGCTTTGCGAGCAGATAGAAAATACTTTCAGAAAATGGGGAGTTGATATGCTCCGCTGCCGTGTGATGATGGTTCAGACTGCCGCAAGACGCATTGACAAAATGTCAGCTCCCTCGCTTATCATTACAGACGAAAATCACCACAGCCTTGCAAGCACCTATAAAAAAGTATACGAGGCATTTCCGAATGCGTATCGGGTGGGAGTTACCGCAACTCCCGTCCGCCTTGACGGCTCCGGACTTTCAGATGTAAATGACGAGCTTATAATCGGAGTTTCGGCTCGCTGGCTCATAGAAAACAGCTGTCTTGCACCCTATGATTACTACGCTCCAAGTCTTGTTGACCTCACCGGAATTAAAATAAAAAAGGGCGATTATGACGTTTCATCAGTTGAAAATCTGATGCTCCACAAGGCCGTGTTCGGTGATGTGATAAAGTGTTACAATCAGCTTGCGAAAGGCAGACAGGCAGTATGCTACTGCACTTCTGTACGCCATTCAATGGAAACGGCAATGCAGTTCAACCTTGCAGGAATTGACGCCGCACATATAGACGGCAGTACACCAAAGGCTGAACGTGAGCGTATTATTGAGGACTTCCGCAAAGGTGCAATTGACATTCTCTGCAACGTAGACTTAATTTCAGAGGGCTTTGATGTTCCCGACTGCGAGTGTGCAATTTTATTAAGACCGACACAATCGCTGACGCTGTACATTCAGCAGTCTATGCGGTGCATGAGATACCGCAAGGACAAGCGTGCAGTCATAATCGACCATGTGGGAAATTATGCACGTTTCGGAATGCCTGACGCTGACAGGGAATGGACTCTTGAAAGCAGAAAAAAGCAGAAAAGGGAGCTTGAAAAGTCTGACGAGATAAATATTAAGCAATGTCCCGAATGCTGCTGTGTGTTTTCTCCGAAAGATGAAAGCGGAGCTGCCGTAACTGTCTGCCCGAACTGCGGATATGAGTTTCCGAAAAAACAGTGTTCCGAAATCGAACAGGAACAGGCGGAGCTTAAAAAAATTGACGGATTTGTGCTTGACTTCAAAACTCCTGATGAGTGCCATTCTTACAGTGAACTGCTTGACTATGCAAAAAGTCACGGATACAAAACAGGGTGGGCATTTTATCAGGCAAAGGAAAGAGGAATGATAACAAGTGACGGAAGAGCATAGGATACAGAACGAAATACGGCTTGCACTGTCGGAATCATGCGTAATTTTCCGAATGAATGTCGGGGCTATGAAAACTCCTGACGGACGTTATTTTGATACAGGCGTCCCCAAAGGCTTTTCAGACTTATTCGGTTTTCGCAAATCAGACGGACGAGCCGTATTCATTGAAGTGAAAACGCCGAAAGGCAGAGCTTCGGAACAGCAAAAAAAGTTCCTCGCAGTCATGCAGGCATCGGGTGCAGTCGCAGGAATATGCAGGAGCGCGGAGGACGCATTAAATTTAATCGGAGGTAAATAATATGGGATTTTCAACAAACTACAAAGACGTAACAGGCGATTACGGCATACTCCCCGAGGGAGATTATGAGGTAATTATCCGCAATATTGAAGAACGCACCACTAAAAGCGGTGCAACAGGACTCAATCTTTCGCTTGTTGTCAGAAACGACATAAATCAAAGATACAAGGACAGATACATTTTTTACACGCTCTGGAAACGCAAAGAACCGACTCAGGCGGATATGCAGGTTCAGGGCTACAGCTTCAAGCAGGTAATGCGTCTTGCAAAGTCCGCAAAGCTGCCAAACGGCAAGTCATACGAAAGCATACAGGATATGTGCAGCGACCTTATGCACCGCACTCTCAAGGTCAATGTCGAGCATAGGGAATGGAACGGCAAACAGCAGGAAAATGTCAAGTACGTCAATGAAAGCGACTTCCCCGACTGCCGCCATGTATTCAAAGAAAAGGCGGTACAGAATACACAAACGCAGACCTCCGCAGCTCCCTCCCCGGACGGATTTAACAATCTTGATGACTTCGAGGAAATCATATCAGACGGTGAAGTGCCGTTTTAATGTAAACATTTTATGAATTTTCAGAACTACTTAAACGGTTTTGTTTAAAAAATACCCTTTTTCGAGTATATATGGGAGCGTTCTCAAAAAAAACACGGAGGTAAAAAATGTACGAACTGATACCAAACGAATTAAAAAAGCTCAGGAACTGGGTATGCTGGAGAGCTGAACCGGACCCCAGACCTGACGCACCTGCTAAAATCAAAAAAATCCCGATAAATCCGAAAACGGGCGGACAGGCAATGTCAAACAGTCCGGATACATGGAGCGACTTTGATACCGCAGTCATGGCTTCGGAAAATTTTGCAGGCATAGGCTTCATGTTCAGCGGCTCAGGCTATTTCGGGGTTGACCTCGACAAAATCGGAGCTGAACTGAAAGACTTTTTTTCAGGCAAAGACGATAATATTGCAGGGGAGTTTATCAACACCCTGCAAAGCTATACCGAGCTTTCGCAGTCGGGAACAGGAATACACATCATCTGCAAGGGCAGTCTGCCGGAGGGCAAACGCCGCAAGGGGGCTGTTGAAATGTACGACAGCGGAAGATTTTTTGTAATGACAGGCAATTACTGTACAGAATATGTTGAAATCAGTGAATGCAGTGAGAAAATCAAGCCGCTTCATGCAAAATATCTTGCCGATGACTTAAAGCAAAGCAATAAAAGCGTAACTGCCCAATCGTTTGCTCCGAGTATGGACGTGCAGTCGATTATCGAAAGAGCAAAAAGCTCCGCAAACGGCGAAAAATTCAGCAGACTTTACAGCGGCGACTGGTCTGACTACAATTCGCAGTCAGAGGCAGACATGGCTTTCTGCAATATTCTTGCATTCTGGTGCGGCGGCGATACTGAAAAAATGGACATAATCTACCGTTCGTCAGGTCTGATGCGTGATAAGTGGGACAGACGGCAGTCGGGCAGTACATACGGCATGCTTACGCTGAACAAGGCGGCAGCAAATTGTGACAGCTTTTACGGTCAAAACATCAGACCGGGCAGCAGCTACGGAATATCAATCTCCCCGAAGGATAACGTTCCGAAAAAAATATATTCTTTTGACGATACGGGCAATGCACAGCGTATCAGGGACTATTTCGGCGATATTCTACGGTACAGTTACACAGACAGAAAGTGGCTTTTTTACCGCAGCGGCAAGTGGAATTATGATAATATCGGGTTCAGCAGGTGCATTGCTGATGAGGCGGTGGAGCTTATGGCTCAGGAAAGACTTCTTTGTGCCGAGCTGGACGAGGAAAACGGCGGCGACATGGAAAAGCAGTTCGTCAAGCATTATAAGAAGTCGAGAAGCTTTACAGGCAAGACGAATATGCTCCACGAGGCAGAGCATTATGAACCGATTACGCCGTCCATGCTCGACAGGCAGAAAGCAGTCCTCAACTGCAAAAACGGCATGGCAGACCTGAAAAGCGGCACTCTTATGCCGCATGACAGGCTTGCTTTCATAACGAAAATCACAAGATGCGGATATAATGCGGACGCTCCCGAACCGCTGATGTGGAAAAAGTTTCTCAACGACATTTTCAGCGGTGACCTTGACCTGATACGCTACATTCAGAAAGCTGTCGGATACAGTCTGACGGGTTCAACCTCGGAGCAGTGTGCATTTTTTCTGTTTGGAACAGGCAGAAACGGCAAGTCCACCTTTCTTGAAATAATACGCTGTATTCTCGGCGATTATGCAACGAATATCCAGCCGCAGACGATTATGGTAAAGCCAAATTCGGGAAATGCCCCGAACAGTGACATTGCAAGACTGAAGGGTGCAAGATTTGTGACAAGCGTTGAGCCGAACGAGGGTATGCGTATTGATGAGGGACTTCTCAAACAGCTTACAGGTGATGACGTTGTTACTGCAAGAAAGCTGTTTGCGGAGGAATTTGAGTTCAAGCCTGAATTTAAGCTGTGGATGGCGACAAATCACAAGCCGATTATCAGAGGTACGGACACGGGAATATGGCGGCGTATACACCTTATACCGTTCAAGGCACAGATACCCGAAAATCAGGTTGACAGAAATCTGAAATACAAGCTTGCAAAGGAGCTTGAGGGGATTTTGAGATGGGCAGTTGACGGCTGTCGGATGTGGCAGAGTGAGGGGCTTGCAATGCCCAAAGCCGTTCTTGACGCTGTAAGGGAGTATCGTCACGAAATGGACGTTATTTCCGCATTTACGGACAGTTGCTGTATTGTCGGAGAGGGCGAGGTCAAGGCTTCACAGCTTTATGCGGCATATTCGAGGTGGGCTGACGAAAACAACGAGTACAAAATGAGCAACACAAAATTCGGAACTGAAATGCAGAAAAGATGCGAACGTGTGAAGAAAAGTGTAGGTCTTGTTTATAAAGGCATCACTCTTATTGACGATTCTTATTCTGTTTCAATCGGATAAAGTGCAGGGTTGTGCAGGGTTGCAGGGTTTTTCCTATTCTATCATATAAAAAATCAAAATCAAAAAAATATATATAATATATAGAAAACCCTGCATACCCTGCACACCCTGCACTGCCGTTTAGTTACGGAGGTGATTTATATAATATATGATTTTAAAAATCCTGAGCATTTCAAGGCTCTTGAACGTCAGGCGTATGACGGAGTGATTGACGTAAGCGGTTTTCCGCCTGCGGCTTATCGGTATTTTGACAGTCTGCGTCTGCTTTATGCAAGATATAAATACGATAATCTGAGTAATTCTGAGGCGGCGGCTAGAAAAAAGAAGCTCCTTGCACAATACAATGAGGCTGTTTCAGCTTACGAATACTGGGCAGCCGCCTGCAAGTATTATCAGGAGAACATCAGAAAGGCAGGCACAAGGCTGTCAGACATGGAAAAATCTGCGGATATATTCGAGGCTCTTTCTATTGCCGCTGAAATCATAGAAGCTTTTACGAATGACAGAAATTTTGCTAAGAGAATAAGAAAAAAATATTGCGGAAATTACGTTCCGGAGGGTTAATACAATGATTAAGTGCTATAAATGCATACATAAAAGCGTATGTATTGATGATGCAAATTATAAATATGCTGAAAACTGTAACCGTTATGTTGGAGGAAACAATAAAATGAGAAATTATCAAAGAACAAAAAACAATCCTTACAAGCTGCCGCACAATCTGTACATGAGAATACTGTATCTTGTGAGGGACTATGAACGAATAAAGTCGGAAAGAGAAGATATCATTCATGGAAGTCCTGAACATGACGGATTACCTGCGGGCAATTTGGGCAATCCGACCGAGGCAAAGGGAATTAAGCTTGCTATGCTCGGAGGCAGCTGCAAAGCAATTGAGGAGGCGTTTAATGAAGTACCTAAGGAGTACCGCAAAGGAGTATGGAACAATATATGTTATCAATCGCCTTATCCGATTGATGCAGGCGAAGCAACATATAAACGCTGGCGAAGCAGGTTTATATATAAAATTGCAGAAAAGCTTCACGAAATCTGAAAAGTGATACGTATGGGAAAAAATCAAGTGCTATAATAATATCGTAGAAAGCTGCGGAGGAGAAGAAAAGCTTTCCCGTCTTGTACGGTTTCGACCTCCGCAAACAAATTTCTTTCATATTTTTTCTCCTTTCATGCAGAGCCGTCATTAAGTTGACGGCTTTGTTATATTCTGAATAACTGAGGTGGTGACCTTGAATGAAAAAAACCTGATACCTGCCGCACATAAATTTACTGTCGAAGAGCGGTCGAGAGCAGGCAGAAAGTCGGGCGAGGCAAGAAGAAAAAAACGTGACATGAAAGCAAAAATGAAACTGCTGCTTGAACTCCCCTGTCAGAACTGTTCAGACTTCAACAACGCATCGGAGCTTGGTATTGACAGCGAAGAAATCGACAACGAAATGGTACTGCTTGTCGGACTTTTCAACAGGGCGAAAACCGGAGATGTTCAGGCAATAAGGGAAATACGCAATATTGCAGGTACTGACGTTTCCTCCGCAGAGCTTGAAATCAGAAAAAAGGAACTGAAGCTTAAAGAGGAGTCCGTGCAGAAAAATGAGCCGGCTCATGCAGAGGAAGAACCTTTGCTTTACAAGGCGTTAGGAGCTGACGAGGAATGACATTTTCAAAGCTCTCAAAAAAGCAGAAGGAAGTATTCCGCTGGTGCTACAAGGGCGGCTATAAGGCGATTATCTGTGACGGTGCGGTACGTTCGGGCAAGACCATATGCATGATAACCTCCTACGTCCTGTGGGCTATGAAGAGGTTCAGCAACGCTTCATTCGGGATATGCGGAAAGACTGTTGCGTCTGCCGAACGCAATATTATCATGCCGCTGCGGAGTATTGCGGATATTACGCATTTCTTCAAGCTCAGCTATTCAACGTCCAAGCATTTGCTTACTGTTGAAAGCCGGCATGGGAAAAATTATTTTTATGTTTTTGGCGGCAAGGACGAAAGCTCCTACGAGCTTTTGCAGGGCATAACACTTTCAGGTATCTTTCTTGATGAAGTCGCTCTGATGCCGCAAAGCTTTGTCAATCAGGCAATCGCCCGCTGCCTTTCGGTCAGTCAATCGCTTTACTGGTTCAACTGCAATCCTGAAAGTCCTGCACATTGGTTTTACACCGAATGGATTTGCAATGCGGAAAAGCGGAAGGCTCTGCACCTGCATTTCCTGATGTCTGACAACCCCACTCTCACGCAGGAACAGCTTGACGAGGCGGAACGTCAGTTTACAGGAGTATTCCATGACAGATATATAAAAGGCTTATGGGTAGTTGCAGAGGGACTTATTTACGCATTTGCGGCACAAGGGAACGCAACCTGTCCGACTGCTGAAAGAAAATACACACGATATCATATCAGCATAGATTATGGTACACTCAACCCCACATCTATGGGGCTTTGGGGACTTTGTGACGGTGTATGGTATCGTATTTCAGAGTATTACTACAGCGGACGCAAAGAGGGCCGCAACAAGACGGACGAGGAATATTATACAGAGCTTGAAAAGCTCGCCGCAGACCGTCCGATAAAGTCAATAATAATCGACCCCTCCGCCGCAAGCTTTATTGAATGTATCAGACGTCACGGACGGTTTTTTGTGACAAAGGCAAATA
>OQVL01002917.1_pt1 | contig 10458 bp, 8 predicted proteins | sample 1691501 | NCBI WGS metagenome assembly OQVL01 (sample SAMN03418253, study PRJEB22391) | human gut metagenome | biome: human-gut; feature: organic feature; material: feces | host: Homo sapiens | place: Tanzania | collected 2013-01
TTTTGCACTTGATGACATTTTTCACCTGATGAGGCAGCTGTAGTTCTTTTTTATCTACGATCTTGTCATCCTGTATCACGTTCACGGTGATGCGATGGTCGATAAAACCGAGAATGTCCAGATCCAGCGCATCGATCGGGCATTCCACTTTGATAATATCTTTCTTGCCCATTTTATTACTTTTTGCATTTTTGATGATGGCAACACAGCAGTCTAATTTATCCAGGTCCAGCCTGAAACAGACATATCTACATCGGTCAGCTGTTCCAGATTGTCCGGAACAATGATTGTAGTGGCTGGAATCTCAATGGATATGGTTTCATCACATACCTGACATTGATAGGTAACGGAGCCATTCTTTTGGGCATCCGGCTGTACATAGGCAACCGGTTCCTTGTAAAAAGTATGGCCGGTTGCAGGAAGGATCCAACTGCCAGTTGGAATCTCTGTCGTTCCGTTTTCATCTGAAAAATATCTGTCACACAATGCGCACTTCCAGTATGCGGTATTTCCATTTTCCGTACAATCCGCATCTTTTTGGGGTATTGCTACCAGGATATGTGCAGGCCTTGTAATGCTGACCTGTACAGTCTCATTTTTATAATTTCCCTTATTATGCAGATTAAAGATAGCTGTCGCCGTCACAGTTTCTCCGGCCTTCAGAGTTTTTCCGGCATCCCCACTGCTCCAGATCCATCCTTCCGGCAGCGAAACCGCTCCTACAATTGTTGCATTATGATCTGCGGTCATACTATTTGCCGGCATGTTAGGGGCATTCTCGGCCTGATTTACTTTTACCACTGTCTTACAGGTGGCATTATCATAATTTACCGAATCCGCAGGATAAAAAACAATGATATATTCTGTTCTTCCGCTATCAGATACAAAAGTCGGCATCTTATAGCCATCTTTCCATCTAAATGCTCCTGCCATATCAGACATTCCACCGGATAATGTACTTTCAGAAAGTGTCTGTCCATAGGTAAGAGCCGATGCTTTCGGCACTACTGTAATGACCGGCACAGCCTTTGTAATAGTCACGGAAACGGTTGCTGTCACGCTATTAAAGTTTGTGCTGTCTGCCGGGGTCAGCGTGCAGGACTTGGAAATTTCCTTAGCCAATGCATTGACATCAATTTCCTCGCCGTACTCAGCCGACGCATAATACTTAGAATCCGCCTCTCTGTCGAGCGGGTTCTGACGCTTTGTTACAGAATACATCATAAATGTACCCTCCATTACTAATAACTGTTTTGAAGTACCTTATAAGCACCTCCGCTAGCGATTTTTTTCTCTGGGAACTCCGACGGAGCCCATATCTTCGGCCGAAAGATACGCCTTTAAAGATAATAAATTCAAATGGCAATCGGCAAGTTTTTTTGGAGAATTTTAAGGAAAAAGTCGTAAAATTCTCAGTGAGTTTTACCCAAAAAGTCACTGAGTTTTTGAAAATTCTCACTGGCTTTTAAAAAATTCTCAGTGAGAATTTTGCTCATTGGCAAAGATAGCTTTCTTTTTAAGTTTTTCTCCTGATTTCGTTAGTTTTTATTGAAAATTTAAGAGATTGATGATATTATAGTTGTAATGAGTGCAAGTTACAAAAAACTTTGGAAGATCCTGATAGACCGCGACATGAACAAGAGCGACCTTATAAGGCAAGCAAAAATTACAAGCAACATCGTTGCTAAGATGGGTAAAGGCGAAGATGTTTCTATGGAGAGTCTGCGAAAAATATGTATCGCTCTAGGCTGTGAGATTGGGGATATAATGGAAGTAAATGCCGAAGAAGCGAAAAAATAATCAAAGTGTCATTATTTGACACCTTATGTATGTTATGATGTCACTAGAATTTAATTCCAACAAATGGAAGGATTTTAACAATATGAACAAAATAATTTCTTCACCTATGAATTATATAGGTGGCAAATATAAATTGTTGCCTCAACTTTTGCCACTTTTCCCTGATAAGATAAATACTTTTGTTGATTTATTTTGCGGTGGTTGCAATGTCGGTATAAATGTACCTGCGAAAAAAACAATTTTCAATGATAATCTCTCTTATCTTATAGAATTATATAGAGAGTTTGACTCTTTAAGTAAAGAAGAGATACTCAATCATATTGACAACCGTATAAATCAGTTTAACCTTTCTCTTACAAATAAAGATGGCTATCTAGAATTAAGAAAGCTTTATAATTCAGAAAAAAATCCGTTAGATTTGTTTGTTTTGGTAGCTTACTCTTTTAATCACCAGATTAGATTTAATAATTCTCATGAGTTTAATAATCCATTTGGAAAAGAAAGAAGTTGCTTTAACGAACACATGAAGAATAATTTGCTTGATTTTTTAACTGCCCTTAATAAGAACTCTGTTGACTTTACTTCATTTAATTTTGATGAATTCGATTTTTCAATGCTTTCTTCAAATGATTTCGTATATTGTGACCCTCCGTATTTAATCACTACAGGAACTTATAACGACGGTAAACGAGGTTTCACTGGTTGGAATAAAGCCGAAGAAGAAAAACTCTTGAATATTCTTGATGACTTGGACAAAAGAAATATTTGTTTTGCCCTTTCAAATGTAATTGAGCACAAGGGAAAGGAGAATTTGATTTTGAAAGACTGGATAACAAGAAACAATTATTATGTTTCATATCTCGCAAAAAATTATTCAAATTCAAATTATCATACAATCGATCGAAATCCAAATGCAACTATTGAGGTTTTAGTTACAAACTATGTTCCACAAATTTCACAAGAAAATCTATTGTTTGCATAAGTTGGGAAAAAATGCGATATATTGGAAACAAGGAAAACATCTTAGATAAAATATATTCTATTCTCAAAGAAAATAATATTTCAGGGAAAACTTTTTTTGATTTTTTTTCTGGAACAGCAAATGTAAGCAAGTTTTTTAAAGAAAAAAACTATCAAGTTTTTTCATCAGATATTTTATACCTTTCGTATTGTTTGCAAAAAGCATATATTGAAAATAACGAATCTCCAAAATTTGATAAGTTAATAGAGATAATTCCCAAAAATGAGTTTGACAATTTATTTGCAACTCCTCTTGAAACTGTTGTCAGCTATTTAAATTCTATAAAGGGTGTAGAAGGCTTTATTTATAAGAATTACACTCCAACTGGGACAGAGAACCTTCCCAGGCAAAGAATGTATTTTATTGATGAAAACGGCAAAAGAATTGATGCTATCCGACTCAAAATAGAAGACTGGAAAAATCAAAGTTTAATTTCTGAAAATGAATATTTCATTTTACTTGCTTGTCTTATTGAAACTATCGGGTTTTATTCTAATGTTGCGGGTGTTTATGCAGCTTTTCATAAATCATGGGATCCAAGAGCTTTAAAACCCTTAACAATGCGTACAATTCAATTATTAAACAATAATCAAAAGAATATAGTTTACAATGACGACAGTATGAATCTACTTGATAAAATTGATGTCGATATTCTATATCTTGACCCGCCATATAATGAACGGCAATATGCTCCGAATTATCATATTTTGGAAACAATTGCGAAATATGATGCACCAGAATTGCGTGGCGTTACAGGTATGCGAGACTATTCTAGTCAAAAATCAAGATTCTGCAATCAGAATACAGCATTGGAAGATTTGGACAAAATCGCTAAAACTGCAAAATATAAAAATCTCGTTTTGAGTTATAATTCCGAAGGTATAATGCCCTCAGATAGAATAATTGAAACATTAAAACGATACGGAACTGTAAAATTAGAGCAATTTGAGTATGCTCGTTTCAAAAGTAATAATAATGGCCTTGCCAGAACAAAAAAAACGGTATACGAACAATTATATATCTTGAAAAGAGAGGTTTAATATGAATCTTTGGATTTTGACAGAGGAAAGACCTAAAAAACAGGTCTTGAAAATGATTTTTGAGTACTTCGCAAAAGACCAGAATTGCGGTTTCTTTGGTGATTCAATTCGTATCATTCCTATACTGAACAAAGATAAGACTTTCTCTTTTACCTATGAAGTTATTGGTTTTAAATGTGCAAAAGTCGATAAGATTTTCATAAAGACTGTTTCGGGAAGTTCAAGTTTTACGGATTTCCTTGTTTTCTATCAAGATAATTTGCCGACTGTAAAAGATACTCCTTTATATGCAATTGAAGAAACGAAAACTGATGACAAAGAAAGCCGTAATACTGGAGTTTATCAGCGTTGCTCAAAATTTGTTTTCATTCAAAATTATTATCCTAAAACAAAACTCATCATGCTTTACGCTTTACAAGTCGGTCAAAAAGAAAAGCCAACAGAAACTTACATCTTTGGAACTCGAATGCTTTTGACTCTTGGCGTTGAGATTTTGGGAAAGAAGCTAGATCCGAAAATCTTTAAGCCTTTTACATCTATTGATGAATTGAGAATTGCTAAGGCTAGTATGAGACCTGCTCCAAAAGGAAATATTCCGATTGTAATAAATATTGCAGACGAAGATTGGATTCAAGTTTCAGGTAGACTTTTCAAAAGTGGAGGTCTTTCACATGATCCAAATATTGGTGCATTAAGTATTATTCCTGCCGTTATTCGTAAACTTGGTTTCAAAGGCAAAATCGAAATCATTATGCACGGATTACAACAAAAGCATGTCGGTAAAACAAATAAATTTGTACAGATTGCGAATGTTCTTGGAATTGAACTGGAAGGATTAACGCTTCCAAAAGCAACCTTGCCAGAAGATTATTGGCATTATGAAACAAAAGGAGAAAAACTCGGTACAATTTTCATTCACCTTGTTGTTGAAAATTTCACAGAAAGTTATTCAATCTTTGAAAATCATGCAGGGTGTGAAAAAGGCTATTTTGTGACAAAAGATGGACAACATCTTGCTCTTGAAAAATATGCAGACAGAGAAGCTTATAAAGCTGGCGATAAGAATCAGATTATCTTTATTCCAGATTTAGTGCTTCTTGATATTGCAGAAACTGAAGTTATCACAATAGAAGGAAAAAAATATGAGTTCAAGCAAAATGGCATTGATGAACTGAACAATTACGATATTTTTGATGAACGCTATTTGAAACCATATTATCCAGAATATAAAATTATTCGTACTGTTGTACTCTATGGAAGCAATAACGAACAAATTGCTGAAATTGAAGTAGGTTTCTTGCTCAATGAAAAAGGTAAACTTGTTCTTGGAATAAAAGCTCCAAAGCTATTCAAAAGAGCAATTTCAAATCTTCTTGATTATTGGAATTAAAATGGCCGCAAAAAAGAGTTTTCTTGATTTGGAGAAGATAGAATCTGAACTTCTGAAATATGGGGTTGAAGATGTTGATTCTGAAATCGAGAAAATAGAAAAACAGGTTAAGTCTACTCTCAATTCTTATAAGGAGAAAAATAAGATTGCTCGTGAGCAGTATAAAAATGGTATTCCTTTTTCAGAAGTTTATGAATCTACTGTTAGCTTAAATCTGCCTGCTTGGGTTCTAAAAAAAATAGATTCCGCTCGTATTTTTGGGGATTCTAAGCAAATGATAATTTTTCCAGATGGCGAAAAATATCAAATAAACAATCCATTAAATAATCTTTCAGGTGGGGATTGGCTTAATTTTACAACATCTGTTTTTTCAACTTTTTACACTACTAATGGGAAAGATTCTTACGCACATGATATTAGAAAAATTCATCCTTCTCCCAAGCCACCGCAGTTAATGAAAGAAATAATCGAATTCTTTACAAAGGAAAACGAATTAGTTTTTGATTATTTTATGGGAGTTGGAGGTTCTCTGTTGGGGGCTGGATTATGCAATAGAAATGCAATTGGTATCGATTTAAATCAAAAATATATTGATGCATATAAACTTGCAGCCAAAGAAATTGGAGTTAAGGACTTTCCAACTATTTGTGGAGATTGCATCGATGTTTTAAGTAATAACAATAAAATGAAACAACTTTTGCAGAACGATAAGATTTCACTCGTTTTAATAGACCCTCCTTATGCAAATATGATGAGTAAAGAAAAAACTGGCGGTGATATAGCGGTTTACGGAAATAAGGCAACACCTTTTACGAATGATGAAAGAGATTTTGGCAATCTAAATCAAACTGTTTTTTTTGACTCGCTAAAACAATCGGTAGAGCTTGTTTTTCCATATATAAAAAAGCACGGTTATATAGTGATATTCATCAAAGATTTACAACCAAATAAAAAGGAATTGAATTTGTTACATGCTGATATAATTGAAAAACTTAATGAAATTTCGAATTTGAATTATAAGGGTCTTAGAATATGGGCTGATAGGTCTGCAAAACTATTTCCTTATGGCTATCCATTTTCTTTTGTCGCAAATCAAATCCATCAATATATATTGGTGTTTAGGAAGGAAAAATGATAAGAAAAGTAAACTTAAAGTGTGCCAGTTATAAAGAGTTGGCAACATTAGAAACAGATAAAAAAATCAACTTAATATATGGGTTAAATGGAAGCGGCAAAAGTACATTTTCTGAATACCTGCGAAAAATTGGATATGCAGATGAAAAATTTGCAAATTGTTCCATTGAAACCGACAATGCGGAAAATAAATCAGAACTCTCTTTGGATGAAAAAATACTTGTTTATAATCAAAAATGGGTTAATGAGGCTTTTTATGAAAACCCTACATTAAAAGGTATATTTTCTTTATCAAAAGAAAATGCTGATGCGAAAAAGAAGATAGATCTTGCAAATCAAGAAAAAGAGAAATTAGAAAAATTAAAAACTGAGAACGAGGAGAATAAAGAAAAATCTCGGGAATCATTCGAAAGTAAAAAACTTAAAATTGTTGATTCTATTTGGAAAATAAAAACTGACTATACTGGCGGAGAAAGAGCTACAGACCAATTTTTTAAAGGGTTAAAGAGTGATAAAGAAGCACTTTTTAACCATGTGCTCGGGATTTCAAAAAGCACAACTCCTCTTTTGAAAACTATCGAAGATATAAAAGAAGAACTACAGGTTCTTCTTGATAAAAATGCTACAAAAGTAGAAAACATAAGCAATGTTCAAATTTATAATTTAACTGAAGATGAAATTGTTTTATTAAAAAAAGAAATTACAGGTAGTAAAAACTCAACATTTTCAACTTTGCTTGATAAACTTCAAAATAGCGACTGGGTAAATTCTGGATTAAAATATGTCGAGAAACAAACTGAGCCTGCACAATGCCCGTTCTGTCAGCAAAAAATTGATAAACAACATCTTTTAGATGAGTTAAAATCTTGTTTTGATAAATCTTATGAACAAGATAAATTGAAACTTCAACATATTTATGACAATTACAAAAGACAGATAGATAGTATTTCTATCGATGCTTCTTTTGAACAGAATAATTTATTAAAAGAATTTTCATCGAAATATGAATCAGCATTTGAAAAGTTGAAATCAAGTCTAAATAGAAATTTAGACTTGATAAAAGATAAAATTTCTACCCCTAGCAAACAAATAACTCTTAATCCACTTATTACGGAATTAACTTCATTAAATGAAATTATAAAATTAGCAAATGATAAGATAAATGATTTCAACAAAAAAATAGACCAAAAAGATTTAACTTTAAAAGAATTGAAAAAACTTTTTTGGGAAAATATTAGATTAAAATATGATGTGATTATCACAAATTATCAAGAAGAAGAATCTTCATTTGATAAAGAACAGAAAAATTTTGATTCTGAAATTTTACGAATTAAAATGGAAATAAACAAACAAGTCAATATAATAACTGAACAGTCAAAGTTGGTATCAAATATTGACGAAGCCGTAATAAGCATAAACAATCGTCTTATTGAGTTAGGAATCGACAGCTTTAAAATCGAAAAATATGATAAAGATAAAGCTGAATACAAACTTGTTCGTTCTGAAGAAAGTGAGGATAATATTTTTGAATCTTTAAGTGAAGGTGAAAAAATGATTATCAGTTTCCTTTATTTCATCGAAGAATGTAGAGGTAAAGATGATTCTAAGACAGCTGATAAAAAGAAAATTGTTGTTATTGATGATCCTATTTCAAGTTTATCTCATATTTACGTCTTCAATATAGGAACATTAATAAAATCCGAATTCTTCGCTTCATCAAAGGTTTATGAACAAATTTTTGTCTTGACTCATAATTTATATTTTTTCTATGAATTAGCAAAAGCACCCTATCGAGATATTAAAAGACTTAAAGATGAAGAACAAGAAAAAGAACATAAAAAAGAATTTAATTTATTTAGAATTATAAAATCTACAAAGGGTAGCTCTATTACTACAATGAAATACAGTGAAATCCAAAACGATTATCAGATGTATTGGTCTGTTGTAAATGACAAGAACAGCAAACCGGCTTTGATAGCAAACTGTATGAGAAATATAATTGATTATTTCTTTGGGTTTATTGAGAATAATGCATTGAGTGGAGTTTTTCAGAAAAAGGAATTTAAAGATAATATAAACTATCAAGCATTTTATAGATACATAAATCGAGAATCGCATTCGGATAATGTAAATATATATGATATGAAAGAATTTGATTATGATTCTTTTCAAGAAGCTTTTCATGAAGTATTTATTCTTGCTGGTTATGAAGAGCATTATAATAAGATGAGTAAAATAGGAATTAATGATTAAAATTATTAGAACAATATAGAATAAATATATTTTAGTAAAAATCGTATAACAAGAAGTTCAAAGCCGACACAGGCTCAAGGCCTGTGCGGTTTAACTCATTGTTATGTGGACGCCCACACTGGGGCGCTTCCGAAGGAGAAAAAATGAATAAAAAAATGGTTGTGTTTTTATTAATAATTACATCGTATATTTCAGTATTGTGTGCCCAAGAAAATATTTTATCAGTATTTGAAAAATCTTATACAGAAGAAAAATTGGAATTATGCTTAAAAAATGGGTTGGAAAAATTAGGAGTAAATCTAGCAGAAGAAGTTCCAGAAGAAAATTTGAGTGTCATAAATTTTATTCTTAAAAATATATATGAAAACAATATACATAAAATGCGAGGAGAAGAAGAGAATAAAGTTTATACAAAAGATACAGGAGAAGAATAAACTGCGCTATTTAGTCAACACAAAAATTTTACAGGTTTAAGGTGTAAAAATTTATGCAGCCCGTTTTCTTTCCAGTTCATTGTACTGGAAGCATTTATACATTTCATCAGGCACGTTGTAATCCAGAGACTGATGAAACCTCGCTGTGTTGTAGAAGTTGAAGTAGGCATCAATGCCGGCCTTCAAGTCTTTCATTGTCTCATAGCGTTTAAGGTAGATGTCCTCGTACTTGAGGCTTCTCCAAAGACGCTCAATTCTGATGTTGTCCAAAGCCCGGTCTTTTCCGTCCATGCTGATCTGGATGTCGTAATCGACAAGAACTTTGATAAAAACATCAGATGTAAACTGGCTTCCCTGGTCTGTGTTGAAGATTGCAGGACAGCCGTATTCTTCGATTGTTTCCCTCAGAAGATTTGCATACTGCATCGCATCCATCGTGTTGAATACGCGCCAGCTCAAGACCTTCCTCGAGAACCAGTCGATTATTGCCATCAGGTAAACATTCCCTGTCGGCAGCTTTATGTAAGTGATATCCGTTGACCATACCTGATTCGGATATCTGATTATCTTGTTTTTCAGAAGATACGGATACTTCTTGTGATATTTACAGGACTTGGAAAGATTCCTGCCCGGAAATACCGCCGTAATCCCGAATCTTCGCATTACACGGCGTACAGTTGTTTCTGTAGTGTCTCCGCCGCAACCGAAAAGGGTTACTACTCTGCCCTTTGCAATTTCCTTAAGCGAGGTAATAATATTTTCAAGTCCGTCAGGTGAATGAGCGTAGTCAATAATGATTGTGAAATCTCTGCCGCTCGGTACAACTTCAATTCTGCCCTTAACTCCTTTTGACTTTTCAACTGCCAAAAGAACATCCTCAAAATCAATACCGAGTGCAAGAGCACATGTTACTGCGCAAAAGCCGCCGTATATCCCGTAAAATGCGGTTATCTTGACCTCATCTGCGGTGTAAGTCCTGCTGTCATCGGAGATAAATTCCGCATAATCCTCTTTCAGCCATTCTGCCGAATATTCGTTGATATCATCAACCGAATAGGACGGAATTTCCGCTTTCACGACTGTCATTTCCGATGTTACCTTGTCATAGTCAAAGTCGGTGAAAACCGCATTCGCATAGACCGAACGAAAATCCTCTTCATATAAATGGTTGTCCCTGATATTTGAATTATTCACCAAAGCAAAACGCCCGTCCGAGTATGTGTAAATAATTCCCGTGTCCATAAAGCCTATCTCAGCGCAGTAGTATTTTCCGCCGATAAGTGAAACGTTCCACCAATCACTGTATTTCTCATCATAAAGTATCTCGATGGTTTTATTTATATTCATGCGTTGCATATGAAAGTTTATGCACCACAGCGAATATCT
>OQVL01002918.1_pt1 | contig 10458 bp, 11 predicted proteins | sample 1691501 | NCBI WGS metagenome assembly OQVL01 (sample SAMN03418253, study PRJEB22391) | human gut metagenome | biome: human-gut; feature: organic feature; material: feces | host: Homo sapiens | place: Tanzania | collected 2013-01
AATTTGAAATCGGCAGCACAATCGCCTTATCAGCCTTCTTCGCAAGTCCGTTCCAAATTGCAAAAAATAAATAACAGCCTCTTGCCCCGAATGCGTCAAGGAGTATCCCTCCAAGCAGGCTGCAGACGATGGAACTGAAATTGTTGCCGATGGCATGGAAAGTGGATATTCCTAGACTCGAGAGCCTTGGTTCCGGTATCTTTCCGAAGTATTTGATGAATTCAACCCAGATGATGCCGTTTGACATTCCCTGCAGAAAAAAAGTTGCCAGCAAGAGTTTGTATCCGGGTCCGAATGCATAAAACGCAAAACGGAGCGCACAAAGCCCCACCGCGATTACGGTAAGTTTCTCCGTCGGGAGCACTTTGTTAATGCGTGGCACCAGCAGCATGAAGACAGCCTCGCTGCCTGCCATGAGCAGAAAAGCAACGCCGATTCCGTAAATGGTCCCGCCGCCTTCGCGGTAAAGGTATCCGAAATAGGTACTGTTTGCGATTGCGCATCCGAACACGAAGAAAGAGCAGATCAGCAGATGAACATATTTCCTATCTCGAAAAAGTTCTTTCGCGGAATTTTTTCTGCTTCCGTCATTATTTTTGTAATGAGGCGGTTCTTTCATGCGCAGCACAATGATGGCTGCAACAGCGAATGTCATTGCATATATGTAGAAAATGGATTTCAGTCCGTGTGCTTCCGCATAACTGCCTGTGATATAAACCGCTGCCGAAAATCCGATTGCACCAAAAGATCTCACTTTGGAAAAGTTATCTCCGTTTGCAATTACAAGTGAATCGCACAGTCCGTACACCGGCCCCTGGAATGCATACATGGCGGCATAAATTGTTACATATGTAAAGAATACTTTTGTGCTTAATGTCAGAATTGAAAAAATGCCTGCCGCAAGGAACATTGCCGCTATGAGTCTTCGCTTGCTCTGCGTGTTTGAATAGACACGTCCCCATAGAAGACCAAATAAAACGGCGGAGGCCGTCCCCATGGAAGTTACAACTCCGACCTGAGTTCCGCTGAACCCGATTGAATTTAAGTACTGCCCGATAAGCGGTGTCATCGCGCCGAGTGGGCAATAGAGAAAAAAATACAATGCATGGCTTTTGAAATCTTTTGTGGTTTTTTTCATGAAAATCTCTCCTTCAGCTAAAGCACAGTATATCAAATCTTATTTCAGTGCACAATAATATGTAGATATTTTGCCGAAATTATTTTCTTGGGCAAAACGCAGGAGGTAATATTTTGTTAATTGTTGCAATTCGTACACTTATTTTATATGCAGCGGTGTTGTTTGCCGTAAGGATGATGGGAAAATCAGAGCTTTCGAAAATGTCACCCTTTCAAATGGTCGTGCTTTTCATGATTGCCGAACTTGCGGCAATTCCGATCGATTCGACATCGGCCTCGCTCGTGAACGGTGTCATGGCAATCTTCACGCTCATGTTTTTACAGATCATGATTTCTTTTCTCTCCACAAAATTTGAGTGGTTCAAGAATTTTGTCACGGACAAACCGTCCGTCCTTATCGAAAAAGGCAGGATCAATATCAAAGAACTGAAGAAGCTCCGTATCACAAACACCGATCTCATGGAGCAGCTCCGCCTTGAGAACTGTCCTTCCTTGGCGGATGTGGAATACTCCAAGCGAGTGAACCCGATACAGCAAAAGTACATCAATAACTTGGCAGCAGCGAGCGAGACCGCAGAAACCCTGCTTGAATCCCTGCAAAAGGGCAAGAAAGAAGGCGGAGGCGGCAGTGACCAGTTCTTCCAGACCTCAGCCGTCAACTTCCTCGCCGCCTGTATCTACTTCTTTATCAACTATGGTAAGGAACCATACGACAAAGACGGCAAGATGCTGATAGCAGAGAAAGTACTTGATCCGAAGACCATGCAGATGAAGCCGACCGGAAAGGTGTTTAACCATGCAGGAGAAGAAGTGGAGCCAGCCTATTGGTTGGGCAAGTACAGCGATATGCCTCATATTCTGAGTTTCCTGAACGAAAGCTACAGCCCAATCCTTCATATTGATGTATATGGAACGATTGGACAGGCATTTGGAGACGAGAACTACAAGGCAATGGCCGATTATCTTGCAACGCTTGAAGAAGCAGCCGCCCCATTCCACCTTAGGATAGAAGGTCCAATGGATGCAGGCGAGCGAGAGAAGCAGATGATCTGCCTCAGGGAGCTTAGAAAGGAGCTTGATTCAAGGAACATCAACGTGGAGCTTGTTGCAGACGAATGGTGCAACACCCTTGAGGATGTCATATACTTCTGCGACAACAAGGCCGGCCACATGGCACAGATCAAGACTCCGGACCTTGGTGGAATCAACAACACGATAGAAGCTGTCATCTATTGCAAGAAGCATGGTTTTGGTGCCTACCAGGGCGGAACATGCAACGAAACGGACCGCAGCGCCCAGGTGTGCGTGAACTGTGCAATGGCAACGCAGCCGGATCAGATCCTTGCAAAACCAGGCATGGGTGTAGACGAAGGCTACATGATAGCATACAACGAAATGAACAGAATCATTGCCCTTAGAAAGGCAGGACTTTGAGGCTAACCATGGAAATCATTAGAAAGGCATGGGCGGGAACAGGCGAATCAAGCGATGCATACGTATTGGTGTCACCTGCAAATACATTGGAGATAGAGATTTCCTCTGTTGTATACAACCAGTATGCAAAGGCAATCGACAAGGCCGTAAGGGAGACCCTTGCAGACTTGGAGGTTGAAAAAGGAACCATAACCATCAATGACAAGGGGGCTCTTGACTGTGTCATTCGGGCAAGGGTCGAAACCGCAATCAAAAGGGCATCGGAGGCTGGAGTATGAGACGGTCAATGCTTTTCATACCCGGCAACAGCCCTAGCCTTCTAATGAACGCCGATGTCCTTGGCGCTGACAGCATAATCTTTAATAATATCAGCAGTCCAACAATATCCACCTTCGGTTTTGCCACCATTCATGACTTTCTGGTCTTTTGACAAAACCAAGTCGATGTCTTTGGTTCTGCAACCCTCAAAGATACCTTTCTCTCCTGCTTTACCATATACTTTTGTAAGATTGCCTAAAACTACCTTTTGAAGCCCTGTACAATCTAAAAAAGCTTTTTCCGCGATTTCTGTAACATCTGGGAGGGCTATGGATTTCAGCTTTTCCCAGTACATAAATCCTCTATAAGGAATCTTCTTACATCCTATCAAAGTAAGGTTTATAGTCCCATCCCTTGCACCTCCTTCTAGAAGTCCGAAATGTATTGCATCCAATGTTTCTTTATCCACATCGGGAGCAAGCATGAGATTGATGTAAGTCTTGCCCGCATCCAATTCCTTCTTGACGTTTCCCACAATTTGATCGTAAGTGATACCTTCGTCAGCCAGCGAAACAACAGTAGCATCCAGTACATAACTCTTAGCGCTTTCTGCTGCCTGATAGAATGTATGAGTAGCCAAAATAGCTTCCCCATATTTCACATCAAAATCGCAATATTGTCCAAAAATACCATATAAATAGGCATTGCCCTTTTCATCATATAGTAAAAAGAAAAAAAGGCGATACAATTGTATCTAATGGAGCGTTACTTACTAGAAAAAGTCATCAAGTATTAAACAAATTACAGGCTAGAAATAGAGACTTATATGATAAATGGCAATGGTTATTCATAGAGATAAATTGTTCTAATTCAAGTCCAAATACAGCACACTTAGAAGAGATCAAAGAACTTAGAAAAGAAACAAAGGAATTTTTATATGGTAAACCAAAAACATTAAAATTATAAAAATGTCAAATTAAATCACAAAATAAGTAGAATTTACTTGAAATTTGGCACTTTTTGTTCTATAATCAATTATAGTCATGAAGGGAGGGAAGAAATAGTGACACACGTAGAAGTAAAAGACGGAAATATCGAGGGCGCATTAAAACGTTTCAAAATGAAAGTTCAAAGAAGTGGAATCCCTACTGAAATGAAAAAAAGAAAAGAATATTCTAAACCTGGCATTAAGAGAAGAGAAGCTAAAAAAGAAGCTATCAGAAATGCTAAAAAGCATAATAAACAAAGATATTAATTAGGAGTGATATAATGTTATACGATACTATAATGACTGATATGAAAGAAGCTATGAAGTCTCATGATAAAGAAACTTTAAGCACTTTAAGATTTTTAAAGTCAGCCATAGATTTATTTAAAATAAATAATAAAATGGATAGAACTGAGTCACCTAGTGATGATACAGTTATAGAAGTAGTAAGTAAACAAGTTAAGACTCATAAAGAAAGTATTGAAGAGTTTAAAAAAGCAGGTAGAGATGACTTAGTAGAAAACTTACTTAAAGAAGTTCAAGTATTAAGTAAATATTTACCAGAGCAATTATCAGAAGACGAAGTTAGAAGTAAAATAGATGAAGTTATTTCATCTGTTAAAGCGTCATCTATTAAAGATATGGGTAAAGTTATGAAAGAATTAACTCCGATATTTAAAGGTAAAGCTGATATGAAACTTGTAAATACAATAGTTAAAGAAAAATTAAATTAGGACTCTTTTATGTGGGTTCTTTTTTTGTAGGAGAAAAAATGAGCAAGAGAATTGAAACAGAAAAGAAATATTATTGTAAAAACAAAACTAAATTAATTACTCTAGCAGAATCTTTAGGGTTCAAACTGCTAAATGAAAATAAAGAAGTAGATGAATATTTCACTGATATAAATAGTGAATATATTAAAAATAGAACATGCCTAAGGATTAGAAAAACAAATAATGATATGGAAATAACTTTCAAAGGAAAGTCAAAAGAGTTTGAAAGTTCATTTGTAAAGTTAGAAAGTAATTTTGAAATGGATCTTAATAATTATGATAGTTTTATAGAATTATTTTCGATGATTGGCTATTATAGTTATACTATTGTTGATAAAAATAGATTAACATATGAAATGAAGGATAATGACTACACTTACAGTATTATGATTGATGATATTAAGGGAGTGGGTGGATTTGTAGAATTTGAACTTCTTTGTGATAATGAAAATTATAATATTGATGAATTAAAAAATAAATTAGATAAGTTTGTTTCATTATTTAAGAGTTTAAAATTAAAAGAAGCATTACTGCCATATAGAGATTTTGTGGCTGATAAAATATATAATGATATTAAACCAAAACAAAATATAAAGGGTGTATGTTTAAATATTGATAATTTCTTAAAAAAGTATGAAAAGGATTTTTATAAATATTATAAATCACTATTAAAAAACAATAAGATAACAAATGAAGTAGTTAATTCTATAATAAAAAGTGATACATCTATTAAAATAAATGATTATCTTGATAATTTAAAGGTTAATGATAGTAATTTTATGGTAATGATAGAATTATTAAAGAAAATTAATAAATTAGGCCTTAAAACTATTTTAAATACTAAATGTAATAAGGCATTTATAGAAAATGTAATATTTAAATTAGCAGATAATACATTTGAATATATTATAGATAAAAATGATAATGAATATTTTAATGTTAAAGGTGATTTAAAAGAGGTTAATTCACAATTACTTATAATATTAAATAATTATAAAAATTAAGGAGATAAAAAATGGATAAAAGAGTTAGTTCTAGAGCAATAATAATTGAAAATAATAAATTATTAGCAATGTTTAGAAGAAAAATTAAAGATGGAAAGACTAAAGAATATTATGTTATACCTGGTGGTGGAAGAGAAAATAATGAAACACTAGAGGAAAATGTAATAAGAGAATTAAAAGAGGAATTTGAAATTGATATTAAAATTCTTGGATATTTAGGCGTTGAAGAGCACGAAAATACTATAGAGCATTATTTCCATTGTGAAAGAGTTAGTGGTACTCCTAAAATTAGTGGTGAAGAACTTGAAAGAATGACGCAAAGTAATTACTATGAACCCCGCTACATTGATTTAACTAACTTAGATAATATTGATATTAATGCTAAAGATAAAGTAAGACAAGCTCTACAAAAAAACTATAGATTAATGAAGTAGGAGAATTTAAAATGAAAATAACATTAGCGACATTTGATGATAATGAGAGATTTAAGCTTTGGAACGATACAGGATATATTCAATTAATTGACTACTTAAAAAGGAATAACAAAATATAATAATCAACAAAATAATAGATAACAAACAATCTATTATTTTTTCTTGATGTAAAATATATAATAATATGATATACTTAATTATACGGAGTAAGATATATGAATTATATTATATATAAAATAATAAAATTTATTGGTACGCCATTATTTAGATTAGTTTATTTGCCAAGAAGTTATGGTAAAAATAATATACCTAAAGATGGAAGTGTTATTTTAGCAGGTAATCACACTAGTGTATTAGATGCTTTAATAATGGTTTCGACTCCTAAAAGAACAGTACATATGATGGCTAAAAAAGAGTTATTTGAATCAAGATTTACTAATTTCTTTTTTAGAAGTATGGGTTGCATCCCTGTAAACAGAAGTATACATGATAAAAACGCAAAGAATGAAGCAGTAGAGGTACTTAAAAATAATGAAGTACTTGGAATATTTCCAGAAGGAACAGTTAATAAAACAAATGAAATAGTGCTTCCATTTAAATATGGTGCTGTATCATTTGCTAAAAAAACTAATGCATACATTGTACCTTTTGCTATAACAGGGAAATATAAAATATTTAGAAGAAGTATTAAAATAACATATGGTAAACCATATAAAGTTAAACAAGATTTAGAAGTAGAAAATAATAGACTTATGAATACAGTAAAAAGAATGATTAAAGAAGGGAATGATAAAAATTAAAACAAATAAATATCCATGGTTTAAGTACTATAAAGATATGAAAAGTACATTAAAATATCCGGATACTTCAATGTATGAACTTGTAAAAAGAGCATGTATTAAGTATCCTTCAAATATAGCATATTCTTATTTTGGAACTAAAGTAACATATAAGAGTCTTTTGAGAAAAATAGATTTGTGTGCTCAGTCTTATGCTAAGATTGGTGTTGTTAAAAATAGTAATGTAACTATATGTAGTCCTAATACACCTGAGGCAATAATATCATTTTATGCTCTTAATAAAATAGGAGCAGTTGTTAATATGCTTCATCCATTATCAAGTGAAGAAGAAATTAAATTTGCACTTAATTTAACTAAGTGTGAATATCTTTTTATAGCAGATATTGCGTATTCTAAATTTAAAAATATAAGACAAGAAACTAGTGTTAAAAAAGTAGTCTACGCACCAATTTCTGAATCAATGGATCCAATAACTAAAGTTTGTTTTTATGTAACTAAAGGTAGAAAACTATTAAGACCTATTGAAGATGATATAATTCCATATACAAGATTTATAACACTAGGAAGATTCTATGGTAAAAAGGTGATAGATAAAAATAAGGGTGATGATGTAAGTGTTATTTTACATAGTGGTGGGACTACTGGTACACCTAAAGGGATAATGCTTACTAATATGAATTTTAACTCTTTAGTGCTTAGTGAACTTGAAATAAATAAAGTGTTAGGTGATAGTGTAAGTATCCTTGCAATAATGCCAATATTTCATGGATTTGGACTTGGTTGTACTTTTCATGCTTGTTTAGTAAGTGCAGGACATGCAATTATACTTCCAAGTGTTGATCCTAAAAAGTTTGATGCAACCTTACTTAAATATAGACCTAATATTATAGCGTGTGTTCCTTCTATATTAGAAACCCTTACTTACAGTAAGAAACTTAGAGATGAAGACTTATCATTTATAAAATGTATTATTTGTGGAGGGGATAATTTGTCAACTTCATTAAATAAAAAAATAGATGAGTTTTTAGAAAGTCATAATAGTAAAACTAAAGTAAGAACTGCTTTTGGTATGACTGAAGCAACTGCTGGTGTCACTATGATGCCTCTTGAAGAGTCAAGATGTGAAAGCATAGGAGTACCTATACCAGACTCATTTATAAAAATAGTAAAACCTGGTACAGAAGATGAATTAAAGCCACTTGAAATAGGTGAAATATGCATAAGTGGACCTACTGTTATGAAGGGTTATTTAAATAATAAAAAAGAAACTGATTTAATGCTTAAAAAACATAAAGATAAAAAACTATGGTTACATAGTGGGGATTTAGGATATATGGATAGTGATGGATTTGTATATTTCAAATCAAGACTTAAAAGAATGATTGTATCAAGTGGATATAATATTTATCCTGGACAAATAGAAGAAATAATATCATCTCATCCTTATGTTAAAACCTGTGCAGTAATTGGAGTACCACATCCATATAAAAAAGAAGTTATTAAAGCCTATATAGTTCTTAAAGATAATATCGAACTTACAAGTGAAGTTAAAAGAAGTATTAAAAGTTATTGTGAAAAAAATATTGCATCATATTCTTTACCATATGCATATGGTTATAGGAAGGAGCTTCCAAAAACATTAGTAGGAAAGGTAGCATATAGAAAACTATTGAATGATGAAGAAGAATAAATCAGAAAGAGAATTTGGTTATAAATTACTTAAACCATTTGTAATAACGTATTTTAAATTAAAATATAAACCAACAGTAATAGGAAGTGAAAATATACCTTCTTCTGGAGCTATAATTCTTTGTGGAAACCATGTACATACTCATGATCAATACAATGTAATGATGTGTACTAAAAGAGTAATACATTATATGGCTAAAGATGAATACTTCTATGGACCATTTAGATGGTTTTATAGATTTACTGGATGTATTAAAGTAAATAGGAATATACATGATGAAGATGCTAAAAGTGAAGCATTAGATATTTTAAATAGTGCTAAAGCTTTAGGAATATTCCCAGAAGGAACAAGAAATAAAACTATTGGTACTAAAGATGAAGTAGAACTCTTGCCATTTAAATATGGAGCAGTGTCTCTTGCTAAAAAGACAGGTGCATTAATAGTACCTTTTGCAATAACAGGAAAATACATAGGAAAAGATGGAAATATAACTACTAGAATAGGAACTCCTATTGATATAAAAGATTTAGATTTAGAGAGTGCTAATCAACTTTTAAGAAAAAATATACTAGATTTAATGCATAAAAGTGAAAAATAGTATATAATAGTGTGTGTGAGGTGAATTCTTTATGAAGTTTATTTTAACAGCAGGAGGGACAGGTGGACATATATATCCAGCCTTATCTGTGCTTGATGAAATAAAAAAAGACAAAAAGAATGAATATTTATATATAGGAACAGAAGACAGAATGGAAAGTGAATTAATACCTGATATGGGTATACCATTTGTTGGACTTGAAATATATGGACTATCTAAAACCAATATAATAAGAGATATTAAAAATATTGGTTGTATAGTCTCATCATATAGAAAATGTTTAAAAATAATGGATGAATTTAAACCTGATGCAGTAATTGCATTTGGTGGATATGTAACACTTCCAGTATGTTTAGCTGCTAAAAAAAGAAAAGTTAAGGTATTTTTACATGAGCAAAATATGTTACCTGGTAAAACTAATATATTCTTATCTAAGTATGCTGATGCAGTGTTCACATCATTTAAAGATGGAATGAGAAAACTTAAATGTAAGAATATTATTTATACAGGTAATCCAGTTAGCCAAAGAGCAATAGAATGTAAAAAATATAATAAAACTAATTTAGGATTTACTAAAGAAAAGAAACTTATAGTTATAGTTATGGGTTCTCTTGGAAGTACATCTGTTAATGAAAAAATATTAGATTTCTTAAGAACATTTGAAAGGGAAGATACTGAAATATTATTTATAACTGGTAAAAAGAGTTTTAATGATTTGAATAATAATTTAATAGTACCAAAGAGTACTAAGATAGTACCATTTTTTGATAACTTACCAACTATAATGAAATCAAGTGATTTGATTATTTCAAGAGCGGGAGCATCAACCATTGCTGAGATAATGGCAACTAAAACACCAAGTATTTTAATACCAAGCCCTTATGTTGCGAATAATCATCAATATTATAATGCATTAGATCTTGTTAATAAAAAGATTAGTATAATGTTAGAAGAAAAAGACTTAAATACTGAAAATTTAACTAATGCAATTGATGAAATGTTTGATGAAGAAACATTTAAAGAAGTAAGAAATAATCTACGTGAGATAAAAGATATATCATCTAGTACTATAATACTTGATAAAGTAAAAGAAATATTAGGTAATAAAAATGAAAAAAAGAGTAAAAAGAAACAAACAAAGCCTCCAAGAAATATGGGTGCTAAAGCAAAGGAAGCTGCAAGAGTACTTTCTGTTGCAGGTAGCAAAAAAGATTTAGCACTAAATTCTATTGCTGATGCACTAATTGAACATAAAGATGAAATCATTAAGGCTAATAATATTGACATTGAATATTACCGCAAACGCCCTTGCGTGCAGATCATCGGAGAGGCCGCAAGGATC
>OQVL01002919.1_pt1 | contig 10458 bp, 6 predicted proteins | sample 1691501 | NCBI WGS metagenome assembly OQVL01 (sample SAMN03418253, study PRJEB22391) | human gut metagenome | biome: human-gut; feature: organic feature; material: feces | host: Homo sapiens | place: Tanzania | collected 2013-01
CAGCCGAGAAGGTAGGCACAACGTATGTGACTGCGCCTAACGGCTCGCCGCTGGGCTATCGCATCGGTGTCGGAGAGTCGTCGGTGTCGGCAGTCAAGGGCGTTTCGCTCCGCGTATATCCTAATCCGGCGACAGAGTCGTTCAGAATCCTTGGATTGGAAGAGACGTCGAGCGTGACAGTGATGTCGGCTACAGGAGCAGTGGTTGTCAGCACGACAGCCGACAAAAACCAAAGCATCGACGTCAGCGGTCTGTCTACAGGAGTCTACTTCGTGAAGGCCGGACAAAATGTGATGAAGTTTGTGAAGCGATAATATCGTTGAAAACAGAAACAAAATCGGGCAGACTTCGAGCCGTTAGGCGCAGTCACATACGTTGTGCCTACCTTCTCGGCTGCTACCGACTGCTGCGAAGTGGCGTTCATCTGCATTGTATAGACACCATTCTCGGGGAATGTGACAGGCACCGCTACCGTCGCACTCTCGCCTGCCTTTATTGTCACGTCAGGAATCTCCACTTCAATATATTTTCCACTCTTCTCACAGTAGAACGACGCCTTGACAGTTCCCTTGAAATCAGCCTTCGCAGTGTTGTTCATCGGCACGTTGAGCGTCTGCGGCTCGCCTTTCGGCAGATATTCCGAATTTGGCAGCTGCGTCTCGGTTGCTGCTATTTTGGGTATGTTGGCATATTCCGTAGGCAGAATCGTGATTATCTGTCTCTTCGCATCCGGGTTGAGCAAACCGCGCTCGCCGTCGGGAGTGGCGTAGCGCATCGACAGTTCGTAAGCGCCCTCCAACGGATAGAGGCTGTTGGGCACATAGAAATAATATTTATCGTCAGACGGCACCGGCACATCGGCAAACGTGCAGAGGCGCACCTCCTCGCCTGTCTCGACCGACTTTGCATAGACGCTCATATTGACATTGCCATCCATCTTGTTGACCGAATTTCTTGCTGCATTGTTCCACAGCCACACTTTAGAGCCCCAATAATACGTAGTGCTCTTTTCGGAATACAAATCCTTGGAGCTGTCGAGAATCGGATAATCCACCGCCGGCTTCACATCAATTTGAAACTCCTCGGCGTACGTATATTCACTGCTGTTGTCGTTCTTTACCCCGACTTTATATGTCCCGCCAGGCAACATGAAGCCCTTTTCATTCGTTGCACTTATGCAAAACGTCTTCTGCTCCAGAATGTCGGAATAATATCCGTCAAACGCATATATGCTGCGACCGGCTTCGTAGACAGCTCCTGTCTCCGTGTCGGTAAATGTAAAACCAAGCGCTCTCTTTACGCCGGGAAGACGATGCGAATCGTCCTGTACGGCTACCGTAAGATAAAGCGGAGCCTTGCCTATGAGTTCTGCCGCCGGCTCTATGGAAAGAATTTTTCCCGACTGCACGGAATACTTTTCAAGCATCGGAGCCGTGCATGTCCATTCGCCGCCATTTATATTCATTATTGTGCGCATACCCTCGCGGGCAGGCAGCGCCGTCCACGGCTTCTCCGTGTCGCGCTCCTTGTAATAGAGCGTCAGCTCATAGTCGCCGTCGGCAAATGTCGGGTTTTCCTTGCCGGCAGCGTCGGTCCAGTCTCCGTACTCTTTACCGCTGTTCATATAAGGATAGCAACCCAATTTGTCATATTCGTAATCCTTACGGATATATTTTGTCACGCCGTTCTGCATCAGTCCAATCGTGAACGTATAGCTCTTGTCCGACTCATAGTAGTTGGTCGTGACTGTCCCGTAGCTGTTGCCCTGGTTGAAGCCTATCAGCTTTATGCCCTCCGCATACGGAGCGTCGGCTGCCGTGCGCGGACGCAGCCCCACAAGCATCTGTTGCTGACAATAATAGCCTCGTGTCTCGTCGGGAGCCTTGCAGTAGGTCACGTCGTAATAGCCGTCGGCATCGCCGCTCCATCCCCAGTTGATATGCACATTGTTCTCGGCGTCGATGCCGTCAATCACGAAGGCATGGCCCGAAGCACCGTTGTATCCGGAATAAAGTATCGGACGTCCGGCCGTAAGCTCTTCCTGTATGACAGTCATCCAAAGCTTTGTGGGCACATATTCGCGCACCCAAATCTCACAATTGTAGTCGTAATAGCGGTTGAAGCCCACGTATGGGATAGCGGCGCTCGTCGCACCCGTCCCCGACCATGTCACATCGTATTTCGCCTTGCACGACACTCCTGCCTCATACATCAGCTGCGCCACGGCGTCGGCCTGTGCGTCGGTATAGGAGCCTGCCTCATAAACATCGAGCATATTGGCCCAGTCGTAACTTATTTTTGTGAAATCAACAGAGATTTCCTTGTTGCCAACACCCTCGTTGACATATTCCAACACATCATAGCCCTTAGAGTTCGACTTGTAGTAGTTAAGAATCTGAGCCATCGCGGTGGCGGTGCAGCCCGTGAGCATAGGATTGCCGTTGTATTTCGGGCATTTGCGGTTGAACGGAGCGCCCTGTCCCCATTTTGTCTTCAGCAACGGAGCCACCGGAGCCACTGTAGGCGTAGGATAAGAGTTGCTGAAATCAGAAGAGGCTGTGGCTGCCTTGTAAGCCACCATCCATTCCTGCAACGCTTCCGGCATATTGTCGAACGACAGCCCGGCATCGGTGGAGTAGCCCATCACCCGCAAATCGTCGCCGTTGGCCGACATAAGCACGAAACCGCCTTGCGGAGCGTTATAGGCATAGAACTCTGCCTTTTTCAGCGATTTGGTCTTTTTCACAGCCTTGCCGGATGTCGACATGACAGCCGCCGTCAGCGAGCCGCCATCGGCGGTCTTTCCGCCCATTTTCTGGGAGAGAAACTGTTCTGCCATAGCCGCTGCCTCTTCGGGAAGACTCGCAGCCGACGCGCCAGCCCCTATCGCAAGCGACGCCAACAAGATGTATTGAATCTTTTTCATGCAATTATTGTTTTTTACAATTATTCCGTAAAGGTAATGCAAATTTTTTCAACTTTCACAAGATATTATCGTTTTTATCTATAAAAGAACTCTTTTTTTTGCTTTTGAACCACAAACCACACGCAAAGCGGTAAGCCATAGAGCCGTAGCTTGCAGCCAAGGTGCGATTTTTCAATTCGGATGTGAGTTTGCGCAAGCTGCATCTAAGGCTGCCGAAAATCCGCATAACATAGAAAAGCGACCGCTCCGCATACTGTTAGTCAGCACACGGAGCGGTCGTTATTTTTATCGGCAACCTTCTTGTTACTGCGGAATCTTCAGCGACTGTCCAATCTGGATGTTGTTGCCCTTGATGCCGTTGGCTTTTTTAAGTTTTGAAAGTCCGACACCGTATTTTTCTGCAATCTCTCCGAGCGTCTCGCCTCTCTTCACCTTGTGGGTTTTCTGCTTTTTCTTGCTCGTCTTGTCGGTTTTATCGGTCTTTCTGTCCACTTTCTTGTCGGAGTAGACCTTCAAATTCTGACCTGCGGCAATATTGTTGCCCTTGATGTTGTTCCACTTGCGCAGATCGTCGACCGTCACGCCATATTTCGTAGCAATCTGCCCGAGTGTCTCGCCTTTCTTCACCTTGTGGGTCTGCTCTGCCGCTTCATTGTCGCGGCTGCGCGATGATGTAGAGGTTTTGCCGTCGGCTTTGAGTTTCAGCTTGTCGCCCACACGGATATTGTCCGACTTCAAGCCGTTCCATTCACGAAGGTTGGCAACCGTGACTCCATACTTGTCAGCGATAGCCGACAGATTCTCACCCGACTTCACTGTGTGGACTGCAGGAGCGGCAGGCGTGTCGTTTTTCTTCTTGACAGCCTTCTTGGCATCAACCACAAGCACCTGTCCAGCCATAATGTTGTCCGACTTCAAGTCGTTCCACTCACGGATATCGGCGATTGTCACGCCATACTGTCCGGCAATCGAAGCCAGCGTCTCGCCACGCTGCACCTTGTGACGCTCAGGATTGCGCGGAGCTGTTGTCGTGGTCGCTGTTTCTTTCTTTTTCTTCTCAGGAGCTGCCACTGGAGTTGTTTCAGCCACAACGGTTTCCTCTACGTCAACCGTTTCTTCCTCTTCGGTTTCGGGCTGCTCAACACGCACCTTCGTGTAGGTGTTTATTTTTAGCGTCTGTCCGCGTTTCAGCCTGCTGCTGCGCAGACCGTTCCATTTCTTTATCGACGACACCGACACGCCGTATTTGCGCGCCACCATCGAGATTGTCTCGTTGCGTCTCACCTTGTGATACTTCACCACAAGCTTCGTTGTCGTCTCGCCATCGTCGTTGCTGACTGTCGACGGATCGACAGGCACCACCACATCACGGCGGGCATAGAGCGCAGCATTGTGGGCCACAATGCTGTCCTCGCTGACGATGTAGCTGTAGATTTGCTGCGACGGCAGTGTAAGCGCATACGGACGGATGTCGCCCGGAATCTCATCCTTGCGGTATTGGGGGTTGAGCACGCGGAGCTCCTCCATCGGGATGTTGAGCACCGCCGATATCTGCTCGAAATGCACTCGCTTGTTCACGTGGATTGTGTCGGTAAGAATAGGCCGACGTGCAAGCGATTTTCCGAGGTTGTGGTCCTTGTAATAAGTCATCACATAGTTTGCCGCGATAAACGCAGGCACATATCCGCGCGTTTCCTGCGGCAGATAGAAATATATGTCCCAGAAATCCTTCTTCTTGTCGGCAGTTCCTCCGGCGCGGCGCAAAGCCTTGTTCACATTGCCCGGACCGCAGTTGTAGGAAGCGATGGCAAGCGACCAGTCGCCATAGATGTTGTAAAGTTGCTTCAGGTATTTTGCAGCCATTTCCGATGAGCGGATAGGGTCGCGGCGCTCGTCGATGATGGAGTTCACCTCCAGCCCCAAGCCCTTGGCGGTGGTCAGCATAAACTGCCACAGACCGGTGGCGCCCACGCGCGACACAGCGTCGGGATTCAGCGCCGACTCAATCACCGGCAGATATTTCAGTTCCAAAGGGACACCCTCTTTCTCGAGTGCCTGCTCGAAAAACGGCATATAATAAAGGCTCAATCCGAGCATTTCCTCCACCAGTTGGCGACGGCGCTGCGTGTACATATTGATGTAACTGCGCACCACCCCGTTGTATGGCATCTCGATTACTGTGGGCATCTTCTGTAGCCGTGCGATGAAATCCTTGTCAGACGTAGGCACATCGCTGAGGTTGGCACCCGAACGGTCAACCACTGCGTAGTTCTGAAGATACCAGTTTTTCATCAGTTCCTGAGTGTCGGTCTCAAAACTTTGTGGATAGACGATAGTGCTGTCCTGAATGTTCTCCTTCAGCGAAAGCACGGTAGGCCGGGCGAACGACGTCAACGCCGCGCCGGCAATCAGGCACAATGCCAATATTTGTTTCTTCATCTGTTTCCTTTCCGTTTTAGCGGTTCAACTTTTAAAAAGTGAAAGCACAGCCCACTCCAAAAGAAGGTTTCGTGTCGTTCTGCTCAATCGACGGGTAAATGCTCATCGAGAGGTCAGGCGAAATGTCGAAATGCGACAGCGAAGCGTCGACGTAGGCATCAATAATGCAGACAGCATAAAGTCCGACCATACCGATGATACACAAGTCGCGGTTACGGCGATAGAAATCTTTTTTCGACTTCAGAGCCTTCGTAAGCCACGTTTTGTCGATGTCCTCCTCCTTTGTGGTGGATGGATAGAAATCCATATAACTTTTTGTGTTCGGATCGCTGTCCATGATGTCTCTATAAGCTTTCGTATAGTCAGAGAGCATCCTGTTGTTCCAAGATGTGGCGTATGCCAGACCGACGTATCCACCCACAACTATCGGCACTTTCCAATAGCGGCGGTTGTAAATCTGCCCCAGACCCGGACAAAGGACAGAAAGCCACAGCGCACGGTTGGGGTCGGGATTGAATATGCGCTTCACGCCTATCGGCGATGGCACGGAGTCGGCGGCTGCCACAAGAGTGGAGTCAGCAGCCATGTCAGTGCGGACAAGAGGCTCGGCTATCGACATCGAGTCGACAGCAACCACAGCGTCGGGAATATCCGTCCCATCAACGGGCGCCATCCCTTGACCATCCGGCTGACTTTCATCAGCAAAGATAGGAAATGAGAATGAGAAAGCCAAGCATAGCGCCAATGCTATACTTTTTTTTAATATTTCGTTGCCTGTGAACGCGGCTTTTGACAAAAATTTCAATTTTGTTACTAAATTTTCTAATCCAAGTTACCTTTTACGCGGTCAAAGATAGTAATTAATCTGGCAAGTTCTTCCTCATTCTTGAAAGGAAATGCTATTTTTCCCTTGCCTTGCTTGTCGCAGGAGAACTGCACTTTGGTCTGGAACGCCGACGACAGGTGTTTCTTCAGGCTTTCAAACTCCTTTGAGATGCTTGCCGAAGCCGCCTTCTTCGGCGCTTCTGTCGCCGAGGTCTCGTTGTATTCCTTTGCAAGCTCCTCAACCTGGCGCACCGACAATCCTTTCTTCAGGATTTCGTTGTAAAGGCGCAGTTGCAGTTTCGGGTTTTCCACTGCCAGAAGCGCACGTGCATGACCCATGTCAACGCGGCGGTCGCGCAGACCGAGCTGCACCTCTGCCGGCAGTTTGAGCAGACGCAGGAAGTTGGCTATCGTGGCGCGTTTCTTGCCTATACGCGTCGACAGCTGCTCCTGTGTGAGCCGATATTGGTCGATGAGTTTTTTAAACGTCAGCGCCACCTCTATGGCATTCAGATCCTCGCGCTGAATGTTTTCGATGAGCGCCATCTCTGTCAACTCGCTGTCGTTTGCCGTACGGATATATGCCGGCACCGTTGTCAGTCCGGCTTTCTTGGCGGCGCGGCAACGGCGTTCGCCCGAAATTATCTGATATTGGTCTGCTCCGAGTTTGCGCAGCGTGAGCGGCTGTATGATTCCAAGCTCGCGTATCGAAGAGGCAAGCTCTTCAAGCGACTCCTCGTCAAACCATGCACGCGGCTGTTCGGGGTTTGGAGAAATCTGCGACAGTTCAATCTCATTGATAGCCGACGAACCGCTGGTCTGGATGTTGTCCATCGAAATCAGCGAGTCGAGTCCACGGCCGAGTCCCATAAGTTTCTTTGACATAGCGGTTACTGTTTGTTGCGTTTGAGTAATTCTTTGGCGAGCTGCATGTGGCTTGTGGCGCCACGGCTTGTCGAATCATAAAGGATGGCTGGAAGCCCGTGGCTCGGAGCCTCTGACAGACGGGTGTTGCGTGGAATCACAGTGTCAAACACCATATCGCCGAAATGCCCTTTCAGCTCGTCGAAAATCTGGTTGGCGAGGCGCAGACGCGCGTCGTACATCGTCAGAAGGAAGCCCTCGATTTCCAGTTGTGGATTGAGCTTCGATTTGATGATGCGTATCGTGTTGAGCAGTTTGCTGATGCCTTCCAATGCGAAATATTCCGCCTGCACGGGAATTATCACCGAGTCTGACGCCGTGAGCGCGTTGACCGTGATGAGTCCGAGCGACGGAGAACAGTCGATGATCAGGTAGTCGTAGTTGTCTCTCACCTCTTCGAGCAGTCCTTTGAGCACCCGCTCGCGGTTCTGCTTGTTGATGAGTTCAAGCTCCGCGCCCACAAGGTCGATGCGCGAACCCACAAGGTCGAGTTTGTCCACACACGTGCTGCATTCGGCGCCGCGCAGAGGATAGCCATCGACAAGACACTCATAAATCGATGAAGACATTTGTTTCGGATCAACGCCCAGTCCCGACGTGGCATTGGCCTGCGGGTCGGCATCGATGATGAGCACCCGCTTGCCAAGCGTGGCGAGCGAGGCTGCAAGATTGATGGATGTGGTTGTTTTTCCGACGCCACCTTTCTGGTTGGCGATAGCAATAATTTTACCCATAGTCTATTCGTTTTACGAATGCAAAGGAATGACTTTTCATTTCAATGACAAAACGAAAAACGGAAAAACTGCCGGAATTGTTGATAACTTGGCCTTTTTGTTAATAACTCCATTGTTCCACGCATTATCGGACAAGTTGTTAACAAGTTATGCCATGTGGAACATTTTCTAAACACCGCTAAAAAAAGCAATACGCCACGCAGCGCTGCGGGACGTATTGTCTTTTTTTTCAGTCTGTCAAACCGTGTGCCAACAGTCAGAAAATCCAATTATAGATGTAGCGCACGTTGACTCCGTCTTCGCCCGACGGCTCAACGGTGATATAACGTCCACTATTTTCGTCATGCCACGCCAGTTTAAAGTTGCGTGTGTCGCCACTGACACCGTCGCTGACGAAGCCAAGACCGGTGATTTTCTTGCACAACTCATCCATAAACTTGTCGCGCTGGTTGGCAAACTGCGGTCCTACCGACACAACCGCTTCCGCCATCATTGGTACAGACGACTTGTTGAACTCATAGCCCACGATGTTCTCGTAGTTGTACCAATATCCATACTCAATCTCCTTAATCGGCGATGTGATACCGTCGGTAAACGTGATTGAAGCCTCCACGCTACCAAGCATTCCAAGCTGGCGCGTCACGCAGAGCACCGATTGGTAACTGTAGTTGGACGCTTCGCCGGTGATGTCGGTCACTCCCGACGCTATCAGGTCGGCGGCAGTAACACCTGCCTTCACTCCGAAAAAGCTGTCATTAGATTCGTTTATTTGTTTTTCATCTAAGTTTCTACAACATAAGAATGAGCAGCTGCGCGATAATCACGCGCACAAACATTCCCAAAGGATAGACTGTGGCATAGCTCACCGCCGGTGCATCGCCCTTGATGTTGTCGGAGGCATAAGTGAGCGCCATCGGGTTCGCCATAGCACCACAAAGCATACCGCACGTCTCTCCGAAGTTGAATTTGAACCATCGCATCGCCATTATGCCTACGATGATTGTCGGCACAACGGTAAGCACGGCTCCGAGCGAAATCCAGGCAAGTCCCTGCGGTCCGACAAGCGTGTCGAAGAAATGCGCGCCGGAGTCGAGTCCGAGGCATGCAAGATACATCGACAAGCCTATGCCGCGAAGCATCAGATTGGCAGAACGCGTGGTGTAGGTGACCATGTGCAGACGCGGTCCGTAGCGGCCCATCAGCAGTCCTGCCACAATCGGTCCGCCGGCAAGTCCGAGACGCACAGGCACGTCGGTCGACGGCAGGCTGATTGGAATCATTCCCAATGCGAGTCCGAGGAAGATGCCCACAAAAATCACCGCAAGGTTCGGCTCATTGAGCGAACCGGCACGGTTGCCTATAAGTTTCTCGGCATTCTCTATGTCGGAAGCGTTGCCCACCATCGTGAGCCGGTCGCCCATCTGCAACACGAGGTCGGGGGTGGCAAGAAGCATCACGCCGCTGCGCAGCACACGCGACACCGTGACGCCGAACGTGTTGCGCAAACGCAACGAGCCAAGACGTTTGCCGTTGATTTCCGGACGCGACACGATGATGTGGCGCGACACGAACTGACGGTCAAGCTTGTTCCAATTCACGTGGTGGTTCCAGTCGCGGTTCTCGCGTTCTCCGAAAAGGATTGTGAGTGCCTCCACGTCTTTCTCCGTAGTGACAACGAGTATGCGGTCGCCTTCCTCAAGGGTGACACGCGACGTGGGCATTATCAGTTCTTTGGCGCGCCACAGACGGGAAATGATGAATTGCGACGTTGACGACCGCTGCACATCACCGATTGCATAGTGGAAGATTGCCGGATTCTTGATTACGAACGTGGCGATAAACGTATGGTCGGAATGATTTGCCTCGCGCTCTTTCAAGTCGCCGGGGCGGGTGAAGAACTTGCGCAGAACGATGATGGCGAAAATCACGCCCACCACACCGAGCGGATAGGTGACGGCACAACCGAGGGCTGCCGTTTCTGCCGGAAGCCCAAGCTGCACAAGCGTCTGCTGGGCAGCGGCAAGCGCGGGGGTATTGGTCGTGGCTCCGCACAGCACGCCTGTCATGTCGCCGATGCCGTATCCAAGTCCGAGGCTCATCGCCACGGCGGTGAGCGTGCCGAGCAGAATCAGCACCAGTCCAGCGAGGTTCATCTTCAGTCCGCCTTGCTGGAACGCGCTGAAGAAACCCGGTCCCACTTGCAGACCGAGGGCGTAGACAAACAACACCAATCCGAAACTTTCTGCATAGTTGAGCATCTGATGGTCGATCGACAAGCCGAGATAACCGGCGAAAATGCCCATAAAAAACACGAATGTGACACCGAGCGAAATACCAGCCACACGAATGCGGCCGAGCGCCAGTCCTGAGAATATGATAAGAGCCATCACGACAACAGCCTGTATTGCCGAATGCTCAAAAAGCACACTGTTTATCCATTCCATGCCACAAAGGTACGACAATTCATCCAATTTGTAATAATTATTTAGACTCGGAGAGCCGCAGACTCCTTAATTATTGTGTGGCGGACGAACGTTTTGGCGAAAGATTCATCGGGGTCAGTAGAAATTTAGTGGGGATAAGCATATAAATTGGCGATACGGAAAAGAA
>OQVL01002922.1_pt1 | contig 10456 bp, 8 predicted proteins | sample 1691501 | NCBI WGS metagenome assembly OQVL01 (sample SAMN03418253, study PRJEB22391) | human gut metagenome | biome: human-gut; feature: organic feature; material: feces | host: Homo sapiens | place: Tanzania | collected 2013-01
CGATTTTGACGGCTTTTTTATAGTCGTCCTCCGTGTCTGCGCCGCGCTGGAAGGCGGCGAAATCGACGCGGCGGACGGGGAATATGTGCGCGAACTGTTTGATTCTTTTGCCGATTCGTTTGAAAAAACGGCAAAGGAAATTGATTATCGCGTTCCATCGCTGGTCGCCGCTTTTGTCGGAGGGGTGCCTGACGGGGCGCGGATACTGGACGCGGGGTGCGGCACGGGATTGTGCGCCGCCTGTCTGAAACCGAAGGCGGCGCGCCTGACAGGCGTTGATTTGTCCGAAAAGATGCTGTCTGCCGCGAAAATGAAAAATCTGTACGACGATCTGCGCGTTTCTGACGCGGAGACGTTTTGCAACGACAATCCCGACGCGTTCGACGCGATCGTTTTGGCTGACGTCGTTTGCTATTTCGGGGATTTGGACGAATTGGCGCGGGCGGTTTTTCGCGCTTTGGCGGCGGGGGGGAAAGTCTTTTTCACCGTCGAAAAATCGGACGCCGAACAGCCTTTTTCCCTGCGCGCGTCGGGACGGTTCGCCCATCGTTCCGATTACGTCGCCGATGTCATGCGGCGCGCCGGCTTTGAAAAAATCCGCCTGACGGACGAAATTCTGCGCCGCGAAAAAGGCTCGGACGTTTCGGGAATCGTGTGTGTCGGTGAAAAAAAGCCGACGACTTCAAACTGAAAACTGGACAATGAACATAAGAAAGTTTAAAATTCCGCTCATAGTGTTAGGGCTGTGCCTGATAACGATGCTTTTATTGACATGGATATGGAGAAAACCGATGCCTCAATACAACTGGAACGAAATTCCCGACGATCAGATCGAGGTCTTGATTAAAAAAATCAACGCGTTGTCGACGTTCAGCATGTTCACCCCGGGACGTTCGCATCTGACAATCGCCGAATTGCCGTTTTATTCGGAATTCAAATTGTTGCAGGCGACGACCTTTTCCTCCATTCCGCCCGTGACGATGGAATACCTGATCAAGGGCGAAGGCGAAAACGCCGAGGTGATTAAAATGGACGGCACGCGCGATCCCATTTTTGAAAACAACGCCAAGGGCGGATTGATCCTGAACAAGGATACGGTCGTCGCCTACGCCGCGTTTGTTTTGGACGCCGTTCAGACCGAACAGGGGTCTTTGCGTCTGGTCGAAAAGGTTGACGAAGACACCTTTACCGACACGCCCACCCCGCAACAGCGCAAGGACGTCACGCACATGATCCGTCCCGCGAAGGTGACGGAAACCGCCGACGGTTTCGCTTTGGACGCCATCATGCTGTATGGCGATTCCGTGTACCGCGCCGATATCAACGTGAAAAAAGACGGCTTTATCGAAATCAAAGACGAGCAGTTGCTGGCGGAGGGTTTGCCCATTCGTCCCATTTTCCTGGAGTGACGGGGACGGCATGTTCAATCGCGTCGCCGAAATCGTCAAACGGCTGAATCTGGATCTGGAATTTATTTCCGGCGGAAATTGCGTGGATTATTCCCCCGTTACGGGGGAACAAATCGCGTCGTTTCCGATTTACAACGCCGAACGGATCGCCGGCGTGATTCAGCGGTCAAGACACGCGTTTTCCGAATGGCGTTTGGTCGCGCCGAAAGACCGCAGCGAATTATTGCGTTTGTTTTCCGAGGAAATGCGCGCCGCCGAAGACGATTTGGCGCAGCTGATCGCGATTGAAACGGGCAAGATTTATCCCACCGCGCTGAAAGAAGTGCGGCGGTCGATCAAAATTTGCGATATGGTCGCCGATATGCAGCACCGCATGTCGGGCTTTTCCGTTCCGACGGAAAGTCATAATCTGGTGGTGTCCGAAATCTGGCAGCCGATCGGTCCCGTCGTCGTGCTGACATCGTTCAATTTTCCTTTGCGCGTTTGGGTTCTCAACGCTTTGCTGGCGTTGGTGTGCGGCAATTCCGTCATCTGGCGCCCGTCGCGCAAGGCGTTGCTGACGGCGTTTGCGGTCAATACGCTGTTGCGTCGCGCCAAAGCCCGATCCGTCGCCGACTGTCCGGAATATCTGTCCCAGTTGGTGATTTGCGATCCCGACGATTCCGTCATCATGGCGGAAAGCCGCGACATTCCGTTGCTTTGCGCCACGGGCGCCCCCAATATGGCGCGCGGTTTGCAAAGCAGGGTCGGACAGCGTCTGGGGCGCAGTATCCTGTCGGTCGGCGGCAATAACGCCGCGATTGTCACGCCGACGGCAGACATTGAGCTGACGGTTGATGAATTGCTGGTTTCGGCGGTTGCCGACGCGGGACAGCGCAGTACGTCCCTGCAACGTCTGTTCGTGCATTCGTCCGTCTACGATCGGGTCGTCGAACGGCTGAAATCCGCGTTTTCGAATGTGAAGGTCGATTCGCCGTTTGAACGTCACGCAAAGGTCGGGCCTTTGATTGACAAAGCGGCGTTTGACAATATGCGTTTGGCTTTGGAACAGGCTAAGATCGACGGGGGACAGGTTTTCGGCGGACAAAGAATCAATGTCGGGTTGCGTGAAAACGCTTATTACGTCGCTCCCGCTTTGGTGGAAATGCCGGGACAGACGGATACCGTGAAAAACGAATTGCTGGCGCCCGTCCTGTATGTGATGCGCTATGACGATTTGCATCAGGCCGTGGCGGGCGTGAACGCGTTTGCGCAAACACTGCTGGCGTGTATTTTTTCCAATAATTTAAAGGAAATCGGTTATTTCACGTCCATTGACGGCGTCCAGACCGAAGCCGCGATCGTCAATGCCGGAACGGTCGGCTACGATATGGCGGCGATGTTCACGACGGGCAAGGACAACCGCAGCTTTACGTCCGACGCGTGGCGTCCGTTCATGCAGTCGAAAACGTGTCTGACCAATTATAATTTCTGACGTTTTTTCGGGGCGGAGCATGCGCGTTCGGGACAAGGTGAAAAAAAGTGTTTTGACGGCGCTGGTCGCGGTGACGCTTTGTTCGTGCGCGGGAAATCGGACGCTTGATCCCGAAACGACGCCGCCCGAAACGCTGTACAACGGCGCGTTGGATTTGTTGGTTAAACAGCGTGAATACACCAAATCAATCGCCGCTTTCGATGATGTCGATCGTTATTATCCGTATTCCCGTTGGGCGATTCGCGCGCAGATCATGCAGGCGTTCGCCGATTATTTGAAACGCGAATACGATGACGCCGTCGTCGTTTTGGACAGGTTTTTGCAACTGTATCCCGGCAACGCTTTCGCCCCTTACGCCTATTATTTAAAAGCGATGTGCTTTTACGCGCAGATTTCGGATACCGACAGGGGGCAGAAAATGACCCGAACGGCGCTGGAGGCGTTGAACGAGGTCGTCAGCCGTTTCCCGAATACGCCTTATGCCGTCGACGCCGAAAAGCGGATTGTTCTGGCGGTGGAATATCTGGCGGCGAAAAACGTCAAGATCGGCATGTATTACTTGAAACGCGACGAACACATCGCCGCGCTGAACCGCTTTGCGGACACTGTGCGGAATTATCAGCGCACCCGTCCCGCGCAGGAAGCCTTGTACCGTCTGACGGAAACGTATTTGCAGCTGGGACTGGACGGCGAAGCGCAAAAAAGCGCGGCAATACTGGGGTATAACCACCCGAACAGTCCGTGGTATGCCCGCGCTTTCGCGTTGATGAAAAAATACGTCCCCGATTCCGTCGCCGAAAAATAAAGGAACGAAAGCCGTGTTGTCGCGTTTGTCCATTCGTGATGTTGTTTTAATTGAAAAACTGGATCTGGATTTTGCGGGCGGTTTGTGCGCTTTTACGGGCGAAACGGGCGCGGGCAAATCGATTCTGCTGGATTCTCTGGCTTTGGCGACGGGCGCGCGCGCGGATTCGTCGCTGGTGCGTCATGGCGCGAAACAGCTGTCCGTTTCGGCGGAATTTGTCATCGCCGGCGACAGTCCCGTTTTCGCGATATTGGACGAGGCGGGGGTTGATATCGAAAAAGGCGAACCGCTGGTGTTGCGGCGCGTTGTTTCCGCCGACGGCAAAAGCCGCGCGTTTGTCAACGACCAATCCGTCGGGGCGGCGATGATGCGTCGGATCGGCGAAGAACTGGTCGAAATTCACGGGCAGTTTGCGACGCACGGGCTTTTGAACGCGGCAACGCACGGAAATGTTCTGGATTCCTATGGGGGAACGGCGGGACTGAAAGCGGAAACGGCGGCACTGTATCGTGCCTGGCAGGATAAAATCCATGAAAAGGAAGCGGCGCGCGCCGAATTGGAAAAAGCGCGGGCGGAAGAGGATTTCTTGCGTCATTCGGTTGACGAGCTGTCCCGTTTCAATCCGCAGGCGGGCGAAGAAAAGGAGTTGTCCGATCGTCGCGCGATGATGATGAACGCCGAAAAAATCGCCGAAGGGCTGACGCAGGCGCGCGACGCGCTGGCTGACGAAAGCCTTGACAGGGCTTTGCGGCTGGCTCAGCGTCAGCTGGAAAGCCTGTCGAAATACGGCGAAGGACGGTTCGACGCCGTCATCGAATCGCTGGATCGCGTCATGGTCGAATTGAACGAGGACGCGGCGGCGCTGGAAACTTTCTGCGGCGATTTGGATTTCGATCCTCTCGCGCAGGAGGCTGTGGAAGAACGCCTGTTCGGTTTGCGGGCGCTGGCGCGCAAACATCAGGTCGACGCGGACGCTCTGCCCGACCTGTCGGCGGATTTCGAACGCCGTCTGAACAATCTGGACAAGGGCGGCGAAGACTTGATTCGCTTTGAAAAAGAAGCCGAAGATTTACGTTTGCGCTATATGGAATCGGCGCAAAAGCTGTCCGCCGCGCGCGTCGGGGCGGCGCAAAAGCTGGATAATGCCGTCGCGCGCGAACTGCCGCCCCTGAAATTGGACAAGGCGGTGTTTAAAACGCGGATCGACCGTTTGCCCGAATCGATGTGGACGGCGGGCGGGATCGACAAAATCGAATTTGTCGCGTCAACCAACGCGGGCGTTCCGTTGGCGCCGATCGCAAAAATCGCGTCGGGCGGCGAACTGGCGCGTTTTATGCTGGCGCTGAAAGTCAATCTGGCGGCGGCTGAAAAGATTCCGACTCTGATTTTCGACGAGGTCGACGCCGCGATCGGCGGAGCGACGGCGACGGCGGTCGGAGAACGTCTGGCTCGTCTGGCTTCGGACGGGTGTCAGGTGCTGACCGTCACCCATTCGCCGCAGGTGGCGTCTTTCGGCGCGCATCATTTCCGCGTGCGGAAAGCCGAAGTCGAAACGGGCAAGGTTCTGACTTCCGTCGATAAATTGACCGACGCCGAACGGCGCGAGGAAATCGCCCGCATGTTGGCGGGATCGCGCGTCACGGACGCCAGCCGCGCCGCCGCGGACGAACTTTTGAAAAACAGGACGACAGCCGAATGACCGATGTTCCCGCCCGTGATTTGACGGATTTGGAAGCCGCCGCCGAACTGGCGGCTTTGGCTAAAAAAATGGCGCTGGCGGAACGGGCGTATTATCAGAACGACGACCCCGTGATGACGGACGCCGAATACGACGCGCTGAAAAAACGAAACGAAGAAATCGAACGTCTTTTCCCGCATCTGATCCGCGCGGATTCGCCGTCAAAACGCGTCGGCGCCAAAGCGTCCGAAGATTTCGCCAAGGTCGCGCACGGCGTGCCGATGCTGTCGCTGGCAAACATTTTCACCGATGGCGACGTGTATGAATTTATCGACAAGATTCGCCGTTTTCTGGGGCTGGACGAATCGGAAACGCCGCAGTTTATGGCGGAACCGAAGCTGGACGGTCTGTCTTTTTCCGCGTTGTACGTCAACGGCAAATTCACGCGCGGGGCGACGCGCGGCGACGGTATGGTCGGCGAAGACATCACGGAAAACCTGAAAATGATTCCCGATCTGCCTTTGACGCTGGACGGCGCGGACGTGCCTGAACGCATGGAAATCAGGGGCGAGGTCTTTATGAACAAGGCTGACTTTTTCGCCCTGAACGACGAACAGATCGAAAAGGGGAAAAAGCCGTTCGCCAACCCCCGCAACGCGGCGGCGGGGTCTTTGCGCCAGCTGGATCCGCGCGTGACGAAACGGCGGCGTTTGTCGCTGTTCGGGTACGCGTTCGGCGAAGTGTCCGCGGAAAAATGGGCGACGCACGCCGAATATCTGGAAAAAATCAGCGGCTGGGGCTTTCCGGTCAATCCTGAAAACAGGCTTTGTTCTTCGGCGGACGAGATCGTCGCGTATTTTAAAAGCTTGGGCGAACGGCGGTCGGGACTGGCATACGACATCGACGGCGCGGTGTACAAAGTCAACCGCCGCGACTATCAGGAACGGCTGGGGTTCGTCGCGCGTTCCCCGCGCTGGGCGATCGCGCATAAATTTCCGGCGGAACAGGCGGTGACGTGGCTGGAAAACATTCGCGTGCAGGTCGGACGCACGGGCGTGCTGACCCCCGTCGCGGATCTGCAACCCGTCAACGTCGGCGGCGTCATGGTCGCGCACGCCACTTTGCACAACGAAGACGAAATCAAACGCAAAGACATTCGCGTCGGCGATTACGTCGTCGTTCAGCGTGCGGGCGACGTGATCCCGCAAATCGTGCGCGTTATTGCCGAAAAACGTTCCGCCGATTCGATTCCGTTCGTTTTTCCGACGAAATGCCCCGTTTGCGGATCGCACGTCGTTCGGGACGAGGATCAGGCGGCACAACGGTGTTCCGGCGGCTTGATCTGTCCCGCGCAGGCGGTGGAAAAGCTGAAACACTTTGTGTCGCGCGACGCCTTGAATATCGAAGGGTTCGGCGCGAAAAACACGCAATGTTTCTTTGAACGCGGGTGGATTCAAACCCCCGGCGACGTGTTTGATCTGGAATCCTTGCATGGCGCGGAAATCCGCAAGCTGGAAGGCTGGGGCGATAAATCGGCGGATAATCTGTTTTCGTCGATACGCAAGGTGCGAAACGGCGTTTCCATGGACAAATTTTTGTTCGCTCTGGGGATTCCGCAAATCGGACAGGCGACGGCGCGCCTGCTGGCGGCGCACTATCTGAACATGACGGATTTTTTGGCGCAGATCGACGCGGCGCGGGATATGGAATCCGACGCGTACAAGGAATTGATCGCGATCGAAAGCATCGGGGAAATCGTCGCGCGGGAACTGCTGGACTTTTTCGAGGAAGAACGCAACCGCGCCGAAGTCGCCCGCCTGCTGTCGCAAATCAAAGTGTCGGATTTCGAACCCGCGGCGCAAAGCGACAACCCGCTGGCGGGAAAAACGGTCGTGTTCACGGGGACGCTGCCGACTCTGACCCGTAACGAAGCCAAAGCCAAAGCCTTGACCGTCGGGGCGAAAGTGGCGGGATCGGTTTCGAAAAAAACGGATTATGTCATTTTGGGCGCCGATGCGGGATCAAAGGCGGAAAAAGCGCGGGAATTGGGCGTTTCAGTGATTTCCGAAGACGAATTTATCGCGATGTGTAACAATCGGAAACAATAGTTTAATGGCGTTTTGAAAAAAGATGCCCTACCTTTTGTCTGTCGGAACAACTATGGCGAAAGGGGAAACGGGTAATGAAAACGGCTTTTTTTACCGCTTTGTTTTTTGTCGCTTCGGTTAGTTCCGCTTTTGCGCAGGAATTCGGACGTCCGTTCGTTTTGGCGATGGATTATTCCGTCCTGACCCGTTTGGCGCAAGCCGACACGCTTCAAACCGCGCGCGCAAAACTGAACGACGCCGAACCGTTCGTTCAAAAAACGCGCGAAGCCCTGAAATCCGAAACGAATATCGAAGACGACGCCAAATTCCAACAGGTCAAGGACTTTTCCAAAAAGCCCCGCTCTCTGTCGGGCGGCGCGAATTTCGACGCTGACGACGGCGTATCCGTGCGCGCCGCGGCGGGTTACACCTTCCCCGAAGAAGACGAACAAAAACACAAGACGGACAAAGCCTATTCCCTGTCCATCGGCGTTGAAGTCGCGCTGTAAAATCAACGCCAATCGCAATCAATCGTGATAATGCCGGCGGGCATGCCGATCAGCTCGATATCGAATTTGACAGTCGGCTTGATTTCTTTTTCGGCGTTGTGCAAACGAAAGGAAAACGACCAGCCGTTGTTTAAATAAATTTCAACGGTATTGTTGCTGTTCGGTTTAAATTCCGCTTTAACCAACCGAGTCGGCAAATCGGTTTTGTTGATGAGCAGAACGGGCTTTTTGTTCAAAGCGGCTTTATTCAGCGTGCCCCGCAGGTTCATAGGCTGAATTTTGGTCGTTTTTTGCCGGTCAAGACTGATGATTTTGTAAAAATCAAACTTTCCAAGCAGATATTCGACCAATCGCCGAGGGATTTTGTTCGATTTTTGACAAGCCGTTTCTACTTCTTTTAAAAAGGCGTTCAATAATGGGCGATAAATCGTTAAAGCTTTTTCGGGCAAATCGCACCACAGGGTATGTTCTTCCTGTTTTTTTTCCAATAAATCGAATACGGGATTGACGGCGTTCCAATAATCGGCGGAGCAGGAAACGCCGTACCATTTTTCGCCGAAATCGATTTTTGGCGACAGACGACTGTGTTTAACCGCAAAGTGATTATGCTTTAAACTTAAACCGATTTCCCATTTAATGCCGTCGCGCGAAATGACAATATCCCGAACATCGCCGTTTTCCCCTTTTGTGTCAGTTTGAATTTTTAAAACGATAGGATCTTGTGCCGTTTCGGACAAAAGAGGTTCTAAATCGAAAAGTTTTAAAATGCCGGCTTTTGCCCCGTTTTCCAACAAGCTCCGCATTTCCGCAGATATTTTGTTCCATGCGTCTTTTGCCGCCTTCAAACTGGAATTTTGTTCAATGCGCACGGTGTGAAACGGGCGAATTTCTGTTTCCAAAATTGTTATGAAAGCATATTCAAACGCGCGTCCTTGATTGTTGCAAGTATCCGGCATATTACAGTCCTTTCAAAGTTTGTTTGATGCGAACGGCTATTTCAAAAGCCAAATTGACGGGAACGGCGTTTCCAATCATTTTATAGGCGTCGTTCAAATTTTCGTAGATAAATCGAAACGAGTCGGGAAAACCTTGTATTCGCGCAATTTCCCGAATGCTTAACCGACGGTACAAAGATTCTTTTCCTTTGACAAAACCGCATAAATCTTTTCCGAGTTTTACCATTTTCGGTGCTTGGGGGTGCAGTTGACATTGGCGTCCGGACGCTTGAACCGTAAAAGCCTGTTCATTCCATGATTTGACGCGGTTTCTGCTCATAAAAATTGGCGAAAAGGAACCTGTGAAATATTCGTTGTTATTGATTGCCGCGGGATTGCGCTTGTTTTTGGAAGCTGCGGGAACAACATTGTTTTGCAGATCCCAAATAACGTCTTTCAAGGTTATTTTATCATTGTCATTCACGGTAGATCCTTGCGGAAAAGAAAAAGAAACGTTTAAATCCGTTCTGAAGCCGATGTAAAAAACGCGTTTTCTTTCTTGCGCGACGCCGTAATCGCAGGCGTTGACCATTGTCAATGAAACGCAATATCCGGATTGTGAAAAAAGGTTTAATATGTTCCGGACGGCTTCTTCATGACGATTGGCCATCATGCCGCTGACGTTTTCAGCCAAAAAAAACTTGGGACGGACTTTTTGCAAAATGCGGATATATTCGAAAAACAATCGCCCGCGGGCATCGTTAATGCCGCGCAGAGAACCCGCTTCCGACCACGACTGGCAGGGCGGACCTCCGATAATGCCGTCGACATTTGACGGAAAAACGGTTTCATCAATCTGGCGGATATCGCCTTTTATCAGTTTCGTATGGGCATGATTCAGTTCAAAAGTGGGCTGAATGGTCGGATCGTATTCATTCGCGACGGCAATATCAAATCCCGCTTTTTCGAATCCTAAATCCAATCCGCCGCAACCGCTGAAAAGACTGATCAGTTTCAAGGGCGTTCTCCTTTATTTTTTTCCGTGCCGCGACAGGTGGGATTTGACCGCTTTCAAATCGACGCCGCCCGAAATCAGGACGCAAACCGCGAATACGACGCCGCCCGCCGCGATCAGCGCGGTCAGCGTGCCGAATTTGATCGAATTTCCGCCGTGTATCCAATCGGGGAACAGCAGATTCGCTCGAACGTTCAGTTCCCAAACCGCCGCCGTCATCAAAGCGGTGGAAAAAAAGATGGAACGCGCGCGGCGCCAAAACAGGCTGTCCGTTTGATGCAGGTGTTGCTTTTTTATGCGCAAAACGTATTGAACGACGTTGACCCAGGCGACGATGCCGGTTGCCAGCGCGATGCCGACATAACCGAACGCGGGCAGAAAAGCGGCGCACAGTCCGACATACAATCCCAGCGCCCACGCGGCGATCCGCACGGGGGTGACGGTGTCGCCGCGCGCGTAAAACACGGGGGCGAGCGTTTTTGTCAAAATGTAGGCGGGCAGTCCGGCGGCGGAGGGTACCAGCTGCCCGTCGGCATCATCGGCG
>OQVL01002923.1_pt1 | contig 10453 bp, 12 predicted proteins | sample 1691501 | NCBI WGS metagenome assembly OQVL01 (sample SAMN03418253, study PRJEB22391) | human gut metagenome | biome: human-gut; feature: organic feature; material: feces | host: Homo sapiens | place: Tanzania | collected 2013-01
GTTAGCTTCAAGTGTCGTTCGTTCTCGAAAGCGGATGCAAAGGTATAGCTTTTTGGCTTACGAACCAAATCTTTTCGCAAAAAAGTTGCTTAAAAACATATTTTTTAACACTTATTTACAGTTAACACAGATAGAACTCTTAATTTACCTTATAAAATATACGCATGCGGGCGCGTGGGTGTGTGCGTACACATACACACTAGACTTTCTCATGCCTATATAAATAAGATGGAGGGAGGACATATTAATGGAGGGAGGACATATTAATAATGTGGAAAGCTTATAGAAAGAGGAAAATAATAAATAATTCTAAAATGATTTGCGAATTAAATGAAATATATGTAAGTTTGCAAAAAGTAAGACTCATTGCGAACTAACAAATAGACGAAACTGGGTTAGAAGGGAAAATGAGAAAGACCGGTTTAGAAAGGAAATGAAATAAACAGGTAAAAACAAAGAATAAAAACAATTTTAAAAATAAAAGGAAAAAGAAAATGGAAAAAGACGAATTGTACAAAATGATAGACGAGCGTGACGGATACTCTTCGCTCGCTTTCCCTGCGCTCATGCGTAAGGTGTATGTGTGGATGGCAATGGCGCTGGTCATTACGGCTGTTGCAGCCTATGGCGTGGCCCACTCTCCAGCCCTGCTGTCGCTTATTTACAGCAGCAAGTTGACGTTCTTCGGATTGATTATCGCAGAGGTAGCGTTGGTTATGTATATCAGCGGCCGCATAGACCGCATGGCCTTGACCACAGCAACGCTCATGTTCACGCTCTACTCTGCCTTGAACGGCATGACGCTGGCATCGATCTTTGTGCTCTACTCAGAGGCTATCATCACGAAGGTGTTCCTGATAACCGCTGGAACGTTCGGCACGATGGCGTTTGTTGGCTACACCACGAAGAGCGACCTCACCTCTCTGGGCAAGTTGGCGTTTATGGGTCTGATAGGCATCATCATCGCCACGGTCGTTAATCTCTTCATAGGAAGCAGCGGCATGGACCTCATCATCAGTTACATCGGTGTTGCTGTGTTCATCGGTCTGACCGCCTACGACGCACAGAAGATCAAGCACATGCTTGCCATGTGTCCCGACGGCGGCGAACAGGCACAGAAGCTCGCGCTCATGGGCGCCCTCTCGCTGTATCTCGATTTCATAAACCTGTTCCTCTATCTGCTGCGCATCTTCGGAAGAAACAACGACTAACAGGCTGCGCCTTGACAAAAGGCGATGAAAGGCGGACACGCGAAGACAGGAACAGAAGCTGAACACAAAAGCAAGAAACAAAAGCTTGATACGAAAACAAGAAGAAAAAGGCGAGAAACAAAAGCTGAAAGTACATGAGCATTTGCTTTTCACGAGAGCGTCATCGGCATCGCACCTCTTTTAGGGAGATTATTCTCCATGACGCGACATAGGGTCGTTTCAGAGAAACAGCCATGAGGAAAGGTGAGAAGAAATGCAAAATGTATAAATATACAAAAACGAGGTCTAAAACATGCTATAAATGAAAATTTATGCATTTTTAGCCTCGTTTTTTTGGTTATTTATACAAAAAGCGATATTTTTGCACCATCGAAACGTATAAATATACATCGGATGAAGACAAAGAACAGTAGAATAGAAGCATTGAAGATGCTCATATCGAGCCAAGACCTGTGCAGCCAAGACGAGGTGTTGCAGGCTTTGCAGAAAGAGGGATTTGAACTGACCCAGGCCACGCTGAGCAGGGACATGAAGCAGCTGAAGGTGGCAAAGGCGGCAAGCATGAACGGCAAATACATATATGTGCTGCCCAACGAGACGATGTACCGCCGCGTGCCCACCCCGAAGAAGGCCATGGAGATGTTGCAGACCCCCGGCTTCATGTCGCTTAACATATCAGGCAACATGGCGGTTATAAAGACCCGCCCAGGCTATGCGAGCGCGATAGCCTATAACATAGACAACGCCAACATTGACAGCATTCTCGGCACCATTGCCGGCGACGACACCATTTTCATGGTTGTGAAAGAGGGCGTGGACGAAGAGCAACTGTTTGAGGAGCTCAACGACATCATTGGCGAGGGATAAACGTTCCTCATGCCAACGCACCCACACAAGGATAGGAAAAACAGAAAAAAGATAAAGGAAGAACAATGGAAGAAATTAAAGTGATGGTGGCAGACGCCTCTCACGAAAAGTACGTCGACTTTATTCTGAAAACCATCGAAGACGCAGCAAAGGTGCGCGGCACAGGCATAGCCAAGCGCACCCACGAATATCTGACAACCAAGATGAAGGAAGCCAAGGCGGTGATAGCCTTGAGCGGCGACAAGTTTGCCGGCTTCAGCTACATCGAGACCTGGGGCAACAAGCAGTATGTCACCACGTCGGGTCTTATTGTACACCCCGACTTCCGTGGTCTGGGTCTTGCGAAGCGCATCAAGGACATGACGTTCACCCTTGCCCGCACGCGCTGGCCCCATGCCAAGATTTTCAGTTTGACGAGCGGTGCAGCCGTTATGGCCATGAACACGCAGCTGGGTTACAAGCCTGTGACCTTTGCCGACCTCACCGACGACGAAGCGTTCTGGCGCGGTTGCGAGGGTTGCATCAACGTTGACGTGCTGAAGCGCACGGGCCGCAAATATTGCATCTGCACCGGCATGCTCTATGACCCCGAGGAGCACCTGCCCGCAAAACTGCCGCAGGAGGTGCTCGACAGAATAAACAAGATTGACAAAAAAGACATTAACAACAAGTAGACAAACCATTGTTGAAGCAGACGGCATAAAGGTTTAGAGAAAAGGAGGACAAGAAGTCTGCAGACATGTGCTTGTAACAAAAAATCATAAAGATATGGCAAAGAAGAAAGTAGTGGTGGCATTTTCAGGAGGTCTCGACACCTCCTACACTGTGATGAAACTGAAGAACGACGGCTACGACGTTTACGCTGCATGCGCCAACACAGGTGGTTTCAGCACCGAGCAGCTGAAGACCAACGAGGAGAACGCCTATAAGCTTGGCGCGAAAGAATATGTGACGCTCGACGTTACACACGAGTATTATGAGAAGTCGCTCAAATATATGATTTTCGGCAATGTGCTGCGCAACAACTGCTACCCCATCTCGGTATCGTCGGAGCGCATTTTCCAGGCCATCGCCATTGCCCGCTACGCCAAAGAGATTGGTGCCGACGCCATTGCCCACGGTTCAACGGGTGCCGGCAACGACCAGATACGTTTCGACATGACCTTCCTGGTGATGGCTCCCGGCATAGAGATCATAACCCTCACACGCGACAAGGCCCTCTCTCGTAAAGAGGAGGTCGACTACCTGAACGAACACGGTTTCTTTGCCGACTTTACCAAACTGAAATATTCTTACAACGTGGGCATCTGGGGCACCAGCATCTGCGGTGGCGAGATTCTCGACCCCACCCAGGGGCTGCCCGAGGAAGCTTATCTCAAGCACGTCACCGCCAAGGATGAGGAGGCAGAGCTTAAGATCACGTTTGAGAAGGGCGAGATTGTGGCTGTTAACGGCGAGAAGTTTGACGACAAGATTGCCGCCATACAGAAGATTGAGGAGATTGGCGCTTCTTACGCCATTGGCCGCGACTGCAACGTGGGCGACACCATCATCGGCATCAAAGGCCGTGTGGGCTTCGAGGCAGCAGCTCCGAAGCTTATCATCGAGGCACACCGCCTGTTAGAGAAGAGCACACTGAGCAAGTGGCAGCAGTATTGGAAAGACCAGGTGGCCAACTGGTACGGCATGTTCCTGCACGAGAGCCAGTATCTGGAGCCTGTGATGCCCGACATCGAGGCCATGCTCACTTCTTCACAGCGCCACGTCAACGGCACCGCCATCCTGAAGCTCCGTCCCTACTCGTTCCAGACCGTTGGTGTCGACTCTGCCGACGACCTTACGAAGAGCAAGCTTGGCGAGTATGGCGAGATGCAGCACGGCTGGACTGCCGACGATGCCAAGGGCTTCATCAAGGTTTCTTCTACCCCGCTGCGCGTCTACTACGGCATGCATCCTGAGGAGGAAAGATAATTTTAAGTGAAGAACGAAGAGTGAAGAGAATGTCTTAATGAAAAAGTTTTATTTGTCAGACACCGACAAGAAGATTGGCGGTGTGTGCGGGGGAATAGCACAATATTTCGACATTGACCCCATTATCGTGCGCATCATTTGGTTTGTCGCTGCATTTTTCTATGGCATAGGCATCATTCCTTATCTTGCGTTCTGGATAATTGTTCCACGCGAAAACAATGTGATATGATAAAAATTGGAATTTTAGGAGCGGCCGGTTATACTGGCGGCGAACTGATACGACTGTTGCTTAACCACCCAGAGGCAGAGATTGTGTTTGCAAACAGCGAGAGCAATGCAGGCAACCTTGTGGCCGACGTGCATGAGGGCCTGTATGGCGACACCGACCTGCGGTTCACCAGCGAGATGCCTTTCGACCAGGTAGACGTGGTGTTCTTCTGCTTCGGCCACGGCAAGAGCGAGCAGTTCCTGCGCGAGCATACCATACCTTCAAACGTGAAGATTATAGACCTGGCACAAGACTTCCGCTTAGCGGCTCCCGACAACGACTATGTGTATGGTCTGCCCGAGATAAACCGCGAGCGCATTGCCGCCGCACAACATGTGGCCAACCCCGGATGTTTCGCAACATGCATTCAGCTCGGTCTGCTGCCAGCCGCCAAGCTGGGCATCGTGAAGGGCGACATCGCCGTGAACGCCATAACGGGCAGCACGGGAGCAGGCCAGAAACCCGGCGCAACGACACATTTCTCTTGGCGCAACAACAACATGAGCATATATAAGGCGTTCCGCCACCAGCATGTGCCTGAGATCTGCCAGAGTCTGAAGCAGGTGCAGGGTGAGCTCGATGCCGAGATCGACTTCATTCCCTACCGCGGCGACTTCGCCCGCGGCATCTTCGCCACAGAGGTCGTAAAGACGGACATGCCGATAGAGCAGATCGTGGAGGCATATAAGGACTTTTACAAGGACGCCGCCTTCACCCACTATGTGGACAACGCCATCGACATGAAGCAGGTGGTGAACACCAACAAGGCGCTCATCCATTGCGACAAGTTTGGCAACAAGCTGCTCATAACCTCTACCATCGACAACCTCCTGAAAGGCGCCGTCGGACAGGCGGTGCAGAACATGAACATCATGTTTGGCGTGGAGGAGACGATGGGACTGAGGTTGAAAGCAGGAGCTTTCTAAGGGAAAAGTGAAAAGAGAAAAGTGAAAAATCCTATGGCTTTGATGTTTTAAAAGAGCTTTCAAACAACAGGAACAATGTAAATTAACAAAAAGAAGTATTAAGGACATGGATGATACAGCATACAACAGAGGAAGTTCTCCTTTGCACAACAAAAGTTATGCTTTTGCAAGACGCATCATAAACATGGTAAAATACATTGACTGTCCTTATAAAATGGTTTCACTTACAAACCAAATATTCAGGTCTGGCACCGCCATTGGCGCTCTTGTTCGTGAAGCAGAATTTGCACAAAGCCCATCAGATTTTATAAACAAACTTCACATAGCCCTTAAAGAATGTAACGAAACGATATTTTGGCTAAACTTGTTGCATGACACCGATTTCATTGGCGACAAAGAATATGACAGCATGGCTAAAGATTGCAAAGAGTTATTAGCATTGCTCATATCCTCAATAAAAACAGCAAAAACAAGAAACAACGTAAATAACAAGTGATTAGGAAAAGTGAATAATTCAAACACATGGATTTTTCACTTTTCTCTTTTCACGTTTCACTATAACTATGCAACTATTCGACGTATATCCCCTATTCAACATAAACATTGTGAAGGGTCAGGGTTGTCACATCTGGGATGACAACGGGCAGGAGTATCTCGACTTCTATGGCGGTCACGCCGTGATCAGCATTGGACATTGCCACCCCCACTATGTAGAGATGATGACCAAGCAGCTCAACACCTTGGGCTTCTACTCTAACTCGGTTATCAACAAGCTTCAGGTAGAGCTGGCACACCGCTTAGGCAAGGCGTGCGGCTACGACGACTATCAGCTGTTTCTCATCAACTCGGGTGCCGAGGCCAACGAGAACGCGCTAAAGCTCGCCTCGTTCCAGACCAACCGCACGCGCGTGCTGTCGGCAGAGAAGGCGTTCCACGGTCGCACATCGCTGGCGGTGGAGGTGACGAACAACCCGAAGATCATAGCGCCCATCAACGACTGCGGACACGTTACCTACCTGCCCCTCAACGACCTTGAGGCGTGGGAGAAGGAGCTCGACAAGGGCGACGTGGCAGCCGTGATTCTTGAGTGCATCCAGGGCGTGGGCGGCATACGCATGGCCACCGCCGAGTTTGCACAGGGACTACAAGCAGCCTGCAAGCGCAACGGCACGCTGCTCATCACCGACGAGATACAATGTGGCTATGGCCGCTCGGGCAAGTTCTTCGCACACCAGTGGCTCGGCATCCGTCCCGACATCATAACCGTGGCAAAGGGCATTGGCAACGGCTTCCCCATGGGCGCCGTGCTCATTGCGCCTCACATCAAGCCCGTCTACGGCCAGCTCGGCACCACGTTTGGCGGCAACCACATGGCTTGCACGGCGGCTCTCGCTGTGCTCGACGTCATGGAGAAAGAGAACCTCGTGGAGAACGCGCACAAGGTGGGCGAACATCTCATTGCCCGACTGAAAGAGCTGCAACAGACACAGAGCCACATCACCGATGTGCGCGGACGCGGACTGATGATTGGCATTGACCTCGACATTCCACACAAGGATGTGCGCTCGCGCCTCATCACCGAGGAGCATTGCTTCACGGGTTGCGCCTCAACCAACATCTTGCGTGTGCTGCCGCCCCTCTGCACAACCAAGGAGATGGCAGACGCGTTTGTGGAGAAGCTGGCAAAGGTGCTGGCAGAAATTTAAAAAATAGCGAGACATGAAAATAGCAATCATAGGCGCCGGTGCCATGGGAGGAGCCATGGCCGACGGATTTATAAAGTCGGGAGCCGTGAAGCCCGCCGACATCAGTGTGGCAAACCCAACGGCCAAGAAGCTCGAACATTTTGCGTTGCAAGGTGCCAGCGTCACGACCGACAACAAGACGGCAGCCGACGGTGCCGACATCGTGATTATTGCCGTGAAGCCGTGGCTTGTGGAACAGGTGGTGAACGAGCTTAAGCCTGTGCTCAACTATGCTCGCCAAACCGTCATCACCGTGGCGGCAGGAATCAGCGGAAGCCAGTTTACAGCATGGCTGAAGAAGGAGGACAAGCTCTCGGCTGTCAATACGCCTCAGACCTTTATCGTCATTCCCAACACAGCCATCGCCGTGCTCTCGTCAATGTCGTTCGTTGTGCCCGTGAACGCCACCGCCGACACCACAGCCACCATAAAAGAGCTGTTCGACAACGTGGGACAGACCATGGTGACCGAGGAGCGTCTGCTTGGTGCTGGCATGACCTTAGCCTCATGTGGCATTGCCTACGCCATGCGTTATGTGCGTGCCGCCGCCGAGGGAGGCGTGGAGCTCGGCTTCAAGGCCGACGTGGCGAAGGACATCGTGCTACAGACCTTGAAGGGAGCCGTTGACCTGTTGCAAGCCAACGGCAACCACCCGGAAGCCGAGATTGACAAGGTGTGCACTCCTGGCGGTCTCACCATCCGCGGCCTCAACGAGATGGAGCACGCAGGCTTCACCTCTGCCGTGATACGCGGTTTGAAGGCTGGCGTGAAATGACCCAAACACATCGCGACCAAGCGCTATAGAACACAAAGATGCTTCAATGTTATTTCTCCCCCACTCTCTTTTAAATCAAGAAGATTAAAGAGATGTTTCAGAGAATAACATAGAAGCATTTTTCTTTCATGTCTTACATTATTTCTTTTGACAGTTTTTCTTTCCCTTTCGACAGTTTTTCTTTTCCTTTTAACCGTCAATCTTTTCACAACAACCCCACTTAGCTCTCCTATCTGCCATGTTTAGCCATCCTATCTACCTTACTTAGCTTCCCCAACTGCCATACTTATTTCGGCCAACTGAGGAAACGGAAATCGGCCAACTGAGGAAACGAAAATTTGCCAACTGAAGAAACGAAAATCAGCCAACTGAGGAAACGAAAATCAGCCAACTAAGGAAACGAAAATCAGCCAACTGAGGAAATACAAAAAATATTTGTATCTTTGCAGTTGAGAATCAACAATTTAAGCGAATGGAATACAAACATAGAATTGCAGACAAAATGCTTGCAAAAAAACTCGCAAGCAAGGGTGTGGTTTTAATAGAAGGTAGGGCACGGGAAACCTTATTACGCTTGCAAGCAAGATAAACACGGAAAAGATGAACGGCCCTTCATTCATGATGGTGCTCACGGGAACAGGCAATTATGCTTATCGCAGAAAAGACGGCGTTTATGTGGTTCCAATAGGATGCTTGAAAGATTAAATACTGTTGAAGAGACAAGGCGTTGGGAAGGGCTGTAGGATTAGAGACGAAAGCGATACAATGAAAAAAATTGAAACATTAACTTAAAAAACGAAAAAGGTATGATAAAAACAAGGAACTTGATGTTTGCCGCAATGAGTTGCATAGCAACAATGAGCTTAACATCATGCGCAACCATTCTTTCGGGAAGCGCCAACAAGATTTACATTGATGGAGATGTTGATGAGCCCGTGACAATTGTGACAGAAAAGCAGACCTATGAAAATGTAGAACTGCCCGCAATGGTTAAAATAAACAGACACGGCATAGACGGGCAGCGCGTAAAGATAAAATCGGAGAACTATGAATATAAAGACATTGTTCTTGAGAAGAAAATAAACGCTGTTACATTTGGAAACATTCTTCTTGGAGGCATCCCCGGCTGGCTTGTCGACTTGGCAACGCCCGCGCGGAAAATTTCCGCGCGGGCGCACGATCAACGCAAAATTTTAATCAGTCTTTTTTGTCTTTTTTATCTAAAATTACCGCTAAATTTATTCCCGTTATAAAATTAATTTCTTTGTATAAAGGCAATCTATAATCAAATCCCGTATGAAGTCTGAATATTTGCGGACTATTTCCAACCGTATTATAAGAAAATTCCCATCCTCCGTATATTGTAAAATTATTTATATAATAATAAACCGAAATTGCTGCAAACTCATAACTGCTTCCGCTTCTTATATGAACATCCCCCTTAAAACCGTCAACCAAATGCGTTGATTGATGATACATTGGAATAAATCTTATTTTCAAATTAATTCCTGTAAGATTTTGAAGCCATAAATCTAAAAATAAATCGAATTGTCCTGAAAAATCATAAACATCGAATAATCCATTTTTTCTTCCAAGTATCGATATTTCCATTCCCGCTCCCATTCCTACTGAAAAATATTTATTTCTATAAAACATTATCTCGCTTGCCACTTTTCCTTCGACATATAAAGAAACCGATTTAAAATCCCAATTAGCTTCGGGAGATATTTTAGTTAAATTCTTTTCCACATTAAAATTTTTTGCAAATAATAATCTTCCTATAAAAGCTCTCGGGTCCTGCCAACCCATATAATATTTATCTGTTTCGTAAACTCTAAAAGGATTTTTAAACTCGTAATCTAAATTGGTTTGAGAATAAAGATTTAAACCAAATATCATAAATAGAAATATAATTTTTTTCATAATGAAACCTTTAATTAAGCAATTTATTTTTTAAATACAAATATTTTGAAGTATAATAAACTCTGTTTTGAGATTCTCTATTTCCAAAACCGAAAGCTCTTCTGCTAATCGCAAGTATCGGAGGAGCTTGTATTCTTTTTGATATTGCCATTCCCATATATTGCCTCCACCATTTTTCCAAATCTTCTATAAATTCCAAATCGTTTTTAAAATATTTTTTTATTATTCCTTTTTCGCATCCTATTTTTTCTTCTAATATTCCGTCAATATACATTTGCAAAATATCTTCTGGGAGAATTCTATTCCAAGATTCTATTAAAGTTTTAAATAAATAATCATGATAATCGTATTTTATAGGGTCGCCCTTGCCTTCGTCAACCGCTTGAGCGTTTGATAATTCCGCAGATGGAATAATATTTATGCTTCCTTCGGGAATAATTTCTTTTTTGAAAATATTTTTATTTATATATTTTGCAAGTTCGTATATTTGATATTTCCACAAATCCGCTAAAGCTGCAAAAAATCCCGCTCCGTCTCCGTATAAAGTGGAATAGCCAACCATAGTCTCCGTTTTATTTGCATTGCAAGTAAATACTCCGCCGAAAGAAGCGGCTAATCCCGATAATATTCTTGATGACCTGTCTCTTGCCTGAATATTTTCGGCTATAAAAGAAGATACTTTTAAAAAACTCTCTTCTCCGTCTTTTATAATCTTGCATGTTTCAATTTGTTTTATTGTAAAATCAACCGATTCTTGAATGGGAACT
>OQVL01002924.1_pt1 | contig 10453 bp, 8 predicted proteins | sample 1691501 | NCBI WGS metagenome assembly OQVL01 (sample SAMN03418253, study PRJEB22391) | human gut metagenome | biome: human-gut; feature: organic feature; material: feces | host: Homo sapiens | place: Tanzania | collected 2013-01
TATGAACGGACAGGATCGCTTTTTCAATGGTACCGCATATGGCGATGAACTTGAGATTTTTATCGGTACATTCTGCTCACTTATGTATCAGCTGAAGGTTCTCGGCTTTGGAACCGATGTTTTCACGATGATTTATGAAAACGTCAAAGATTATATGGTGCCGCGCCTTGCAACTCACGTTTTCTTCTTCCCGACTTATTGGGCAATGATTGATGACCGTTATTATGAGACGGCGAAGGAACAGCTTTTCAAAGATGATTCCGATGGATACTACACAGTTGATAAAGCTGAGTACGCCGGTTATATTGAAAAAATTGACAATTATCACTACAACGTCCAGACACGGCATGAAAAGATTTTGCTTGACGCAAAAGAAAGCGGCATAAATATTTCTGTTATAGCAAAGTATGGTGCAAATCTTCTTCCTGTTGAAAAGAACAGCAGGGCTCAGGGAGACGGAAGAATTGAAACTCGTTCGCTATCACTCGGTGCAACGTGCAGTGACATTTCAAAAACACTCAGCGATGATTATATTCTTGCACATGACAGCAAGTATATTTCAAAAGATAAGAAGATTGATGCGTCAACCTGCCTGTTCCCCGACAATACTTGGTTCATTAGAGATATTAGCCATGCGTCATTTCCTAACGGAATTGAAAAATTCAAATCATATCTTGTCCACAGCAAAAATTCTCTCAGTGTTGAAGATATGAAGCAGTACTTTTTCGTTTCGCTGCATGCTTTCTATTTCCTTTTGAAACTGTGCCTGTTTAATCTGCATGAAATAATTCTGCGTGGAAATCTGCTGTTGACGCTCAAACTGCCTGCAGTAGACGATACAGAACACGAGATAACATATACTCATGACAAAAGGAAAAAACTCTGATACAAGACGGTTTCCATCATAAAGAAGGCTTGTATAAACAGTAGTAGCATAGTCAAAAATATAATAGAAAAAAGGCATTATACAAAAAGGTATAAGCTCAATATCCGGTTTTGAGAAAACATCTGACAGGGCAGATGCAATATATCGGTAAACAACATAGTACGTAACGAAAATGCCTGCAATATATGTCAGGTCAATAATCCACTGAGCACAGCCGAGTGATTCAGGGATGATGGAAATCCAGTTGTTAATCTGACAGCACAGATATGCTGTTGTGACTGCAAGCAGCGATTTTAAAAGACTCCTTTTGAATATGAATATCAGCAAAAGAAGTAATGGAAGATGTGTCAGCAGCGGATAGGCGTTTAAAACATGGGAAGGACTCTTTAACATAGAGCAAATCATGTGTAGAAGCAGATCAAGTATGCAAAAGCAGTTAACTATCAGAAAATTCTTTTTGTTATTTTTAATATTTGTAAAACAATTATTCCTTTTTTAATATTTTAAAAAATCTATCCTTTTTACTCTCTAGCTCTTGTGAATCATAAAATTCTATAACTCCATTTCCGTTTAAACAATTTCCATTTTTTTCCAACATTTCTTTTAGATGTTTTGCCACTCGTTCAGCTCCATCAAAGAATTTCACGTTTCCAAGTATTTTTTTTATATCATCTTTTATTAAAGGATAGTGTGTACATCCAAGTACAACATTTTTAACTTTTCCTGTATATTCTTGCAGATTTTGCTTTAAATATTTTTGTATTTTTTCATGATTTCCTTCTTCAATTATATCAGCTAAACCACTACAAGGTAATAAAATTGTTTTATTATTATTATATTTTTGATATAACAAATTAAATTTTTCACTTTCTATTGTTCCTTTTGTTGCCATTACCAAAGTTACATCATCATATGCATAATCATATACCATTTTATATGCTGGTTCAATTGCAATAATTGGAATATTATTATATTTTTCTCTTAAAAAGCTTGCTGCTTTAGCACTAGCTGTATTACAAGCTATTACAATTGCCTGTGCACCATTATCTATTAAATTTCTTGTTATATTATCTGCAATATCAATTACCTCTTTATCTGTTTTTTCTCCATATGGGTTGTTAATTGAATCGCTATAATAATAATAATTTAAATTAGGTAATATTTTTATTATTTCTTTTAGTACAGTTACTCCTCCTATACCTGAATCAAATACTCCTATTTTAGATATTCTTTCCATTTTATCCCTTCTTTGTGAAATTCGTTTTTAAGACATTTTCAAGTGTTTTTCAACTAACTATATTCTTTTACTGTAAAAGTGTCTTATTTTTGATTTTCATGCGTCGTTTTTATTTTTAAAAAGTATTAAAATTTTTAATCTAATAAAAAAAGATAATAACCTTTTCCCTAATAAGTTATTATCTCTTTTTGGCGGAGATTGAGGGATTCGAACCCTCGCGGCCACTTACGCAACCCTAACGGTTTAGCAAACCGTCCCCTTCAACCTACTTGGGTAAATCTCCATTTACATAAATAGTGAATAACAAATACTGTATTCTTTTTTATTTATTATTCACTTCTTTATTTTTAATATATTTTTTGTTGCTTGGCGGAGAGGGTGGGATTCGAACCCACGGTAGGCTACAAACCTACGCCAATTTTCAAGACTGGTGCCATAAACCAACTCGACCACCTCTCCAATTCTTACAACATGTATTAGTTTACCACGAGCAGTGGAAAATGTCAAGAGTTTTTATGAAAAAACCACAAAAAGGTGGGTTATTAGCTCCTTTTTGTGGTTTACATAATTATTGTATTTTTTCTATTATATTATTTAGCTCATCTTTTGAATTGTAGTGTATTACTATTGTTCCAGACCTTTTTCCTGCATTTAGCTTAACTTGTGAACCAAAGAAATTTCTAAATTTGCTTTCTATTTCTTGATATATTGGTGCATATCTTGTTTGGTCAACAACCTGCTCTTTCTTTTTTATTTTCATCTGTTTTTCAACTTCTCTTACACTATCTCCTGTTTTTATAACATATAACGCAGCTTTGTATTGTTTGTCTGGATCTTCTATATTTAGTAAGCTTCTGCAATGTCCCTCAGATATATTTCCTTGCATTACAAGTTCAATAACTCTTGGGTCTAAGTTTAAAATTCTCATTGTATTTGCAATTCCACTTCTGCTAATTCCAAGTTTGTTTGCAAGCTCTTGTTGTGTCATTCCATATTTTTCAATGATTTCTTTTAAAGCTTTTGCCTTTTCTATTGGGTTTAGGTCTTCTCTTTGTATGTTTTCAATAAGTGCTACTTCTTTGTTTTTTTGTTCTGTATAATTTCTTATTATTGCTGGAATTTCGTTTAAACCTGCTTTTTTTGCGGCTCTCCATCTTCTCTCTCCTGCAACAATTTGATAGTAATCATTTTTCTTTGTTACTATTATAGGTTGTATTACTCCATATTCTTTAATAGAATCTGCTAAATCTTCTATTTTTTCATCATCAAATCTCATTCTTGGTTGTTCTTTATTGGGCTCAACCTCTATTAATTTTAAGTTTACGATAGACTCCCCTGCTTGCAACTTTTCTTCTTCTGCAATGTTTTGCAAACCTCCTGAAAATAGTGCATCTAAGCCTTTTCCTAGTCCTGTTTTTCCTGCCATTTTTATTCCCTCCTATTTAGTGTTTTTTTGATTTTAGTAATTCGTTTGCTAATTTTTCATAGCATCTTGCACCTTTTGATCTTGGAGCATATGCTGTTATTGGCATACCATAACTTGGCGCTTCACTTAATTTTACATTTCTTGGTATAACTGTTTTGTATACATTATCTTTGAAATATTTTTTTACTTCACTTATTACTTGATTTGATAAATTAGTTCTTGCATCATTCATTGTAAGAACAACACCTTCAATATATAAATCTTTGTTTAACTGTTTTTTTATCAAATTAACAGTATTCATTAGTTGTCCAACTCCCTCTAATGCATAATACTCGCATTGTATAGGTATCATTATTGAGTTTGCTGCAGTCAAAGAGTTTATAGTTAGCAAACCTAGTGATGGTGGGCAATCTATTATAATATAGTGAAATTTGTCCTTTATCTCCTCGATTTTTTCTTTCATCTTGGTTTCTCTAGACATTGCATTAACAAGCTCTACTTCAGCTCCTGCTAAGTTTATATTTGAAGGACATAAATATAAGTTTTTTATTGCTGTTTTTACTATTGCTTCTTCAAGTGTTGTTTCATTAATTAGCACATCATATGTTGATTTTTCTGCACCCTTTTCAACGCCTAAGCCACTTGTAGCATTGCCTTGAGGGTCTTCATCGATTAATAAAACCTTTTTTCCTTTTTGTGCTAAAACAGTACTTAAATTAACTGCTGTAGTTGTTTTACCAACTCCACCTTTTTGATTAACAATTGCTATAACTTTACTCAAATTTATCCCTCCTTAAAATCGTATAACAATAATATAATTTTTTTATGCAAAAGTCAATAAAAAAATGTAAATTTATAAAAAAAATAGCAAAAATTTACTGTCAGAAAAATTAAGTTGTCTGACAGTATAATTCACTATTATCAAGTGTTTCACGGTTTCAGTTATGTGTGAAACGAGTTTCTATAATGGTGAATTCGTTGGTGTGCCTGCCTTTCGCGGAAATCTGTTTGGTAAATGTTTCACGGATAAGACAGTAATAATTGTTCTCTTGTTGTCTGAATCTGGTAAGATGGTTTCTTCAACCTTTTCAAGCTTTCCCCCAAGGATTTCTAATGCATTTTTTGCTTCATTTATCTCTTCTTGAATGTTTGGACCCTTTAAACAAATACATTTTCCACCAACTTTAACAAGTGGTTTCATATATTCAAGTAAAACATTTAGCTTTGCCACTGCTCTTGATGTTACAATACAAAAATGTTCTCTATAATTATTATCATGCCCGATTTCTTCTGCTCGTGAGTGAATTGCTTTGATGTTTTTTAGTTCTAATTTATTTATTACCTCTTCTAAGAATTTTACTCTTTTATTAAGTGAATCTATTAAAACTACTTCATTATTGGGAAAGATGATTTTCAAAGGAATTCCAGGGAACCCAGCACCCGTGCCGATATCAGCTATGCTTTCGTTTTCTTTTATCTCTTTTGCAATAGTTAAAGAATCTACAAAGTGCTTTAATATTATTTCCTCTGGCTTTGTTATTGCTGTTAAATTGATTTTTTCATTCCATTCAATCAGTAAGTTCATATAATCATAAAATTGCTTTGCTTGATTCTCATCTATTTTTACATTAATCTTTTCAAGTTTATCTATAAAACTTGATTTAAATGCTTCAAATTCCATTCAAAATTCTCCTTTTATTCCTTTTTTGATTTCAATTGCTCTAAGTATATTAGTAATACAGATATATCTGCAGGTGAAATTCCTGATATTCTTGATGCTTGACCTACAGAATTTGGTCTAAACTTATCTAATTTTTGTCTTGCTTCTAAGCTAATTCCTTGTAAATTTAAATAGTTTATATTATCTGGTAATAGTTTGTTTTCAAGCTTTTTAAACTTTTCAACTTGTGCTAATTGAAGTTTAATATATCCTTCATATTTTACTTCAATTTCAACTTCTTCTGCTTCTTCTCTTGAAAGTTCTGGCATATTTTCATCTATTTCTTTTAAGTCTGCATATTTTAATTCTGTCCTTTTTAGAAGTTCTATAAGTTTTATTCCATTATTTAATTCTGATGAATTATGCTCTTTTAAAAACTTATTGACCCTCTCTGTAGGTTTTACTGTAGTTTTTCTTAATCTTTCAATTTCTTTTTGAATATTATTTTGCTTTTGCAAAAATCTTTGATATCTCTCTTCTGTTACTAGTCCCACATTATGGCCAATTTCAGTAAGTCTCATGTCTGCATTATCTTGTCTTAATAACAATCTATATTCTGCCCTAGATGTCATCATTCTATATGGTTCATTTGTTCCTTTTGTAACAATATCGTCAATTAAAACTCCTATATATGCGTCTGATCTATGTAGTATTACTGGCTCTTTTCCTTCAAGTTCAAGACTTGCATTAATTCCTGCAATTATACCTTGCGCAGCAGCTTCCTCATATCCTGATGTACCATTAATTTGTCCTGCAAAAAACATTCCTTTTATGTTCTTTAGTTCAAGAGATAATTTTAGTTGTGATGGTTCAATACAGTCATATTCTATTGCATACGCAGGTCTTGTAAATTCAACATGTTCTAGTCCTGGAATTGTTCTGTACATGGCTATTTGAACATCTTCTGGTAAAGAAGAACTCATTCCTTGAACATACATTTCCTCTGTATCTAAGCCCATTGGCTCTATAAATATTTGATGTCTCTCTTTATCGCTAAACCTAACAACTTTATCTTCAATTGAAGGGCAATATCTTGGTCCTGTTCCCTCTATTTGTCCTGAATATAAAGGTGAACGATGAAGGTTTTTTCTTATTATTTCATGTGTTTTGGCATTTGTGTATGTTAGATAACAAGGAATTTGCTCTTTTTTTGATATTTTATCATCAAAAGAAAACGGAATAATCTCGTCATCTCCATTTTGTATTTCCATTTTTGAAAAATCAATACTTCTTTTATTTACCCTTGCTGGCGTTCCTGTTTTAAATCTTACTAGGTTGATATCTAATTTTTTAAGACACTCTGATAGCTTATTAGCTGGAAAAACGCCATCTGGCCCACTTTCAAAATTAACCTCACCTATATATATCTTACCCTTTAAATACGTTCCTGTGGCCAAAATAACGGCTTTTACATTGTATATTGCACCAATATTTGTTTCTACACCCTTGACTTCGCCATTTTCAACTATAATATCAACAATTTCTGCTTGTTTTACAGATAGATTCTCTTGAAGTTCTAGTGTATGTTTCATTTCTCTTTGATATTTCTTTCTATCTGCCTGTGCCCTCAAAGAGTATACGGCTGGGCCTTTTGATGTGTTTAACATTTTAGATTGGATAAAAGATTTGTCAATATTTTTACCCATTTCTCCACCTAAAGCGTCAATTTCCCTAACCAAATGTCCTTTTGAAGTTCCCCCAATATTAGGGTTACAAGGCATATTTGCTATATTTTCTAAAGTAATTGAAAAAAGTAAAGTTTTGTGACCTTTTCTAGCACAAGCAAGTGCTGCCTCACAGCCTGCATGTCCTGCTCCAATTACTGCTACTTCATAATCTCCTGCATCATATTTCATTTTCTACTACATCTCCTATTTTCCTAAGCAAAATTTAGCAAAAATACTTTTAATAATGTCTTCAGAAACATTATCTCCTGTAATCTCTCCTAAATGCTCTAGGATCTCTTTTATATTTATAGATATGATATCTATAGGCATGCTGTTGTTTAAATCGTTTAAAGCCATTCTCGTGCTTTCTATGGCTTTGTTAATTAATTCCTGATGTCTTATGTTGGTAATTGTAAGTTCATTATCTAAATTGATCTGATTTAAATTAAACATTTTTACTAAACTTTCATAAATTTTCTCTAAGCCCTCGTTGTTTTTTAAAGATATGTTTATAACTTCTGTATTTACATCATGTATTTCTGTGCATTCCTTATTAACTACTTGTTTTAAGTCTGTTTTATTTAAAACTATTATAGATTTTTTATGTTTTAATAAATTCAATATTTCTCTATCTTCGTCATTTAGAGGTACAGAACTATCAAAAACTGCTAAAATAACGTCTGCTTCATTAGCAGCTTTTTTAGATTTTTCAATACCAATTTGCTCAATTTTATCTTTTGCATCTCTTATACCTGCTGTATCTATTACTTTGAAAGGAATGCCCTCAATAGAAATTTGCTCCTCTATAATATCTCTTGTTGTTCCTGCAATATCAGTAACAATAGCTCGTTCTTCTTTAAGCATGCTATTTAAAAGAGATGACTTACCAGCATTTGGGCTACCAATAATTGCTATTTTTACGCCCTCTTTTAGGATTTTTCCATTTTCAAAAGTCTTTGAAAGTTTTATTAATTCATTTTCAATCTCTTTTAGCTTGTTTTCAGCATCTTTATTAGAAACTTCCTCAACATCATACTCTGGATAGTCTATATTTGCTTCAATATTTACCATAATATCCATTATTTTTTCTCTAATTTCATTAATTTTTCTTGATAAATATCCTTCTAGTTGATTTGCTGATTCCTGCGCCTCCCTAGTACTTTTGGCATTTATGATATCAATAATCGCTTCAGCTTGAGTTAAGTCTATTCTTCCATTTAAAAATGCTCTTTCTGTGAATTCCCCTGGTTTTGCAAGTTCTGCTCCATTTTTTAAACATAATTCTAGAATCTCCCTTAGAACAACTATTCCACCATGTGAGTTTACTTCACACATATTCTCTGCTGTATAACTTTTTGGGCATTTAAAATATGATACTAAAACCTCGTCCACAACTCTATTAGTTTCAGGGTTTACTATTGTTCCATATTTAATTCTATAACCAGCTATATTCTCAATTGTTTCGGGATTCTTAGGTTTAAAGATTTTTTCCAAAACTTCGAAACAATCTTTGCCACTCATTCTAACTATACCAATTCCACCAATTGCTGGTGCCGTAGATATTGCTGCTATTGTTGACATCTTTTTTCTCCTTTCTTAGCAAAAAAGGCAGATATAAAATATCTGCCCAAAACTTTTTTACTTTAATGCTATAACCACTCTTCTATGTGGTTCTTCTCCTTTACTAAATGTTTTAACTTTGTCATTTTCTTGTAATTTTGTATGTATTATTTTTCTCTCATATGCTGACATAGGATCTAAAGTAATAGATTTTCCTGTTTTTATTACTCTTTGAGAGATTTTTTCTGCTAATTCTTCCAATGTCTTTTCTCTTTTTTCTTTATAATTACATACATCTACAATAACTATTGTTTTTGATGTAGAATATTTATTTGCAATAGCTGTTGCTAATACTTGCAAAGCATTAATTGTTGCTCCTCTGTATCCAATTAGGTTACTAATGTTTTCACCATCAATATTAACATATATGCAGTAATCTTTAATATTAACATCACAAACAACATCTTTATCTAGTATTGATTTAAAGAATTCGCTAATTTTTTCAGATACTTTTTCTATTTCTTCCATATTCTTATTTGTTTCTCTTTTAGGCTTTGTCACATGTTTTACTTCTTTATCAGCATTTTCTTTTAATGTCATTTCAATTTTAACAACTCTTGGAGCTAAGATGCTATAAAAACTTCTTTTCTTTTCTTCTTCTATTGGTTTTATCTCAACCATGCTTCTTGTAGCCTTTAATTCTTTTAGGCCTTTTTCAATTGCATCTTGTGTTGTCTTTCCTTCAACGATTATACTTTTAGACATTTTCTTCTTCCTCCTTAGAGAATAATTTATTTAGCATTAATCTTTCAATCATCATTATTATATTATTAATTAGCCAATATAAAGCTAGTCCTAGAGGTGCTATAAGAGAAACAGAAACTGATAGAATTGGCATCATTAAAGACATGCTTTTATTCATTTGTGCTGTCATTTCTTCTTGATCCATTTCTGCTTTATTTTCTTCTGTTAATAAAGCTTTTTCTTCTTTATTCTTCTCTTTTTCCTCTTTCTTTTTATTGGTCATATTTGTTGTCATTTTTATAGATAAAATTGATGAAATTACATATAAAACAGGTATTACAAACACTTTCCAATCGCCAAAGTTTTCTTGAGGAACTTTACTTAAATCAAGTCCAAGAAAGTCCATGTTTATATACATTTGGTTTTCAGTATCATTATTTTGTTTTAGATACTTAATAACACTCATTTCTGGATAACCTTGACTGATAGAATCTTCTCCATTTACCTTTTTAATTTCAACAATTTCATTCTCAATTACATTACTATCAATTTTTTGCATATATGTAAGTGGGCTCTTAACTAAATAAAACATTGATATTAATAAAATAAACTGAATAATTATTGTAAAGCAGCCACCAAAAGGATTTACATTTTCCCTTTTATATAGCTCCATTGTTTCTTGATTTAGCCTTTCTGGGTTACCTTTATGCTTTATTTGTAGTATTTTTAATAATTCATTATTGGGTATTGTTTTATAATATTCCAATTTAATTGGATATTCTATACCAACTTTTCTTAAATCGCCTCGATTTATAAAAGTCCCTCCGTAAAAATGCTTCATAACTCCCCCTTATTGTATACAAAATAACTATATCTCTACTTCTACATATTTTCAAGCTTTTTCCAACGCATTCTTTCATTAAGATACCAATTTGATTACTTAATGTTTTTCTTTCATTTCTAAGTTCATCACCATGCATCATTGTTTGTCTATTTTTTATATCTAAATCGATTACTTCATCAACTAAAGGTAATTTTTCGTCTTGAAATTTCTTCTTAATATTTTCTTTTAATTCTTCAAAATTTCTTGGAAAATTTGCACGGTTTGATACATATAATTTTACATTATCTTTATTTAATTTAGAAGAAATATCTTCAATTTCAATTGGCACAAGATTATAATTTTCATTTTTAATTACATCTTTTGTCTTTT
>OQVL01002925.1_pt1 | contig 10453 bp, 9 predicted proteins | sample 1691501 | NCBI WGS metagenome assembly OQVL01 (sample SAMN03418253, study PRJEB22391) | human gut metagenome | biome: human-gut; feature: organic feature; material: feces | host: Homo sapiens | place: Tanzania | collected 2013-01
GGGGGAGCGGCTTATCGCGGCGGAATTCCACGGGAAAACCTGCGTCGCGAAGCCTTTCGACACGGCGGAAACCGTCGCAAAAAGGACGGGAACAAGAAAAGAAGAAGTGATCCGTCTGAACGGCACCGACAAATTCTTCCCCGGTCAGAACGTGATTCTTTCGGATTATGACGAATAAGAAAAGCATTTTTAAATCGGTCGCGGTCGTAACGGCGTTTTCGGTCGCGACAAGGCTTTTTGCGTTTTTGTTCAAAGTTTTCGTGTCGCGGCAGTTCGGCGCGAGCGTTGTCGGCGTATATCAGATGGCGTTGAGTTTTTATTTTTTCGCGTCGGCGGTTGCGCTCAGCGGACTTCCGACGGTGATAAGCCGAAAGATTGCCGAGGACGAAAAAACGGGCGGCGAAAACGTTCCGTCGCTTATTTCGACTGCGCTTGTTTTGTCGCTGTCGTCGGTACTTCCGATACTTTCGGTAATATATCCCGTCGCTTTCCTTTTGCCGTCGGTTTTTGCGGACGAGCGGGTTTTGCCGCTTGTCGTGATTATGCTGCCCGCACTTCTGAGCACGAGTATTTACAACGTTATCCGCAGTTGGTTCTGGGGAAAAAGGTCTTTTCTTGCGTTCAGTTTCACCGAGATGCTGGAAGAAGTCCTTCGCATTACTTTCACGCTGATATTTTCGCTGGGACTTATCGCCGCCGTAACGCCGCTTAAAGGGCTTGCGGTCGGTTTTTTGGTGTCGGACGTAACGTGCGCCGTCGTGCTTTTCATACTGTTTTTGATAAAAAAAGGTAAATTCGGCCGTATAAAAGACGTTCCGGCGGTGTTAAAACCCTCGCTTCCGATAACGGCGATGCGCGTTTTCGGCGGAGTCATCGGCGCGTTTACGGCAATCGTGATTCCCGTCATGCTCATAAAATACGGCATGGAAAAAAGCGACGCGTCGGCAACTTTCGGACGCGTTACCGGAATGGCGATGCCCCTTCTTATGGCGCCGACCACTCTCACGGGCGCGCTGTCCGTCGTGCTTATCCCGGAAATCGCGACGATTAAACACGACGATAAATCCGCGATGTCCGCGCGCATTGACGGCAGCATAAACTTTGCGATAATAATCGCAGCCCTTTTCACGATTTTGTATATCCCGCTTGGAAAAGAAATCACGACTTTCGTGTTCAAAGACGAGTTTTCGGGCGTGTATCTTTCAAACGTCGCGCTTATGTTGTACCCGCTGGGGCTCAACCAGATTTCGACGTCGATATTAAACTCGATGGGGCTTGAAAAGAAATCCTTTTTCAATTACGCCGTCGGCGCGGCGATACTTATGATTCTGACGCTCGCGCTGCCGAAGTACGTCGGAATTTACGCTGTCGCGATCGGGGGCGCGGCGGGAAGCGTCGTCACGTCTTTTCTGAACCTTAACGCGCTCAATAAAAAAGCGCGGATTCTGGACAATCCCAAAAAGACCGCGCTTGCAATATTGTTGTCGTTTCCGCTTGTCACACTGACCTGTCTTCTGAAAAACCTGCTGTTTTCCAAAATTCCGCCGTTTTTCGCGATTGTGATTTCGGGCGGAATACCGATGATTTTATACCTTGCGGCGTGCGTCGCTTTCAGAATCTTCGACGTTACTCGCTTTTACAAAACGACGCGGAAAAAATCTTTGAAAAAACGGGATAAATCAAAAAAGTAAGCCCGACGTTTATCGCGGTAACGGGCGTTTGCGTAACCGCGCGCACCCCCATATAGGCAAAAAACGTCTGCCCTTTGCTGAGCCCCATAAGATACAATGCGTACGTGTTTATGAAAAGCGTGCAGACGACGTAAACCAGAATATACGATATTGCGATATTCACGTACGGCATCGCGCCGCCGAGTTTTTTGATTTTAATATACGACGTGAGCCCCGGGATAACGCCGATAAGCACCGACGCGCAAAGAATCACCGGGTTTGGCGCATACCCGCCGCCGACGAAACAGCCGATCACGTCGCCGAGTCCGCCGACAAGTCCGCCGGCAATCGGCCCGAAAAAGTACCCCGCAAGAAAACATACCGTATAAGTCAGCGTGATTTTGAGCGTGCCTAAGCGCGGCGAGAATATGCCGACAACGACGTTCAACGCCACGAATACCGCAAGGTACGCAATCTTTTGCGCCGTGAAATAACGTTTTTTTTCGGAAGACTCCCCGACGGAAACGTCGGGTTCTTGTGCAACGATTTTGTTTTTGAGCATAAAAAAACCTCCTTTAAGAGGTTCGCGTTAAAAGCCGCGCGAAAACGCGGTACTTCGCAGCGAACGCGACAAGCCACCGCAGGTTTCCCTTTCGTTTGCGGGCGACATTCCATCCCGCAACACTTAACGCGACTTATCTACTCTGCAACGCTAATAATAAACTATCCTCGCCGAAAAATCAAGCGGCGGCGCATAAATCGCGAAAACTTAAAAATAATAGCGATATGCTCAACGTTTTAATTCGCGCAATAATATTGTACTTTTTCCTGCTGGCGGCGATGCGGCTTATGGGAAAGCGGCAGTTGTCCGAGTTCCAGCCCTTCGAGTTTGCGATAACTCTCGTCGCGGCAGACCTTGCGTGCATTCCGATGTCGGACAACACCATTCCGATAATTTACGGCATAATCCCGATATTCACGCTTGTGATACTGCATAATCTCTTGACGTTTTTCGCAATCAAAAGTCACCGCTTCCGAAAACTCATCAACGGCAAGCCCGTTATTCTCATCGGCGACGGCAAAATCGACTGCGACGTGCTTAAAAAATGCGGAATGACCGCAAACGATCTTCTGGAAAGCCTGCGCGAACAAGGATACTTCAAAATCGGCGAGATAAACTACGCCGTGCTGGAAACAAACGGGAAAGTGTCCGTGCTGCAAAAGTTTGCAAACGCGCCGGTAACGAACGCCGACCTTAATATCGAAGGCGGCAGCAACAACCTTCCTTACAACGTCGTCGTCGAAGGCAGGTTTATGGGGGATACGTTCAAAAGCATTACCCCGCCCCTTGAAAAGGACGTCGTCGTAAAAACGCTTGAAAAAGAGAATATGACAATCCGCGACGTGTTTTTGTTTTCCATTGACAAAGACGCGGCGTTTATACAAAGTTACGACGGGCGCGTCGTGAACACGATAATCGAAAAATGAAAAAAGCAGTTATTCTTTTTATAATATTTCTTATGATTCTGGGCGCGGGAATTACCGAACATTTTTTCGTGCATAAAACCTTTGACGACTTCAACGAGCGCATTGGAAAAATCGAAGCCGCCCTTCAAAACGACGACGTTGATTCCGCACTCGCATACGCCGAAGACCTGCAAAACTTCTGGGCGAAAAAACGAAAAATTGTGGAGGCGATTTCCTACTGTCAGGACGCACGACAGGTCAACGTAATACTTGGGGAACTCACGGGAAGTTTAAGATGCGAAGACACCGACAACGCTTTCAGCAAAATCGAAAGCCTGTATCAACTCATACAAAACATACGGGATATGCTGGACTTCAACGCCATTGATATAATTTGATTATCCCGACAAAAAAGCGGCTTTACAAATGTAAAACCGCTTTTTAACATTGTTTTTTGCAATTTTTGCATTACTTCAAAATTCTTTTCAGGAACTGTCCGGTATACGACTTTTCGTTTTCCGCGATATGTTCGGGCGTGCCGACGTCAACGATCGTGCCGCCTCTGTCGCCGCCGTCGGGACCAAGGTCAACGATGTTGTCCGCAACTTTTATCACGTCAAGATTATGCTCGATAACGACGACGGTGTTGCCCGATGACACAAGCCTTTGCAAGATTGCGATAAGTTTTGCAACGTCGTGGGTATGCAGTCCCGTCGTGGGCTCGTCCAGAATATACAGCGTCTTGCCGGTGCTTCGTTTGCTGAGTTCGGTTGCGAGTTTCACGCGCTGCGCCTCGCCGCCCGAAAGCGTGGTTGCGGGTTGACCGAGTTTGATGTACCCGAGCCCCACGTCGTAAAGCGTCTTGATTTTGTTGTAAATCTTCGGAATGTTTTTGAAATATTCGCACGCTTCTTCGACGGTCATTTCAAGGACGTCGTTGATGTTTTTGCCCTTATATTTCACTTCCAGCGTTTCTCTGTTATACCGCTTCCCGTGGCACACGTCGCAGGGGACGTAAATGTCGGGCAGGAAGTGCATTTCGATTTGTATTATGCCGTCGCCGCCGCAATTTTCGCACCTGCCGCCCGAAATGTTGAACGAAAATCTGCCCGCCGTATATCCCCTTGCCTTTGCGTCGGGAGTCGAGGCAAACAGTTCCCTTATCGGGGTGAAAACGCCCGTGTACGTCGCGGGATTGCTGCGCGGAGTGCGACCGATCGGCGACTGATCGATATTGATGATTTTATCAAAGTTGTCGATGCCTACGATTTCGTCGTACTTCCCTTCCGTAAGGTTGCTTTTGTTCAGTTCGTTATAAACCGCGGGATAAATAATTTCGTTGACAAGGCTGCTTTTTCCGCTGCCCGAAACGCCCGTAACCGCGGTTAAAAGTCCGACGGGAATATCGACGTCGATGTTTTTCAGATTGTTTTGCCTTGCGCCGCGAACCGACAAATATCTGCCGTCGGGGCGTTTTCTTTCTTCGGGCACGTCGATTTTGAGTTCGCCCGACAAATACTTGCCCGTTATCGACTCCTTGCAGGCGATAATGTCGTCCACGCTGCCTGCCGCAACGAGTTTTCCGCCGTGTATGCCCGCGCCGGGACCTATATCCACGATGTAATCCGCCGCGCGCATCGTGTCCTCGTCGTGTTCGACAACGATAAGCGTGTTGCCGAGGTCGCGCAGTCCTTTCAGACTGCTTAGTAATCTTTCGTTATCCTTTTGGTGAAGCCCGATCGACGGCTCGTCAAGTATATACAACACTCCCGTAAGTCCGCTGCCGATTTGCGTGGCAAGCCTTATCCTTTGAGATTCGCCGCCCGAAAGCGTCGAGGCGGAGCGGGAAAGCGTAAGATAATCGAGCCCGACGTTTACCAAAAATTTCAACCTTGCGCGGATTTCTTTGATTATCCTTTCGGCAATGAGCGTTTTTTGTTTGTCAAGAACGAGCGCGCCGAAAAATTCGTCGATTTTTTTCACCGACATATCCGAAAGTTCCGCAATGTTAAGCCCGCCGACAGTAACCGCGAGCGCTTCCTTTTTCAGGCGTTTTCCGCCGCACGTTTTGCACGGCACGGACACCATATATCTTTCGATTTCGTACTTAACGCCGTCGCTTGTCGTTTCGCGATAGCGGCGCATAAGGTTGTTGACGATACCTTCGTATTTCGTCATGAATTGCCCGCGGAAACTGCGTGAGTTATAATCCATCGGGATTCTTTCGTCAACGCCGTACAAAATCGCGTCAAGTTTCCACTTCGGCAAGTCTTTAATCGGAGTCGTGAGCGAAAAATCCAGCAACTTCGACAACGCTTTCATTTGCGAGCGCACGATGTCGCCACTGCCGAGATTCCACCCCGACGGCGCGGCAAGTCCGCCGTTTCCGACGCCCAGATTTTCGTCGACGATAATTTTTTTCAGGTCGATTTCGTTGCGGAAGCCCAGCCCGCCGCATTCGGGACAAGCCCCGTACGGATTATTGAAAGAAAACAGTCTGGGTTCCAGTTCTTCGATGCTGACGTCGCAATCGGGACAACTGTATTTCGTGCTGTAAATCGTCGTCTTTTTTGCATTTTCGACGACGACAAGTCCGTTTGCGAGTTTGAGCGCGGCTTCGACGCTGTCCGTCAGACGTCTTTCCGAACCTTCTTTTACGGCGATACGGTCGATTGTCACCGAAATATCGTGTTTTACGTTTTTGTCAAGGACGATTTCTTCGTCAAGGGTATAGTCGATGCCGTCCACACGCACGCGGACGTAGCCGGACTTTTTGAAGTCTTCAAGCTCCTTTCTGTATTCGCCCTTTCTGCCTCTGACGACGGGTGCCATGATTATGACCTTATTGTCGCCCGACTGCACGGTGCTTTCGATGATTTTGTCGGTAATCTGGTCAACCGTCTGATGTTCGATTTCCCTGCCGCACTTCGGACAATGCGGAGTGCCGACGCGGGCGTATAAAAGCCTTAAATAATCGTAAATTTCGGTAACGGTGCCCACCGTCGAGCGCGGGTTTTTGGACGTCGTTTTCTGGTCGATGGAAACGGCGGGGGAAAGCCCTTCGATATATTCGACGTCGGGTTTTTCCATTTGTCCCAAAAACATACGGGCGTAGCTTGACAGACTTTCGATATACCGTCTTTGCCCTTCGGCGAAAATCGTGTCGAAAGCAAGCGACGACTTACCGCTGCCGGAAAGCCCCGTGAACACGACAAGTTTGTCGCGCGGGATTTCGACGTCGATGTTTTTAAGGTTATTCTCTTTTGCTCCTTTTACAAAAATTTTGTCCGTCATTTATGTTATCTTCCAAGTTCTTTTTTAAGTTCGGATATTCTGTCGCGAAGTTTGATTGCCGCCTCGAAATCCAGCCCTTCCGCCGCGACTTGCATAAGTCCTTTCAGACGTTCAAGTTCCGAAGCGATATCTTTACGGTCGCGTTTTGCGTCTTTATCCAGCTTTTTGGTGATTTCGATTGTATTTACGATTTCTTTCACGACGGTGTGCGGCACGATGCCGTGCGCCGCGTTGTAGTCGGATTGTATCTTTCTTCTGCGGTTTGTTTCGTCGATTGCGCGCTGCATGCTGCCCGTTATCGTATCGGCGTACATGATAACCCTTGCGTCGACGTTTCTTGCGGCGCGGCCAACGGTCTGGATAAGCGCGGTTTCGCTTCTTAAAAACCCTTCCTTATCGGCGTCGAGAATCGCAACGAGCATTACTTCGGGAAGATCGAGCCCTTCTCTTAAAAGGTTGATTCCGACAACCACGTCGACGTCGCCTTTTCTCAAAGAATTGATGATTTCGATTCGTTCCAGCGTGTCGATGTCACTGTGCATATACTTGACCTTGATCCCCTTTTCCTTCAAAAACGAAGTAAGGTTTTCCGCCATTTTTTTGGTGAGCGTCGTAACAAGCGTTCTGCCGCCCTTTTCGACGGTCAGATTGATTTCGGAAATAAGGTCGTCGATTTGTCCTTCGACGGGGCGTATAAAAATTTCGGGGTCGATAATGCCCGTAGGACGTATGAGTTGTTCCGCCACCTGGTCGGCTTCCTGCAACTCGAACGGGGCGGGAGTCGCCGACACGCATACAAGTTGATAAATCCTTTTCTCAAACTCGTCGAAGCGGAGCGGACGGTTGTCGAAAGCGGCGGGCAGCCGGAAACCGTATTCCACAAGGTTTTCTTTCCTGCTTCTGTCGCCGTTGTACATACCGCGGATTTGCGGAATCGTCATATGGCTTTCGTCGATGAAACAGACGAAATTTTTCGGGAAGAAGTCCAACAAAGTGTACGGCGGCTCGCCGGGTTTCCTTCCGTCAAAGTATCTGCTGTAATTTTCGATGCCGCTGCAATAACCCATTTCGCGCATCATTTCGACGTCGTACGCGACGCGCTCGCCGATTCGTTGCGCCTCGATAAGTTTATTGCGGTCGGTGAAATATTTCACCCTTTCTTCCCTGTCTTTCGTGATGAGCGTCAAGGCGTTTTCCATACGGCTTTCGCCGACGACGTAATGGGTTGCGGGGAAAATGACTGCGTGTTCGAGCCGCGACAACGGCTTTCCCGTAAGGGCGTCGATTTCATAAAGTTTTTCGATTTCGTCGCCGAAAAATTCAACCCGTATCGCGACTTCCGAATTTGACGACGGGAATATATCCACAACGTCGCCGCGCATTCTGAACGTGCTGCGCTGAAAGTCGATGTCGGCGCGCTTATATTGTATATTCACGAGTTTACGCGCCAAATCGTCACGGTCAAGCGTCATTTCGGGGCGCAAAGAGATGGAAAGGTTAAAGTATTCTTCGGGCGCGCCCAGCCCGTATATGCACGATACGGAACTGACGACGATAACGTCGTTTCTTTCGCAAAGACTGCTTGTCGCGCTGTTTCTGAGTTTGTCGATTTCGTCGTTGACTTCCAGTTCCTTTTCGATGTAAGTGTCGCTTCTCGGGATATACGCTTCGGGCTGATAGTAGTCGTAATACGATACGAAAAACTCCACGCGATTATCGGGGAAAAACTCACGAAACTCGTTGCAAAGTTGCGCCGCAAGCGTCTTGTTGTGCGCGATAACGAGCGCGGGACGTTGCACCCTTTCGATGACGTTTGCCATCGTAAAGGTTTTGCCGCTTCCCGTAACGCCCAGAAGCACCTGCGTACGAAACCCGTCGTTCAGTCCCTCGACAAGTTTTTCGATTGCCTGTTCCTGATCGCCGTTCGGTCTGAATTTCGATTTTAACTGAAAAAGATGATTTTCCATCAACGAAACTTGCCCATGATAAGCGGGGCGATGATATATCTTATGATGATTGCGATCGTGCCGGAAACGATTGCCGTGCATACCGTAATCAGCAGTTTGTTGTAAACGCTTTTGCGCCACGCCCTTTCGACGCGCGCGAACGAAAGCCCTTTCTGATGCATCGTGATGCAATACGTCAGTTCGCCGTGGTTGTCGGCGGAAATGTATTCCAGATAATCGTCGAGCGCAAGCCCTTTGAGCATAGGTTCCAGTTCTTCGGGGGTGTAGGCGTAATCGTACGGCAACGCCTCAAAAATTTCAAGCGGTTTCACCAGACAAACGCCCTCGTCGTTTTTTTCGGCAAGGTTAAGAAGGACGTGCATAAGCGCCCTTTCTTTTTTATTCAGTGCGTGTTTCTCAACTGCCATAGTCCGCCTCTTATTTCATTTTCAGGAAAACGCCGATAAGAAGAGCAATCGCGCTTGCGATGAGCCCGCCGAGGAGCGCGCCCCAGAACGCCGCTTTTCTTATCATTTTCCTTAAAGAGATGCTGTCAAGTTTGATTTCTTTCGACTTGCCTTTTTCGCCTGCGACGGGAACGTCGACGGACGCGGTGGGGTGCGAGTCGTGCGGTTCCGCCTTTTCGATGGCGCGCGCTTTTGCAAGCGTGGCAAGGCAATACTCGTCCACCGTCGAATATTTGACTTTGATATAATCGTTGTCGGACAACGTGCGGATTATCCCCGAAAGTTCCACCTTTGTGCAACGGTCGGAATCGGACAATTTCGCGATGATTTCGTCCGCGTCGATGATTTTATAGGCGCCGTCCGAAAAGTCGTTAAGGACAGTCAGCACGGCGTTTAATTGCCTGTCAAGCATATACTACCTCATTTTAGTTACCCTATTATACCACCTGCAAGGTCAAATTGCAAGTCCTGACAAAAGTCTTTCAAAAAGTCAATCGAAAATTAGTATTTCAATTTGCTTTTATTTTATAATAAAGTGTGCTATCATTGACTAAATTATAAATTTTCGAGTGAATATGAATCTTTTAAGCAAGTTTTTGAATAGAACGGATTTTTCGGACTACGACGATTTCAGAAGAAACGCGAAACTTTGCGTTCCGTCCGATTTCAACTTCGGATTTGACGTCGTGGACGAATACGCAAGGCTTTGTCCCGAAAAACGCGCCCTTGTATGGTGCAATCAGAAAGGCGAAGAAAAAGTCATAACCTTTGGCGAAATGAAAGAATTGTCGCTGAAAATGTGCAACGTCATTTCGTCGTACGGCGTGAAAAAAGGCGACTTCGTAATGAGTATGCTCAACCGTCGTTGGGAATACTGGGTGCTTGTCGTGGCGTGCTGCAAAATGGGCGTCGTACTTATCCCCGCAACGCACATGCTCACCCCGAAAGACGTCGCGTACCGCGTGAACGAAGCGGGCGTGAAGCTGCTGTTTGCGACGGAAGAAGAAGACGTTGCGGAACATATCTCGCTTGCCCTTCCCGATTGCAAAAACCTGAAAGGCGTATTATCAGTAAACGGCGCGCACTTCGACAACCTTGACGAAAAACTTGAAAACGCGCCCGCGGAATTTTCCTTCGACGCGCGCCCGAACCCCCGCGATCTGATGCTCGTATATTTCACTTCGGGTACGACGGGTATGCCCAAAATGGTCATGCACGATTTTTTGTATCCTTTGGGACACGTCTTCACCGCAAAATACTGGCAGGACGTCGTTGACGACGGCTTACACTTCACTATGGCGGAAACGGGCTGGGCAAAATGCAGCTGGGGAAGAAATTGGGGCAAAGAAAGAACGCCAAAAAGCAGAGCAGGAATTGAAGAGGGTGAGGGAAAATCTTGATAAAAGTCAGGAGAATGCCATCCAATCAATGATTTCTCTTTGCCAGAGACTGGGAGGAACAAAAGAACAGGCAATAGAAGAACTACAGGGAAACTATGGACAGACTGAAGAACAGGCAAAAGAGAAAAACTGTTCACACTGTGCGCACAAAACAGCTATCTTTTTTCACAAAAACATGATACAATAAAATGTATCTGTATCAATAAGGA
>OQVL01002927.1_pt1 | contig 10452 bp, 9 predicted proteins | sample 1691501 | NCBI WGS metagenome assembly OQVL01 (sample SAMN03418253, study PRJEB22391) | human gut metagenome | biome: human-gut; feature: organic feature; material: feces | host: Homo sapiens | place: Tanzania | collected 2013-01
TATCGCTATGTAGATCCAGAAAAGCCTTGGAAAAACCGCTTCTTTGAAAACTGCATAGACCTTTAGCAAGTACTTTGCCGCTGCCGCGTCCTAACCCGACGCAAGCCGTAAGGGTTTCCCATATGAATTTTCCAGAGAAAGAAAACGAAAAGAGTGAAAATCCTGCCGATGATCTGGCATCCATCAGTATGGCGATGACAAGCAGCGGATGATCATGATACTTCTGTCCAGCCACAGCCCCGCAGGGATGCGGGATCACGCAATGGGGGCAGCCCGTGGAGAACCCTCGGGAGGTGAAATTCCTATGAGAGGCAGCCGCGCCTCGCTTGCTAAGTGCCCTGCGGATTGGGGGATTACGTGAAAATACAGCCGAAAATTAAAATAGATACTTTAGAATGAAAGAGCCGCCTTGACGACGCTTTGCGCTATGCAACCGAGGCGTTTTCGGGGCGGCTGATACAAGCAATAACCTTATATATGGAGAAGAAAATCAGAGTAACAAAATCAGGGGGTGAAAGTGATGAATCAAGCTGTTCGAACCGTCAGACGAGGCGATGTGTATCTTGCGGATCTGAATCCGGCGATTGGCTGTGAGCAGGGCGGCATCCGTCCGGTTCTGGTACTTCAGAACGATATCGGAAATCTCCACAGCCCAACGACCATCGTCGCGGCTGTCACCGCAAAACAGACGAAAAAAGCTTTGCCGGTACATATGCCGATATCCGCCTATATGCTGCGTACAGATTCCACACTACTGCTGGAGCAAATCCGCACCATCGACAAGTGCAGGCTCAAAGGCTATCTTGGCAGCGTGAGCGAAACGGAAATGCGTGACATCGACCGCGCACTGAGACTCAGCATCGGACTGATACCACCGGCAGCTATGCGGAAGAAATACAGCAGGAAGTACATATAACGGAATTTATATGAAGGAAATCGGCAAATCAATCAGCCCACTCCTAATATTTATTATATTTTGAGGGGAGAAATCTCCTCAAGACCGACTCCCCGGTGACTACTTGCCGGGGAGATTGGTAAATTCACAAGCGAATCCTCTGACAAAGCGCAGGGGATTTTTTGATTGGAGAAAGTGTCATGAAAAACGAAAAAAAGAAGAAAGAAAATGAGCAGGCCATGCGCCTTGCCGCACACCTTTACTGCGTGAACCTTTTGAACATGCTTTTGGAAATCGGCGTGATCACCGAAGAAGAATTTGTGCGGATTAAAGCCGCAAACGCTGTATTTTACAAGGTTCGCAGCGAGAATTGTATAAAAATATAATCATTGCGAATAACGCTGGATGTATTTGAACTTCTATGGTAGTGTTGCTGTTGCCGCAAAAGAGTTTTGCGGACAACACAGAAACAGAAGGAGGACAATATGAAAATCATACAAATTTCGCCGCTTGCGGCGGAGCCTGCGCGAAAAGTCCGGTTGGCAGCGTACTGCCGCGTATCCTCGGATTCGGACGATCAGATTCATTCGTTCGCCGCACAGATCCGCTACTACAGCGGGTATGTAGAGAAGCATCCGCAGTACAGCTTCGTCGACATCTATGCAGACGAGGGCATCACAGGAACATCTCTTGAAAAACGCGATGAAATGAATCGCCTGCTCACAGACTGCAAATGCGGACGCATCGACCGCATCATCACCAAAAGCGTCAGCCGGTTTGCACGAAACACCGAAGAACTTCTTTTAAGCGTGCGCATGCTGAAAGAAATCGGCGTGAGTGTGTATTTTGAAGAACAGGACATCGATACGGCAAAGCTAAGTGCCGAAATGCTCTTAACCATGCCCGGCGTGGTCGCACAGCAGGAATCCATGTCCATCTCGGAAAATATGCGCTGGAGCTATCGCAAGCGAATGGAGCGTGGCGAGTTTAACTGCTGCACCCCGGCATACGGATTTCGCAGAATCGACAAGAGACTCGTAATCTTTGAAAAAGAAGCAAGGGTGGTGCGGTGGATGTTCCGTCTTGCGCTGCGCGGATTCGGAAGGCAGAGCATTGCGAATCTCTTGACCGCAGCAAGGATCCCATCTCCAAGCGGAACGGATAGCTGGTCATACAGCACCGTAGACTATATTCTCAGAAATCCACGCTACATGGGAGATGCTATTTTGCAGGGACGCTATACGACTCAGACCTTGCCATTTAAGAGGAAGGTCAATAAAGGAGAACTTCCGAAATACTATGTGGAAAACGCAAACCCTGCAATTGTCACAAGGGAAGTCTTTGAAGCTGTACAGATTCTGCTTGACCAAAGGCGAAGCGACAGCTATGCGCCGCGGAATCGCTACCCGCTGTCGGGCATCCTGTACTGTCCGGACTGTGGAAAGAAGTTCCGCAGACAGACTACAAGCGGCAAAGCCTACTGGCTGTGCGCAGCAAGGGCCTCCGGCAAGACAAACTGCAGAAGCATCCGATTCCCGGAAGAACGGCTGGAAGAAACTTTCACGCTGCTGCTTCATAAACTGCGGGATAATCGGGAAAGCCTGATTGAACCGCTGATCCGAAAGACAGAAGAACTTTACCGCAGGAACCACGCCTATACCGAAGAAATCCAGAGCATCGATAAAGAGGTCGCAGACCTTGCTGCTCAGAACCATCTGGTGGTGCAGTTATATAATCAGGAGATGCTAAGCGTCGAAGATTACCGAAGGCGAGTACATACCCTCAATCAAAACATCTTAGAACTTCGAAGAAAACGGGGGAGACTGCTTTACGGAGCAGAAGAAAGCAGGCATCTCAGCGAGCTGCAGCAGCTTCGGGAGATCCTCAAAAACAGCGAGGACGGCTGGGCATTTAATCCGGAGCTTTTCCTCGACCTTGTGCAGCGGATTCAAGTAGAAACAAGCGAAAGCCTCACCTTTGAAATCTTAGGCAGCATTCCGCTGCGTGAGCGGCTGGCAGGATAGGGGGAGACCGCAATGAAAATCAGAAACATCGCATTTGGATGGCAGTATGAAGGCGGAAAAATTGTCCTGCAGGAAGGAGAAGCAAGCGTGCTTAGGAACATGTACCAAGCCTATAAGCTGGGCAAAAGCCTTGCGGCGCTCGTCGAGAAACTTGAAGCGCTTGAGATAGAATATCAGGAAGGAAAAACCGATTGGAATAAGAGCAGGGTCAGAAGGCTCCTCAGCGACAAACGCTATCTGGGGGCAGAGGAATATCCGGCAATCATCGATCCGGAAACCTTTGAAGCCGTACAAAAGAGACTCAAAGAAGCCAATCAGCAGGCAAAGGCAGATCGCAAGGCGGATATCTACCAGATCCATAATGCCCGCTGCGACCGGTGCGGCGCGATCATGAAGCGCAGAACCAGCTACAGCGGCAAGCGATATGAAAAATGGGTCTGCCAAAACAAGAGCTGCCATATCATTGCAGCCAAACCGGATATGAAGATGATTGAGGACCTGCTTACGCAGCTAAATCATCTGATTGAGAATCCGCAGGAGATTCGCTATGAAAAGAAAACAAAGGAAAGCGCAAAAACGCAGCCACACATTCTGTCAAAGCTTCCAATCGAAGCAGAAAACGAGGACGCATATCGGAGACTTACCGCGCAGACCGCTGCTGCCTACAGCAGATTGGACACAAACGAATACCTGACACAAAGACTGAGAGAGGATTTCAAAGAAAAGGAGCCACTCTCAGTTTTTTCATGGGAGCTTTATGCACGGACGGTTAAAGAAGTACGCATTGAGGCGAGTGGAAACATCCACCTCGTGCTGAAAAATGATCAAAGGATAGGGGGATGCGAAGATGGAAAGCAGAAGCTGTGATACAAATACGGACTCTGGAAGAACCGTCCGCATCATCCCGGCAACAAAGCCGCTTACAAGATCCGTCGATACGACAGACCGTCCCTTGCGTGTGGCGGCCTACTGCCGTGTATCGACCGAGATGGAAGAACAGCTTAACAGCTACGCCGTGCAGACAAGCCATTATACCGAAAAGATCAAGAACACGCCGAATTGGGAATTTGCCGGCATCTTTGCAGATAAGGGCATCAGTGGCACCGGAGTCAAAAATCGCGACGAATTCAACCGCATGATCCGCTACTGCAAACGAGGAAGAATCGACCTGATCCTCACAAAGTCCATCTCCCGCTTTGCACGAAATACCCTTGACTGTATCAAGTATGTCCGTATCCTAAAAGAGCTTGGCATTGATGTGTACTTCGAGGAGCAGGGCATCCACAGCATCAAGCCCGGAAGCGAATTCTTGATCGCCGTCTTCGGCAGTCAGGCGCAGGCTGAGTCCGAAAACCTCAGCGCAAACATCCGCTGGGGAAAAGACAAGGCCGCCGAGCAGGGCAATGTCCCATTTCCGGCAAGACTCTATGGCTTCATACGGCATTCGGACAGTAGCGTGGAAATCGACGAAGAAAAGGCGGCGGTGGTGCGAAGAATTAACTGTGACTTCCTGAGCGGGGACAGTGGGCACGACATCAAGCGCTCGCTGGAAGCGGACGGCATTCCGTCTCCGGACGGAAAGCCGACTTGGCGAGTCGCTGCCATCTATGCAATTCTCAAAAATGAAAAATATGCAGGCGATTTTTTGACCAACAAGACTTTCTGCGTGGACTGCCTGACAAAGAAAGTACAGAAAAACAATGGCGAGCGGGTGCAGTATTACATCGAAGATCACCATCCAGCCATTATCCCACGCGCTATCTATCAAAAAGTACAGGAAGAAATCGCGCGCAGAGCAAGTCTTGAGCCAAAGGGAGACTATTCCTCGCCGAGAGGAACCGGACAGTATTGCAGCAAGTATCTGCTGACGGAAATCCTGATTTGCGGCTGCTGCGGCGCACACTATAAGCGTGTCAACTGGAATCGAAGCGGTCAGCGCAAAGTAGTGTGGCGCTGTATCAACCGTGTGCAGGGCGGCCCAAAGCGCTGCACAGCCCCAACGATTGAAGAAAAGCACCTGCATGCCGCTATCATGGATGCGGTCATGCAGCTTGCCAAACAAGATGAGAATGTGATCGCGATCCTAAAGGAGCAAATCCGTGCAGGCATCAAAAATGAAGACTCAGGCAGCGAAAACATCGAAACCCTGACAAAACGCATTGCCATCCTTGATACAGAAATCGATGCAAAGATCAGCAGCGTAACCGCAGACAACATTGAAGGTTATCAAGACAGCACCCTCTTGGAACTGCTGCAGCTGAAAAAGTCACTGGAAAAAGACCTCGAAAGCGAAATCGCAAAGACAGCAGAGCAAGAAGGCAAAGAAGAAAGAGTGCAGGAGGCTTTGCAGATCACCGAGATGCTAAAGAACCATCCGATGAAGTTCGATGACAAAATGCTGCGCAAGATTCTCAAAAAGGTCGAAGTCCTTTCCAACGAAGAAATCCGCATCACCTTTACCGGCGGCCTGCAGGTAGTGCAGAAGATGCAGGACACCCTCAAGCGGATGCCGATACGCTATGCGTAAAAAGGGACACTGCATGAAAAAACTTATGCCGGAAGTATTGAAAGCAGATAAGAAAAATGGTAGACTATGTACAAAATAGTTCGGAAATACAGCAAATTTTCAGGGTGGAAAGGGAGTAGGTTCAACTCCCCATTGTGAGAGGTCAGTCTGCGAGGAGAGGGTTCTAAGTGTACACCTTCCACAATATACCCTTGGAATTTCAATAATTCCAAGGGTTTTTCTTTTGCTTTTTTTCGGCTTGGAATTTATGATTTCCCTCTTTTTTTCGCTGAAAGACTTGCAGAAATGATAAAAAAAGCATATAATACAAATATACGAAATTCAGAAAATCAGAAATGAGGTGAAAGCATGTTGGCAGAATTAAGAAGCAGATCGCAGATCACCATTCCTGCGGAAATTATTAAGAATCTGGGAATTTCAGAGGGCGATAAATTTGAAGTAATGGAAAAGGACGGCGGCATTTTTCTCTGCCCGGTTGTCATCTATCCAAAGGAAAAACTCATGGCTTTGGCACAGCTGCTGAAAAAGGCAGACATAGACACAGAAAACCAAAAAGAATTTACAAGCGTTGAGGACATGTTCGCAGATATGGGACTTGATCTTGATGTATAATCTGAAATATACAAAAGAGTTTGAAAAAGCCTTAAAAAAGCTTTGAAAAGCTGAACAGAGAGCAACCATGCAAAAGCTGAAACTCTTGGTTCAGGATCCGTTTTATCCATCTTTACGAACAAAAAAGGTGCAGGGTTTCCTTGATGTCTTTGAAATATGGCTACCGCAATCCCACTGGCTTTAGACGGTGGGTTAAGGTAGCCAAAAGTGGTGGTTTGTGCTATACTTGCGTTATGGGAACATGGAAATCAAAAAACAGACACAAATATTTGTTACAGTATCATATTATTTTCGTATGCAAGTATAGAAAGAAATTGCTGATGCCAAAACAAATATCAGATGATATAATTGGAAAGAGCATACTTTTTGGACGGATGGATATTTTGCCTGCAGTGTAGGAAATGTTTCAGAAGGAATGTTGAGAAAATATATAGAAAATCAAGGGTAAGAAGGTGGTGATGGCTAATGCTGAAAGCATATAAATACAGGATATATCCTAATAGCGAACAAAGAATACAGATAGCAAAAACATTTGGCTGTTGTCGTTTTGTTTATAACCAGACATTGGCATACCGGAAAGATATATACGAGAAAGAGAAAAAGTCTGTCAGTAAAACAGATTGTAATCATTACTGCAACAGAGAATTAAAGAAAAACTATGAATGGCTAAAAGAAGCAGATAAATTTGCTCTGACCAACGCAATTTATAACATGGATGCCGCATATCAAAAGTTCTTTAAGGAACATGCAGGATTCCCAAAATTCAAGAGCAAACATGATAAGCATAAATCATATACAACAAATTACACAAATGGAAATATAACAGTAAATCATGAGAATGGTAAGATAAAACTGCCTAAACTAAAGGAAGTAAAAGCAAAACTGCATAGAAATTTTAGTGGACAGATTAAGTCAGCGACCGTTTCGCAAATGCCCAGTGGAAAATATTATGTATCCATACTTGTGGAAACTGAGCATAAGGAGATGGTACATACAACTGGTCGTATAGGAATAGACTTAGGAATTAAAGATTTATGTATTACTTCCGATGGGAAGATATATGAGAATCTAAAAATTATAAAAAAATACGAGAAACAGCTTGTAAAGCTGCAAAGGCAACTGTCACATAAAGAAAAGAGAAGTAAAAACTATTATAAAACAAAGAAAAAGATAGCATTATGTCATGAGAAAATAAGGAATAGCAGAAAAGATTATCTGCATAAAGTTTCACATGAAATTATCAGCGAAAACCAAGTGATAGTTTCAGAAAATCTGCAGATAAAAAACATGGTAAAAAATCATCATCTGGCAAAAGCCATAAGTGATGTATCATGGTATGAGCTGACAAGACAGTTAGAGTATAAGGCAAAATGGAATGGCAGGAAATACATCAAAATAGATACATTTTATGCCAGCAGTCAAATATGTTTTGTTTGTGGGTATCAGAATTCGGACACAAAAGATTTGTCGGTGCGGACATGGATATGTCCGAAATGTGGAGCAGAACATGACAGGGATATAAATGCTGCAAAAAATATACTGGCAGAAGGAATAAGACAAATAGCATAAGAAAAAAATAAATAGGGCAGGGACTGTCCGATTTAACGCCTGTGGAGATAGTAGGTTACGAGGTCGATGAAGCAGGAAGCCCATTGGCTTTAGACAATGGGTAGTTCACGACCACGCCTATCTAGAAAAATCCTCGACATCGGACGCCACGAGGAGCGCAACCCGCGGAAAGACCACATCTATGCGTAGCATATCCTCGGTGAAGAGCGCACGCGCGCAAGATTGTCAAAATTTTTATAAACTTTTTTGCCCGCAGGAGGGCACTGCAAACCGCATAAAATCAAGCCTCACAAAAGCTGTTCCGCATTATGGAACAGCTTTTTTACATTGTAGAACACCCCCTCTTTACATTTTTTCGATTTTGACTATGATAAAGATAAAGAACAACGAAAGCCGCAGCAAAGGGCTTTCATGGAAGAATAACATTATGAGGAGGATATAACAATGTTGAAGATGCAAACAGGTACCAGTACAAATGCAAACGCGGCGCTCGCCGGCAAAGAAGCAGCGGAAGCTGTAAAAGCAGATCTCAAAGATATGAAGATGGCCTTCGTCTACAGCGGTGTGCAGTATGATCAAAAAACGATGCTGCACGCGATAAAGGAAACGCTTCCCGGCGTTCCTCTGATCGGAAATACCTCCTTTACCGGAGTGATGACACAAGAAGGGTTCGTCAGCAGTGACGATGGCTTTGTCGGCATCATGGCTGTCTCTGATCCGGATATGACCGTCGGCGTTGCCGGCATGACAAAACAGGGCAGCGCGAGAGAAACCGGACACAAGGTCGCGGAGGCTGCTTTAAAGAACGCCGGCAAGACCGAAGCGCCTGCTTTCTTCTATATGTCCGCGCCGTCCGGCGAAGAAGAATATTACTTAAAGGGCATTACCGAAGTCATCGGCAGAGTTCCGTTCTTTGGCGGCAGTGCCGCGGACAATGCGATTGCAGGTGAATGGCTGCTCTATACCGATGAAAATGTTTATGCGGACGGCGTTTCGGTCGCGTTCTTCTATACTGACAAGGCGTTCGCGAACGTCTTTACCGGTGCTTATCGTGAAACGACCAACGTCGGCGTCATCACCAAGATTGTCGGAGATCGTACCCTCGCGGAAATCAACGGCATCCCGGCGCTGGAACAGTATCGTGCATGGACCGGCGCATCGGCTGAAGATGTGAAAGGCGGCAATCTGCTTGCTTACGCCATCCAGAAACCGCTCGGCGTCAAAGATCCGCTCGGTGATCTGATTGCGGTCAGACACCCGATGAACGGCAACGATGACGGCAGCATGAACATCGGCAACAATTTGGCAGTCGGTACCGCAGTTATTCAGTTGGAGGGCTCGGTAGATGAAATCATCGCAGCAGTCGGCAAGACCTTAAAAGAACTCGAAGCCAAGATCGGCGCGCCGATCGCGGGTCTGCATCTCGTACACTGCGGCGGCAGAAGAGCCGGTATCGGCGACCGCATCAACGAAGTCTACGATCAGGTCAAAGCAGCAGTCGGCGACATTCCGTTCCTCATGGAATATACCTTCGGCGAGTACGGCTATGAAGATGACGGACGCAACACCTGCGGCGGCTTGATGCTTTCCTTCACCGCGTTTGGTAAATAACGCCGCGTGAACCGCGCATCCGGCATGTGAGAAACACAGACAGCAGATCATCAAGCCGGACAGAAAGCTGATCTGAAACCAAGGATAAAAGCGTATTTGTAATTCGTGATGGATCGTAATCCATAAATCATGCATACTAAAAAGGAGTGTATCACAATGAAGATGATTATTGATGGAAAAAAAGTAGACAGTCTCAGTGGAGAAACCTTTGACGTAATCAATCCAGCAACCGGTAAGGTCATTGAGAGCGTTCCGAAGGCAACGGCCGAAGATATCGATCTGGCGGTCACTGCCGCTGTCAAAGGGCAGAAAGAATGGGCTAAGACATCGGTTACGCAAAGAGCGGATATTCTGCACCGTTTTGTGGAAATCGTTGAACAGAACAAGGAAATGCTCGCGCAGACCCTCTGCGCCGAAAACGGCAAGCCGATTACCGAGGCGAGAGCGGAGATCGGCAACATCAGCATCGCTTTCCCTGCTTTCGCTGAGCACGCGAAACATTTTTACGGCACGCTGATCCCGCAGGGCACCGAGGCCGGACAGGAAACAACGTTGCAGCTGGTTACCAGAGAACCGATCGGTGTGGTTGCCTGCATCATCCCGTTTAACTTCCCTTGCGACTTATACGATCAGAAAGTCGCACCGGCTCTGATGATGGGCAACGCGGCAATTGTACTCCCGTCCTCCGACAACCCGCTGACTTTGATGAAGCTGACTGAAATGCTGGTTGAAGCCGGTGTACCGAATGGTGTCATCCAGTGTCTGACCGCGCCGGGCGCTGTCAAGGATGCTGCGGTAACGGATCCGCGCGTACATCTGGTCACTCTGACCGGCAGCACAGAAGTCGGTATCGGCACCGCGAAGCTGGCAGCCGCCAATCTGACTCACACCGCGTTGGAACTCGGCGGTAATGACGCGTTCATCGTACTGGATGACGGCGATGTGGATCTGGCTGTGGAAGAAATGGTATGGGGCCGTATGTACAATACCGGTCAGGTATGCTGCGCAAGCAAGCGTTTCCTGATCCACAATTCGCTGAAAGACGAATTTACAAAGAAGGTTATCGACCGTATCAAACAGCTCAAGGTCGGCGATCCGCAAAAAGAGGATACGCAAATCGGCTGCCTGATCAGCGAAAAAGCTGCCATCAAGGTAGAAAAGGAAGTGCAGCAAAAGCGCTGTCTTCAATTTCATCCACCCGATAACTCATACCC
>OQVL01002932.1_pt1 | contig 10446 bp, 9 predicted proteins | sample 1691501 | NCBI WGS metagenome assembly OQVL01 (sample SAMN03418253, study PRJEB22391) | human gut metagenome | biome: human-gut; feature: organic feature; material: feces | host: Homo sapiens | place: Tanzania | collected 2013-01
TTCCTGTTATAGTTTACGAACCCACATGCAAAGAAGACACATTCTTCAATTCAAACCCACACAAAAGCCCCAAAAAAATCTCCCTAAAAGCTATATCTCATCACCAAGCTTCCGCCATAGTAGTTAAGCCCCGTGTCATAGTGGCGCAAAAAGCCCTCAGCATTGAGCTTAAAGCGTTTGTAGGTAAGCAGCTGTGCGCCCAAAGCCGCACTCACCACGCTTTCATAGCTTTGATTTTCGTATTTTAGCTCATTTTTCCCAGAGCGCAAAAAGACAAATTTGTGCGTGTTGTAAAGCCTGCGCTCAAAGCTCACCTTGCCATACACACTTGAAAAGGCACTTCGCACATACTGCATTTGCACGCCCAAAACCCCGTCCAAAATGTAAGCGTTGTAAGCCTTTGACTCAAAGCCCAAAATCCCCACAAAGCCATCTTGCCTTTGTCCGTAGTTTTGCACGCCCACAAAGGGCTTAAAAGACAGCTTCTTGCCATACCTTGCCCCAGCCACAAGCCCTAAATTCAGCTCATAGTTGTTGAATTTCGAGCTTGAATTTAAGCTTCGTTCTGTCCATTTGTTGTCGATGGTAAAGCTGCCAAACAAAAGGTTTGCGTTAAATTCAGTTTCATAAATGCCGTATTTATAAAGGCTCAAAACGCCAGCTTGTAGCAAATGCGCCTTTGTTTCAGTGCTTTGAGTGGATAAATCCTGTTTAGCCGTGCCGTAAGCATAAGCTAAGCTTGTTTTGTGCGTGAAAGCGCCCATTTTGTAATTAGTTCCTAGCGACAAGCCAGCCAAAACTCCGTTCGCATCGGCACTTTTCATCACGCCGCCCACAGGGGCTAGCTGAAATTCCACATTTGGTTTAGCCTGCAAGGCTCTTACTCTTCTGCCGTTATCAAAGCGCACAGCACCACTTGCGGCAAGGCGGCGTGCCACAAACCTACCCTGACTCATCGGAGCGAGCAAGACATCGCCCTTAAAAGCAGCGAGCATATTTTTGGGCTGTGAGATAAGGTTGTCCTTAACGCTTTTATCGGCATCGGCAAGGGCGGTTTGTATATCCACTTGACTATCAAGTAGCTTGCTATCTCCGCCAAATTTAGATGAAAGCACGCTCACAATGCCTTGCTCATTTTCACTTAATGTTTTTTGCCATTCATTAAATTTTACATTGCCACCCGAACCACCACCCGAGCTACCACCGCCCGAACCGCCACCGCCACCACTTCCGTCCGTGATAGTAACGGTGCCGTTGTTATAAGTAGCAGTGAAAAACTGCGAATTTGTGCCGACTAAATTCACGGAGTCAATGTTCGCACTGCCGTTGATGATTTTATAAGGCGTATTTAAACTTGCACCCGTTCTATCAACAGCCACAACGCCACCTTCATTTTTCAAAGTGCCTTGAAACTCGCCCATTTTGCCATTTAGCACACCAAAGGTAAGCGTTGAGCCGTCTTTGTTTTGCAAACCCTGCCCCACAACAAGCTTGCCACCATAAATTTTTATGCTTGAATTTTGTCCGTCCTTGCCTTGTGAAATAAGCTGTCCGCTTACGCTCATAGAGCCGCCGTTGATGGTGATATTTCCACCGCCACAGCCACTGATTTGGCAAAGCGTATTTGTGTTAAGTTGTCCGCCATTTAGCATATTGCCTGTAATGGTAACCGTGCCACCATTGTTAATAAAATTCGCTACACTTGACGGACTAGCTGCGCCAAACGCTTCTTTTTGCCCGACATTGTAAAGGTTGCCGCTAATGCTTACCTTACCGCCGTTATTTGTGATTTCATTATGCGACAACACAGAAGTTGCGATAATGTCAAGTGTTGAGTTGTTGATAGAAACTTTGTTTTGGTTTAAAAACCTATTTGCCTTAACTTTCAAAGTAGCGTTATCGTTTAAAACGACATTTGCCTTAAAGCTCATTTGAAAAATGGTAGAATTGCTTGCGCTGTTGCCATTAAAAGTGAGTGTAGCATTAGTAATACTCATTGTATATTCGAGCAAAATGGAGTTAAAATTGTTTAAAACGAGATTTGAATTTGGATTTATGGTTGTGTTGTTCATATAAAAAGGGGTTGTGGTTTTTTGGCTGTTTGGATTTGGGGGCAAGGTTAAATTCAGCGTTAAGGTTGATGAGCCGTTGCCGCTTGTCGAGTAAGTAAAATCATATCCACCGCCCGGTGGCTTGTAGCCAAAGGTGCATTCCCAAGTGCTACTACAATCAGCTATGGCTTTGTGTGTCTCGCTTTTTCCGCCCGCAAGCGTGATAGATGATGGCAAAGTTCCCGTGTAATCAGCCTTTAAAGCACTTGTAAAAATTCCGAGAAAAGCCACAAAAAAGACAAAATTCCTTTTTATATGAAATTCTAATCCGCACCGCAAAATCCCCACGACAAAAAGGCTCACACAGGGCTTTTTCAAATAAAATTTAGGGCGAAGTCGCCACACACTTAACTCGCTAAAAATTTGGCGCATTTTTTGCATAAATTTAAGCACATTTTTACGCTCACACTTTGTGTGGCTTTCAGCTGGGGGGGGGGGTTGGTAAATTTCATTTCGCTTTTTAGAGCCTTATTTTTACAACCAAAAAGCATTGATTTACACCCCTTACAAACGCCAAGCCTTAATGCTCCACGCCTACCATCACCGAAGTAGCCTTGACTATGGCGTAAGCGTCTTTGCCCTTTTCAAGCCCTAGTTCTTTCACAGCGTCCAAAGAAATGGTAGCTGAGATGACATTGCCCCCGCCTATGTCGATTTTGACAAGCGCATTTACCGCGCCCTTTTCAAGCTCGACTATCTTGCCTTTGAGTTGGTTTCTTGCACTGACTTTCATCGTTGTTCCTTTGTTGAATTTCGTGCTAAATTTACAGCTTTTTGGTAAATGAGCTGTAAATTTCACTCTTTTTTCGTGTTGCGTTCTTTCAGCACAGCGATGACTTCATTTAGGCTTAAATTTTTGTCCGCCAAAAGCACGCACAGATGAAAAAGCAAATCCGCACTTTCGTTTAAAAGCTCGTTTTCATCGCCAGCCACAGCCGCTAATGCACTCTCAACGCCCTCTTCGCCTACCTTTTGGGCTATGCGTTTCGTGCCGCTTTGGAAAAGTTGCGCGGTGTAAGATTTGTTTGTATCGGCGTTTTTGCGTGAATTTATGAGCTTTTCAAGGCGCGCCAAAAAGGCAAAATCCACATTTTTGCTCGTGTTTTCAAAGCAAGAAATGTCGCCCGTGTGGCAGGTAGCACCTTGCGGGCGAACAAGCACTAAAAGCGTGTCTTTGTCGCAATCAAGCCCCATTTTGATGATATGCAAGAAATGCCCGCTTTCCTCGCCTTTGAGCCACAGCCTTTGTTTGGTGCGCGAAAAAAACACCACTTTTTTTTGCGCTAGGCTTTGCCTCAACGCCTCTTCGTTCATATAGCCAAGCATTAGCACTTCACTTGTTTGATAGTCTTGCACGATGACGGGCAAAAGCCCATTTACCTTTTGCCAGTTGATAGTTGTGATTTCTTTTTCACTCATTTTTGTCCTTTTCGCACAGCTTATTTGAGCGAATTTTGCGCCTTTGTTTTAAGCTAAATTTTCTTAAATTCTCGCAAAAATTCACAAATTTGAGCTAAAAAAGCGGGCAAATTCATTCAAATTTAAATTCACTCAAAAAGTGCAAGTTCATTAAACACAAGCCCACTTAAACAAGTGCAAATTCCACTCAAACAAGCCTAAATTTTACCCAAACAAGCGCAAAAATTCACTTAATTTTTGATGATTTCATTGAGTGTTTTGTCGCTCTTTTTTAGCTCACTTGAACGCTCGATGACGGTATTTACTATGCCTGCTGATTCTTTAAGTAGCTGGTCGATAGAAATCATCGAGTCGATGATACCGCGCGTTTGTTGCGTTAAATTCATAGAACGCGTGTTTTGCTCTTGTATGTTGCTGACTATGTCGTTTATGTATTGCCTTGTGGTGTTTAGGCTTTCTTTTGATTGCGAGCCTTCTTCTTCTAGGTTTTCGAGTATGCCTGAATTTTGCTCCAAAGATGAGCTGATATTTGTCAAATCCTTGATAATCGCCTCTATGTTTGTGGTGATTTCAGCTATGGAGTTGTCGGTGTTTTCGGCAAGTTTTCGCACCTCATCAGCCACGACTGCAAAGCCTCGTCCATAGTCCCCAGCACGAGCCGCTTCTATGGCAGCATTGAGCGCAAGTAAATTTGTTTGCTCGGCTATGTCTTGGATTAAAGAAAGCACATTGCTAATTTGCGTGATATTTTTTTGCAAGCCCCCGATTTGTGAGTTAAGTTGAGTTTGGTTTTGCACGCTTGCGGTAAGCTCTTCTAAAAGATTAGCGATAACTGTGTTTGTGGAGTTGATATACTCTTGGCTTTGGTTGATTTTGCCTTGTGATTGATTTGCTAAATTTATGTTTTCATCAAGTCCGCCCACGATTTCTTGCCCTGTTCGCACGCTTTTTGAAGCCTTTTCGTTTATGCCATCGATATGGTTTTGCAGTTTGGTTGCGTAAGAGCTGACATTTAAAATCTCTTGGCTTGTTTGCTCGGCGATTTCGATGATTTTTTTCATCTTGGAGACAAATTCGTTGATAAATCTAGTGATGATGAAAAGCTCGTCCTTGTCGCCTCTGTCGATTTTAAGCAGGCTTTTTTGGCTGTGGCTTGTGCCTGCTTTAAGGTAAGTTACTATGGCATTAGCATCTCTTTTGAATTCTCGCACAAGTTTTAAGAGCATAAAGACGATAACAGCCGTGATAGCTAAAATGAACAAAAGCATAGTAAGTATGCCACTAGCAAAGGCTTTTGACTCGTCTTTTGAGTTGCTCGTTTGGGCTAAATCTTCATTGATAAGCGCAAAATCCTTTGTCATACTCTCTAAGGATTGTGAAGTGTCGTCCGTGCGCTTGTAAGTGCGCTCTATAAGGACATTGTAAATGTTACCAAAGACGGCTTGCAAGCGTTGGCAAAACCATCTTGTGTCATCATCTTGTAATAAAATTGTATGAATTTCGTCGTAATACTCTTGCAGCTCGGGGTCGCCTTTGACAAAGCTTTCATTCCAGCTGCGCACCATTTGCTTAGTGATTCGTCTTGTGTTTGTATCATCGCTTAAAAGTAGTTTGATGAGATTCGCGTTGATATTGCCGATAAATTCAAACTGCTCGGTTAAGCCTTCGTTTGCTTTCATCGTTTCCTCAGCTTGATTTAAAGCCTCCAAAGTTTGAGTGAAATTCACTTGAATTCGCTCGACATTTTCCTCCACTTGTGAAGTAAAGCTTAAAAACACACCATAAAAGATGATAAAAGTTAAGGATAAAACCACTATAAGCGAAGTTATCCCCAAAAAACTTAAATTCAGCCTACTTGCAAGGCTCAGCTTTTTCAAACGACTCTCAAACAACACGACAAATCCTTATTTACCCGCATAGCTTGCTTGGTTTGGATTATCAGCAGCACCTGCTACAAGGCAGTCTTTTAGCACTGCGGCATCTTTTGGGTTATCCACTCGGTTTTTAACCCAGCGTTCAAGCTGTGCCATAGTCTTTGAAGCAGGGTTTGGGGAGCTGTATTTTTTGCATAAAGCATCACAATCAGCCCCAAAAGCGCACAAAGGCAGGCAAGCAACAAATATAAAGGCTATCCTTTTCATCGTCTATCCCTCCCTTATCACACTAGAATTTCACATTGTATATAAGCATTACATTGTCGGCTGTGCTTTCATAGCCACCTTGTGTTTTGTCATCTTTACCATAAGCTCCACCTAGTGGCACACCGCGGTTGTTCCATTTGTTTTGTATGTGCGTGTAGCTGAGTCTAAAAAACTGATTTCTGTCAAGCTGAGTGATGACATACACATCAAAAGCCTGTCCGCGTGTGTTGCGTATGTTTAGCGGGTCGTTAAAGCTCATTCTACTGAATGCAAACCAGTATTGTGAGCCGTAAAAATACTCGCCGCCAAGTTTAAAGTAGCGGTGAAAGTCATAACGCAAGCCCGCGTGCACGGCAAAGGCTGTTTCTTGATTAAACAAAGTCTTTTCTTTGTCAGGTTCTGTTAGCACAAAAGTTGATAATTTTTGAGCACCCATACTCTTTGCATTGCTACCTTTCATAAAAGAACCAGATACAAAGTAGTTAAGCGGTAAGCCAAAAGCCTGATAGCTTTCAAAATGCACATTTGCGGTATCTATCGTGCCCAAAGTTTGCACGCCAAGTGTAGGTTGAAGCGATGATAAATCAAGGGCTAAATCGTGCAAACGCATATAAGATACGATAAACAAGCTATTTTTACCCAACGAACCAAGATAAGGTTGAATTTCAAAAGAAGCGTAGTATAAATCCGTATCAGCTTTTTCAGATTTTCCTATCCAGTCGCGCACTACACCTTGCTCATCAACTTGATATATCTTACCATAAGCCCCGCGCACGGCAAACTGCAACTGCCTTAAAAATCTCGGCTTGTAGCTGATAACCGCTGCATCGCCAAGTGCATTAACCAAAAGTGCGGGGTAAGTAGCTTGACGCAAGGCGTTGTTGCGTAGGTTGCTGCCCGGTCCATCAGTGCCCGGCTGCCTACCCAAAGTCGCTACAATTTCAGGTGTGAAAAACAAATCCACATAAGCACGCGTTACATAAAGGCTTTGTCCGCTTGAACGCAAATCCCGCCCAGCGTCAGTGTCTTGCGGCTCGGTAACATTTGTGGTATCCATCATACCATAGTTTTTTGCCATCGACAAACGCCCATAGAATTTGGTATAGCTGTTAATAGGTGCGTTCATATTAAGATGAAGCTCCATTCCCCATTTGTTGTGCGCGCTGTATTTTTGCTCGGGGTTGAATTTAGGCGTGTTGTTCTCTCGCGTGTAACGCTCGCCGATTTTATACCAGCTTTCTCCGCCGCCCGTGCTGAAATCAAGCCCGAATTTAATCTTATCCAAGCCTGATTGAAACTCAATCTCATCGAGTCTATCCTCTAAATCAGCCAGCCGTCCCTCAGTCGTGCGGGGCGCAGCAAAAAGCGAAGTGGCAAACACACAAAGTGCGACAAGATAACAAAATTTTGTTTTCATCGAATTCTCCTTACGAATTTCGTAAATTTTCGTGTCAAAGTGCATTATAGCATAAATTTAAAGAAAATGCCACAATGCAAAATCCACACTTTCTAAAAAGCTATTATCGGCTAGTTACGCTTTTGCTTTATAGTTTTGGGTAAAATTTATGGTGTTTTAACTTTTTGTTGCTTTAATGTTTGCGCGCAAAGGCTTGAAATTCAACTTTTCATTTAAATTTGCTGAATTTTTATACAAATAATCTTAACTTATCGTTGAAAACAAAATTCAGCGAAAACAAAATTCAGCGCAGATACCGCCTTGCTCCTATGAATTTGCCTTTCCAGTAAGGCGAATTCATCGACACCTTTTTCACTCCGCCTTTTGTCGAAAGATGGATAAACTCATCGCCCACCACATAAATGCCCGTGTGAAGCCCGTTTGGTCCCTGTCCTGTGCGGAAAAAAACTATGTCCCCAGCCTTTAAAGCCGACTTTTGCACGCCCACGCCGCTTTGAAACTGCGCCACTGTCGTGCGTGGAATTTTAGAGTGAAAATGCTCCCTAAACGCTGTTTGGATAAAGCCAGAGCAATCAGCCCCGCCAACGCTTGTCCCGCCTAAACGATAAGGCGTGTTTTGCCATTTTTTTTGGATACGCAAAAGCTCGCTTATAGTCGCTGAATTTGAAGCATTTGAGCTGAATTCGCCTGTGTTTTGCGAAAGGGCATTTGATGAAAATTCGCCTTGAAAGCCGTCCTTGCCAGAAATGCGCGCAAGCATAGCGTTGCAAGCATTTAGGCTAAACGCCACAGCCACACTCACGCAAAAAAGGGCAAATTTTTTCATTTCGTAAAGAATTTAAGATAAATAAAGCCCACAATGCCCGAGCAAAAAGACGCCATTAAAATGGCGAGATTGTCGGCGTAGTTGTAGGTGTCAGCCGCCGAGTAGGCAAGCCCGTCTATGAAAAGGCTCATCGTAAAGCCTATGCCCGTGAGTATGCAAACCCCATAAAGCTGCTTGAAAGTCGCATTTTCGGGCAGTTTGGTAAGCCCTACCTTGATACTGAGCCACGAGAACAAAAACACGCCCACTTGCTTGCCGACAAAAAGCCCCAAGAAAATCCCCAAAAACACGGGCGAAAACACGCTTTTAAAGTCGATTTGCGATAAATTCACGCCCGCATTTGCAAAGGCAAAAAGCGGCAAGATGATAAAAGCTAGCCAGAATTTAAGGCTTTCGTAAATTTCTTCTAAAAAAGGCTCTCCGCTTTTCGTGTGAAGCGGTATGAAAAAAGCCGTGATAAGCCCTGCAAGCGTGGCGTGAACCCCGCTTTTAAGCACGCTTAACCACAAAATGAGCGAGCAAAGAAAATAAATCCACTTGCGCGTAACATTGAGGAAATTTAGCACCAAAAGCACGATGATGACAAGCCCAGCCGTAATCAAAGCCGCAAGGCTTAATTTGCTTGTGTAAAAAATGGCGATGATTAAAATCGCGCCCACATCATCAAAAATCGCTAGCGAGAGTAAGAAAATTTTAAGCGAAGGGGGCAGGTGCTTGCCAACCATTATCAAAATCGCCAAGGCAAAAGCCGTATCAGTAGCCGTGGGGATAGCCCAGCCACGCAAGGCGTGCGTGTCGGCAAAGTTGATAAGGGCAAAAATAAAGGCAGGCACGAGTATGCCCCCAAGTGCGCCAAAAAGCGGTAGGGTAATGTTTCGCGGGTTTTTAAAATCTCCTTGTGTGAATTCTTTTTTGAGTTCAAGCCCTATGGAAAAAAAGAAAATCGCAATCAACCCATCATTTATCCACAGCAAAAAGGGCTTTATCAGCTCAAAAGAACCGATGACAAAGCCAACGGGTAAATTTAAAAATTCCTTGTAAAAGCCTTGAAATACGCCGTTTTCTATCCACAAGGCAAGCAGGGTAAAGATGATGAGTAGCACACCGCCAAGGGCTTCGTTTTTGAAAATCGCTCTTAATTTTTGCAAATTTTAGCCCTCATTTGCCTTGATAAAACGCAAATACACATAGCCCACGATACCGCTGGTAAAACTTGCCACAAGCACAGAAAGGCGGTCGGTGTAGCCAAAGGCAGCGGGGTTTGCATAAGCTAAGCCATCGACAAAAAGGCTCATCGTAAAGCCTATGCCCGTGAGTATGCAAATGCCGTAAAATTGCTTGTAGCTCACATTTTGGGGCAAATGCGCGAGCTTCATTTGTATGCTTATCCACGAGAGTAAAAACACGCCCACTTGCTTGCCGACAAAAAGCCCCAAGAAAATGCCGACACTCACGGGGTTTAAAAGCTGTGAAAAGTCCATTTGACGCAAATCCACGCCCGCATTTGCAAAGGCAAAAAGCGGCAAGATAAAAAAGACAACCCAAGGGTTTAAATCCGCATAAAGTGCCTTTAAAAAGGGCGTTCCGTCCTTTCTTTCAAGCGGGATAAAAAGCGAGACGATGACGCCTGCAAGTGTGGCGTGAACTCCACTTTGTAGCATAGCAAGCCACAAAAGCACGCCCGTGATAAAATAAAATGGGAGTTTGCTTACTCTTAAATAATTCAAAAGCCCAAGACAAGCTATACAAAGTGCTGAAACTATCAGCGCAGCAAGGCTCAGCTCACTTGTGTAAAACAAAGCGATGATTAAAATCGCGCCAAAATCATCAAAAATCGCTAGCGAGAGTAAAAAAAGCTTCAAAGAACTCGGCACGCGCTTGCCAAGCAGCATCAAAACGCCCACGCCAAAGGCTATGTCAGTAGCTGTGGGGATAGCCCAGCCCTTTAAGGCGTAGTTGTCGTTCCAGTTGATGAGCGCGAAAATGAGCGCAGGCATAGCCATACCGCCAAGTGCGCCAAAAATCGGCAGGCTCACTGAGCGGATATTGCGCAGTTGCCCGCGCATAATCTCGTATTTGAGTTCAAGCCCTATACAAAGGAAAAAAATCGCAATCAACCCGTCATTTATCCAGTGCAGTAGGCTTTTGGAGAGCTTTACTTTCTCGCCTGTGGCAAAGTCGGCTTCAAAGGAAATTTCTATGTGTAAAAAATGCTCGTAAATCACGCTAAAAATGGTGTTTTGACACAGCAAGGCAAGCAGGGTGCAAATGATGAGCAAAATGCCCGGAAAGGTCTCGCTGTGGATAAGTTCTTTGATTTTCGTCATCGCTTTTCTTTAATTTATAGTAAATTTAAGCAAATTATACTTTAAGAATGTTTCAATCAAGCTAAAATTCAGCAAAAATTTAAGAAATTTTTGCTTTTGTGGGTAAATTTGGGGAAATAGATGATGGAAAATGGAAAAATTTAGCCTTTCGCTTGAATTTGCCATACTGACTAAAACTCTATCATATTGACTAAAATTTATCTTA
>OQVL01002935.1_pt1 | contig 10440 bp, 8 predicted proteins | sample 1691501 | NCBI WGS metagenome assembly OQVL01 (sample SAMN03418253, study PRJEB22391) | human gut metagenome | biome: human-gut; feature: organic feature; material: feces | host: Homo sapiens | place: Tanzania | collected 2013-01
GACAGTGATGTCTAGCTCCCCAGCAGGAAGCACCGCAGATGCCGGAGGAACCGCCGTATGAACCGGTCGAAGGCATCGACGACGATATTCCGTTCTGACCAATTGCATTCAAACATAAAAAAACAGGAGAAAAAACATGGCTATGCAAAATAGAAAACGCCGTGCGAAACGGCGTATTGCCAAACCGAAAATCTGCAGACTTTGCGAAAATAAGATTAATTTCATTGATTTCAAAGACGCTGATCTGCTGAAAAAATTCCAGACGGAAAAAGGCCGTATTCTGCCCCGCAGAATCACCGGAACCTGTCTGAAACACCAGAAGATGCTCAGCACTGCCATTCAGCGTGCCCGCATCATCAGCATTGTTCTCTAACCTCTAAAGAAAGGCAACTATCATGGCTGCTACTATGAATCTGATCCTGCTGCAGGACGTGGAGGATCTTGGTCTGGCCGGTGATTCCGTTCATGTTTCGCCTGGCTTTGGAAGAAACTACCTGATCCCCCGCGGTCTGGCCGCTCCGGCTTCTGCCGTCGCTCTGCGTCAGCTCGAAGCTCAGAAGGAAAAAATCGAAGCCAAACGCAAAGCGGATCTCGAAGCCGCTCAGGCTCTGGCTGCGAAAATCGCCGAAATGTCTGTCGAAATCCCGATGCAGGCTTCCGATGACGATCACCTGTTCGGTTCCGTTACCGAACGCGTGGTCTGCGAAGCCTACGCCGCCAAAGGTGTCCAGATCGAACATCAGCGCGTCCGCATGGACAAGCATATCCGTACTCTGGGCGAATATGACATCAACATCAAACTGCATCAGGATGTCATTGCCACCGGCAAAATCGTGATCACCCGGGCATAACGGATCATGGCTGTCGAAGAAGACATGCAGGAATTTCCGGTCGGAGAGGAACTCGTTTCCGCTCCTCCGGAAACTCCGAGAAGAACGCGGAAGACAGCTCAAAACAGCTCTTCTGCGCTTCCTGTCTATGCCGATCTGAAAACAGAACGCGCAGTCATCGCCGCTCTGATGATCGAGCCTGCATGTCTTTCGACAGTGGTTACGATTCTGGGGGGACTTTCGTCTTCCGCCGCGGGAAACACCCGCAAAAAGAACTCCGCTTCCGACCCCGACGCCTCGAAGCGGGAGATGTATCACAGTCAGGCGTCGATGATTTTTTATGACCTGAAGTATGCAGCAGTCTACGAGGCTGTTCTTGAACTCAGTGAAAAAGGAATTGCGGTCGACATTCTGAGTCTGACCACGGTTCTGGAACAGAGCAAGCGGCTGGAAGCTATTGGCGGACAGGATTTTCTGATTGATGTGCAGTCTTCCATCGCCAGTACCGCGAATATCGAGTCCTGGTGTTCCTCGCTGCGGGATTATGCCATGCTGCGGGAAATGCTGCGCACCTGTTCCGGCGCAGTGGATATGTGCCGCAATTTTCAGGGAAATGTCAAGTCGCTGCTGGACAATGTAGAATCTGAAATTTTCAAAGTCCGCAATAAATTTGTTCAGCCGGAAATCCGAGAACTGCGTGATCTGCTGGGAATCACTTTCAAAGGATTCATGGACTTGATTGACCGCAAGGTCGAACCCGGCATTCCGACCGGTTATCCGGATCTGGACCGTTTGATCGGCGGCGGGCTGAAACCCGGTGAAATGTTTGTTCTTGCCGCCCGGCCGTCTATCGGGAAAACCGCTATCGCTCTGAATATCGTGCGCAACATTGTCATGCGTGAAGTCAACGGCGTACGCAAGAATGTACTGTTCTTCAGTCTGGAAATGAGCGCGGAACAGGTGGCTCAGCGTATGCTCTGTACGGAAGCGAAAGTTTCGCTGTCCTCCATCATGGACCGCAACCTTCAGAAAGGGGATATTTCGCGGCTCACGCAGGCGGTGTCATCCATGAAGGAAGCCCAGCTGTCTGTGGACCCGACTGCCGGCATTTCCGTTTTTGAACTGCGGGCGAAAGCTCGCAAAATCAACGATCAGAAGAAACTGGATCTGATTGTGATCGACTACCTTCAGCTGATGAAATCGGGCGAACCCGGCGGAAATGAGAGCCGGCAGGTGGAAGTCGCCGCGATTTCCGGCGGACTGAAAAAGCTGGCGAAAGATTTGGGGCTTCCGGTGCTGGTGCTGGCACAGTTGAACCGTGAATCGGAAAAAGGACAGGAAAACAATGCCAATGCCCTGCCGAAACTGAGTCATCTGCGCGAATCCGGAGCCATTGAGCAGGACGCCGACGTGGTGGTGTTTCTGCACCGCAAACGGGATGAATCCAAGGAACAGAATCAGGAAGCCAACCGGATCGGAGTTGATGCAAAACTGATTGTGGAAAAGAACCGTCAGGGCAAAACCGGTATTGTCGATCTGAAGTTTTTCCCGTCCCTGATGGAATTCCGGAGCATCGATCACCGTTATTCCGATGCAGACCGTTCCCCGAATGAAATTTCGGATGGAAATTTGCCTAAATAATTTGATTTTTCAAAAAAACGGCGTTATAGTTTCTATCTTTATAAACGGAAGGCTTTGAAAAGTGTTTTTGATAAAAAATATGAGCAAGACCCGATGTGCCGGCTGGCTGGGTGTGCTTCTGGCGGTTTCCGCCTGTACTCTGACGGCAGAGGAGATATCCTCGGTGGTGTTTCAGCAGGGAACCGATTATAAGTTCGAGGAAGATATTCTCCGGGCCAACGTCCAGAGCCGCAAGGGCGGGCATTACAGTGAACGCGCGGTCAATGATGACATCAAGCGGCTTCATGCCATGGGCATGTTTTCCGATGTGGTATCCGAAACCCGCAAAACTCCGGACGGCAAGATTGACATCATTTTCAAGCTGCTGCCCAAACCGGTGGTGACGGAAATCCGTTTTGTCGGCAATAAAAAATATCCGGAGAAAAAACTTCTGGAGGAAATTCAGATTGTACCCAACGTTCCGCTGAATGACCTGGCTCTCCGCAACAGCGCGGATGCTCTGCGCAAATTTTACCAGTCCAAAGGACTGAATGACGCCATCATCGAGCCGGTTTTCGAGAAAATTGACGACCATCATATCCGCATTGTTTTCAAAATCAAGGAAAATCTGCGCATCCGCGTCGGCAAGGTGGATTTTCAGACCGCCAAAGGCGAAGAAGTCAAAGTTTATGAACCTTCGGAACTGCGTGACAGCATTGCCAACCGCCAGTCATTTCTGAGTCATCCGTGGTTCAGCTGGATATTTGATTACGGACTGCTGAACCGGGACGAGCTGAACCGGGACAAGATCCGGCTGCGCGAAAAATATTGGAAAAAAGGGTATCTGGATTTCCGCGTGCTGGATGTGAAACTGACCGAAGATCCGGGAAATCCGGAAATCATGAATGTGGTTTTCCTGGTGGAGGAAGGCGAACCGTACAAAATCGGAAAAGTTTCGTTTTCCGGTCCGGAACGTTTCAAGCCGGAAGAACTGGTTCAGCTGATTCCTCTGAAAACGGGGGAAACGTATTCCAGTGATACGGAACGAGCCTCCATGGATCTGATTGACCACAAATACAGCCGGCTCGGTTATGCGGATTTCGGGATTCGCCCGATGCTTTCCCCGAATTACAAAACCCACACGGTGGACGTCAATTTCGATGTGAAGGAAGGTCCGCTTTACCGGATCAACGATATTTTCATTTCCGGCAACCGCTATACCAAAGATTACGTGATCCGCCGGGAACTGCCGATCGTCCCCGGTGATCCCGTTGACAAAAATATGGTCAAACTGTCCCGCGACCGTCTGATGGGAATGGGATATTTCAATTCGGTGGACGCCGTTTCCATCCGTTCGGAAAACGGTCCTGCCGATACGAAAGACATCGATATCCGCGTGGATGAAAAACGATTCATCGACGCCCGCATCGGCGCCACCTGGTCGGATTCCGACAGCCTTTCCGGTATGCTGGAAATCACTCATAAGAACATGGATATTCTGGACCCGTGGAACTACTTCACCGGCGGCGGACAGCGTATGCGCCTGCTGGCACTGATGGGTCTGGAACGCTACAATTTCGAGCTGGACTTCACCGAACCGTGGCTGTTCGGCATTCCGCTGCGCTGGGATGTTTCCGCATATTTCCGGAATGTGGAATATGATGACTGGGAAGAACGCCGCATCGGATTCACAACCAGTCTGACCAAACGAATTTTCGATGATTTCACCACCATTTCCGGCGGTTACACGTTTGAACAGGTGCGCGTGCATCACATGGACAAAGACATGTCCGAAATTTTCCAGAGCGAAAAAGGCGATGAATATGTCGGGCGTCTGCATCTGTCATTGGAACGCGATACCCGGAACAGCGCCATGGATCCGACCAGCGGATACAGCATCAGCGGGCTGGCTTCGATCACGTCCAAGATATTCGGCGCGTCCAACAACTATATGCGGCTGGAACTGAAAGGAACTTATCATTACGCCTTCTTCAACGACTGGTTTGTTCTGAGTCTCGGCGGCAAAGTCGGTTTCCTTTCCTCCATCGGTACGGATGAACGGGTGCCGATCTTTGAACGCTATTTCCTGGGCGGCGGCGATTCCGTGCGCGGTTTCCCGTACCGGTCCATCGGTCCGGAAGACCGGAATCATGACAATTACGGCGGTCAGACCATGTATATTTTCTCCGCCGAGCTGTCCCATCCGATTTACAGCATTGTGCGCGGTGCGTTCTTCGCGGATATCGGCGATGCCGGTCCGGACCGTTTCAAATTCAATACGGTCAACATCGGTGTGGGTTACGGCTTGCGGGTGAAGCTGCCGAGCATCAATGCCCCGATCCGGCTGGATCTGGCATTCCCCGTGCTGAACAATCAGGACGGCGTGAGCAATTCGCTGCGTTTCCACTTCAACATGGGAGCGTCCTTCGGTCCGCGCTGATTCTGCTGAATCGGAAAATACGGGTTCTGTTCTCAGTGAATGGTGAACAGAACCTTTCTTTTTGCCAGATAACTTTTTCCCTGATAAGAGATAGTGGTCAGAAAAACGGCGTGAACCGAATCATTGTAATGCAGATTTCTCAATGCGGCGGCGAGATCGTCTGCGGAATTGATCATGTGGGAGCCGAGTTTAATCAGCAGATCACCGCGTTGAAGTTCCGGCAGCGTGTCCGGCATAATGCCGGAGATCAGCAGACCGGTTTTTACGGAATATCCGGCTTCCTGCGCCAGCGTCGGCGTAACAGGGGTCAGTTTCAGTGACAGTTTGCGCTCGGCTTCCAGGAAAGGGTCTTTCAGGATTTGTCTGCTGACTTTCAGACGAAATGTTCCGGCGGAGGTTTCCAGCACGACAGGGGCATCCAGCTTGAGATGCATCAGCATACGGCTTACCGTGAGCAGATCCTCGACCGGTTTTCCATTGATCCGGAGCAGCTGAACATTTTTGGGTATTTTCGCCAGTGCCGCCGGTGATCCCTGCAGCGTGTTGGCAATGACAATCCGGCGGACGCCAGATTCATTTTCCTGCCAGGCGGGAATGATGCCCAGAATCACCGGGCCGAAACGTTCCGGCAGCATCCAGGTCGCCAGCACATTTTCAATCCGGGAAAGGGGAATGGCGAAACCGATGCCCGGAGCGTTTTCGAACACGGACATGTTCATGCCGATGACGTTGCCTTCAATATTGACCAGCGGACCGCCGCTGTTGCCGGGGTAGACAATGGCGTCCGTCTGAAGAATATCGGAAAAGATGGTGCGTCCCTGCCAGACGAACCGACGCCGGGTGCCGCTGAGAGCCCCCACGGTAATGGAACTGTCCAGCCCGAACGGATTGCCGACGGCAATGACGGTTTCGCCGAGGAACAGTTTCCCGGAATTGTCGCAGCGGATGGCTTGCAGTCCCGCGGGAGGATTTTCCAGTTTCAGCAGGGCTATGTCATTGAGCGGATCGTCCGCAATGATCCGGGCTTCACAGTTTTTCCCGCCGTTGAGCGTGATGACGATTTTGGAAGCCCGTTCGACCACATGGGCATTGGTTACAATCAGACCGGAGGAATCTATGATGAATCCGCTGCCGAGCGAATAGCTTTTGCCGCTTTTCTGGGAACGCAGGAATTTGTCGAACATCTGCCGGTACGATTCATCATATGCGGATTCCGGCGTCTGGGAACGGATGATGTGTTCCGTGCCGATATTGACTACGGACGGCATGACTTTTTCAATGGCGCGCACTACGGCATTGCGGCGTTCCGGAGCTGGCTGGTCCGCCGGTTCGGAGGATGCCGGCTGCGGTTTTTCCGGACGCGGACAGAACAAAAACAGGATGAAAACCAGAAATATTGCGGAAAACAGCAAAAAAGAGCTTGCTTTTTTAGTAATCATGTGAAATATTCTCCTTGTTGTATTCAATAGCATAACAGCCGGACGGAAAAATGCAAACAGAAAAAGAAAATATTCCGGAATCTTTTATGATCCGCGACCCGGAAGCGGTTTTTGAAGCGGCGTTTCAAGCCAGCTGGGACAAACTTGTCGACGGAGCTGTTCTGACGGATACGGAAGGAACACGGGTTCAGATTCTTTCGCGCGGCGAATGGAACCACGAAGCCGGACCGGATTTCCGGAATGCCAAAATCCGCCGTCATGGAAAAATTCTGCGCGGCGACATCGAACTGCACCGGAAAAGTTCCGATTACATCCGGCACGGTCATCTTGCCGACGCCGCATATGACAACGTGATTCTGCATGTGGTTACAGAAGACGACCTTGCAGGAAAAGTCAACGGGACAGCTCTTGCCCATATCCCGACCTGCCGTCTTTCCCCGGAAGCCGCCGAACGCCGGGCGGGAACTGCCTGCCGCTGCCGGATTTTTCCTTATATGTGCAGAGAACAGCTGCGGAATTTTTTCAATGACGCAGGGCAGGAACGGCTTCAGCTGAAAAGTGCTGTCATTCTGGAAAAAATGATTTGCAGCGGAACCGGTTCGGCATTCCGTCAGGCATTGTTCCGGGCGGCGGGATACAAGCGCAATCAGGACGAATTTCTGGAACTGTTCCGGCGTCTGGAAAAATATCCGCCGGAAATTTTTGAAACCCATTTTGAAGCACTGCTCTGGGGCGAATCCTCCCTGCTGCCGGATCCGGCAAATGAGGAACTGCCGGAATGCAGCCGTCAGCAGGTGCGCCGTCTCTGGGATGAGTTCTGGTCCATCCGGCTGGAAGCGGAAACGCCGATTCACTGGCACCGCGATTCCGTCCGCCCGCTCAATACGCCGGAACGGCGTATCGCCATGATTGCGGCATTCGTCCGGAAATTCACCGTGGATCCACTGCCGTCATTGGCTGCGGAGCTGGCGGCATCCGGGCCGCGGGATTTTCTGGACAGACTCCGGAAAAACATGTCGTTCACCGATCCGTTCTGGGATTGCCGCTGTACCTTCCAATCTGCGGAACTGCCCCGGAAAGCCGCCGTGCTGGGACAGGATCGCGCGGAAACGCTGCTCATTGATGTGGTGACGCCCGCCCTTCTGGCATACGCAAAACTGAACGGGACAAGTCTGCCGGAAAACCAAGCCGCCGCGCTGCTGCCGCTGCTTGCCGCCCAGAGGAACAACCGGGTGTTCAAGAATGCGGTCCGCCGCTGGCTGCCGGAAAATGATGACCGGCTGAAGATTTTCGATCACGCCGCCGCAGTGCAGGGATGTCTGCACATTTACAAACAGTATTGTGCCGACACCGCCGGCGACTGTGTTTCGTGTCTGCTGGCAAATTCGCCGAACTGAACAGGTTATTCTTTGCCGAACCAATGGTAAATGCGGAACAGTTTTCTGCGGAATCCGGCGGGGAGTCTGCGGAAAAGCGCGTTCAGTTTGCGGAAAAACGGAACGAGGGATTCTCCGTCCGGAAGGGGTTCGATCCGGTAACGGGCGGACTGTGTCTCATACTGTTCCAGTGCCGCCGTCAGACTGCGGAGTTCTTCCGAACCTGCCGGATGCCGCATTTGATTCAGATCCGCTTTGCCGTCGATAATCTGTACGGTGCGGAAGCCACGGGCGCGGTACCAGCGGAACGCCGCTTCGTTGGGTGTCAGCACGGCATCCGCCAGCTGCAGGACATGATCCAGAATCAGCCAGTTCTGCAAACTGCCCGATTCGAGTTCGGCATGAGGCGGAGCTGTCCGCAGAAGCCAGGCTTCGGCTCCGGCATCCCGGATTGCCAGAATATCCCAGACCAGTTTTTCCGGATCGCAGCCATCCGCACACAGGACGACGGCATTCGGTTTCCGTGCATCCACCAGCTGTGTCCATTCCCGCCAGCGCAGTTCAGAAATCTCCGTTTCCGCCGGCGCAATGATTTCCGTTTCCGCAGTGAAAGACACCTCTGTTCCGGGCGCGATGCCGATTTTTTGAAGGGGACGGGACAGGGCGTTTTTTTCTATTGTTCCGGTCAGCATCTGCGGCAGAGTTTCATCCTTGTCCTGGAAAAAGGTGCGGAAGGCGCGGAACAGCGGCAGGGGATTCCGGCAGTTCTGAAACAATGTCGCAAATGCCTGTATGCGGTCGGATTCCCGCAAATACCGCATCCAGCGCAAAACATATTCATACAGCAGTTTCTGTTCCTGCCGGTCAAACAGTGCGCAGTACCGTTCCCATACCTGCTGCTTTCCCAGAAAACTTTTCACGGTCCGGATTGCACAGAATGGAGACTGCCGGTGCAGAAATTTTTCCAAGGTCGTTTTCCCTGCACTGGATACCCCGGAATCCAGCGAATAGAGATAGCCGGTTTCCTGCCGCGGCACATAGCTTTCCGCAAAAAAGGACAGCATGGAAAAAAGACAGAAATCTTCCGCCATGGTGCAGTATTCCTGCGGCAGAAACGGCATGGCGCGATGACACAGATTCGCACGGTACAGCTTTCCCCATACTGACCAGGAAAAACGGTTTTCGCCGAAACAGGTTTCAAAAATCCGGCGACCGGTCAGTTTTTGCGGAAACGGTTTCAGATTTTTCCGGACGTGCCGGATATACCGGGCAGGCAGTTCCGCATTTCCGGCATCCGGTTCCGTCGCGAAATGAACAATGTCCGCCTGTTCCCGTTCCGCAGTCTGAAATGCTGCCGCCAGAATTCCCGCGTTCAGCCGGTCATCGGAATCCAGGAACAGAATGTATTTCCCCGTGGCGTTGGCAATACCGGAAGCACGGGCTGCCAGCAGACCCCGGTTCTGCGGATGGGTGATGACCCGGATTCGGGCATCCCGTTCCGCATATTGCCGGAGGATGGCGGGAGATTCATCCGTGGAAGCATCATCAACCGTGATGACTTCAATCTTTTCCAGCGGCTGCTCCAGCACGGAGTCCAGACAGCGCGGCAGAAACGGTGCCGTGTTGCAGACCGGAATCAGAATGGAAATATCAGGCATGGTCAGTTCTCCCCCGGTCAGAGTTTCTGCTCCTCGTCCTTCCACGGATGGAACGAACGGTAAATCCGTTTGGCGCGGTACAGACAGTCCAGCAGACATTTCAGCTGTCCGAACAGCAGATTGGCAGTGAAGGAATCTTTCCGGATCAGTTTCTGCAAGGCAAAATAAAGCCGGATTACACAGCCGAACAGAATATTGTTTTTACGGCGAACGGCGATTTCTTCATTCAGGATACTTTCCCGGTAAGCGGGTGAACACTGCATCGCGGAAATGCCGGTCAGGATTTCATTATTCTGCAAACGAAGCATTGCCAGCTGCTGTTCCGGAGAGTATTCGGGCAGGGCGAGTTCCGCCGGCTCTGCGCCGTTTTCCAGATACTGAAACAGCCCGGTCCAGCGTCTGCCGACCGACGCATTGTCAAAATGACGCAAGGCTTCGGAAGCCTTCCGGCTCAGGATATGCAGACGTTCCGGATTTTCGAACAGTTCCATCACCCGCTGCGCCATGGCGGCGCAGTCCTGTTTGGGAACCATGAGCGTGCCGTATTCCTCTTTCGCGGCTTCCAGATACGGCATGGAGAAGGCAATGGTCGGAACGCCGTACGCTTTGGCTTCCATCATGGTCATGGGATATCCTTCCACGGCAGACGGCATCAGATGAATTGCCGCACGGGAAAGATATTTGGCGACTTCCCCAGTGAATCCGGTGAACTCAACGGTTTCTTCCAGTCTGTGCGAACGGATATATTCCCGGATGAATTTTTCATATTCGGGATGCGGGAACGCCCCCAGCATCAGCAGCCGCACATCCGGATATTTTTTCCGCACAATTTTCACCACTTGCAATGCGGCTTCGACTCCTTTGCCGGGAATCATGCGGGCTATGAAGATCAGGGTTCTGCCCTTCTGTTCCGGCTGTGGGAAATCCTGCTGCGGTTCAAAAGTGAGCGGATTCGGCAGAGGGTATACCATATTGTGATGAATGTGGTGGAATTGTTAAGCCGGATGTTGTTCTCTATGAAGAAGGATTGGATGACAGGACTATTAATAATTCTGTTAATGCCATTGCCAATGCGGA
>OQVL01002937.1_pt1 | contig 10434 bp, 10 predicted proteins | sample 1691501 | NCBI WGS metagenome assembly OQVL01 (sample SAMN03418253, study PRJEB22391) | human gut metagenome | biome: human-gut; feature: organic feature; material: feces | host: Homo sapiens | place: Tanzania | collected 2013-01
TGCAAGTATTATTATTTTTAGAAAATTAGGTGTTATTTAGGGATATATTCTTAATGTAGCATTTCATTCCGGAAAATGCAAACGGCAGAACTTATTCCAGAACGTAGCCGAAACCGCGGACGGTGCGGATCAGCTTGCGGTCGAAATCCTTGTCGATTTTCTCACGGAGACGACACACACGGGCATCCACAATGTTCGTCTGAGTATCAAAATTGTATTCCCATACATGCTGAAGAATCGTTGTGCGGGAAATGACGCGACCTTTGTTGCGGACCAGATACTCAAGAAGCTGGTATTCCAAAGGCGCAAGCTCTATGCGCTGACCGCCGCGCGTGACCTTGCGCGTCAGAATGTCAATACGCAAGTCCTCGACCATCAGCACGCCGGGCTCAACAATCGAGTTCGCGCGCCGCAGAAGAGCCTGGACTCGCGCAATCAATTCGGAGAGAGAGAAAGGCTTGGCCAAATAATCGTCGCCGCCCTTCTCCAGCCCTTTGATTTTACTCTCCACCGAATCCTTCGCGCTCAGAACAATGATCGGAAGATTCAGTTTCGCCGCGCGGATTCCGTCGATTACAGAAAAGCCGTCCAGTTTCGGAAGCATGATGTCTATGACAGCCGCATCAAACGGTTCGCTCTTCGCTGCTTCAAGTCCGGAAAGACCGTCCGCACACCGGAATGTCTGAAATCCGGCCTGTTCAAAACCTTTTGATACAACTTCCGCAGTCTGGTCGTCGTCTTCAATAATCAGAATCCGCATGAAAAATCTCCTTAAGAAAGATGGAACTTCAGCAGCGCCGCCGTTCCGGATGGAACTGAAACAGGCGCCGAGCCGCTCTGTGGATGAACTTCCGTGCGCGAAGCGGCGTCCAGCGCATCAAAAGTCTCACGGTTCAGAAAATCCGGTTTGCCCAGTTCAAGCCACGTCTCGTATGCGCTGCCGTGTCCGGGCAGAATACGCTCAATCGACCCCGTCGAGGACGCCAGATCCGGAATAGTGAACTCCAGCGGCACGCCTTCCGTTTCCGGCTGACGGTAATTCCAGACCAGCAGACGCAGTTCGTTTCCTTCCAGCGAAGCGAGCACGCCGTGTTCCTCGCGCGGCTCTCCGCTGAAACGGGCGGAAAGCTCTTCCGAGCCCGTCTCCCGAAGAAAACGGAATGCGTGGTACGACGATTTCGGGAAACCGTTGACGTTGATCATGCCGTACCCGCCGTGGAACGGAGTGTAATGAAAACCGCCTTCCTCATAAATATCGGTTGCGTTCCAATACATGCTTCCGCAGCAGATTCCGCGCAGTTCCGACATGGTTTTGCAGATGAACGGGGCATTGTTGCACTCGTCATGATTGAACGCATACGGTCCGGCGGAAGAGTTCCACTCGCCGATGAACAGCGGGAAATCCGCACCCCATGCGGCATCGATAACGGACCGCGCGGCGGAATAAAGCATACGGAGAACGCCGGCTTCCTGAAGGGAGACTGCACCATCGGCGGCGTCAAGGAACGCAAGGTCGCTCGGATAAGCATGAGTGGAAATGAAGTCGCAGCGGATCCCTTCCGACGGGTCGTCCGCAGAAGGTTTGGAGGTGTGCGCGACAAATTCAGGAATCCATTTTGTCTTGGAGGTTGCAGGCCCGCCGACACGACACGCGGGGCACACCGATTTGACGGCGGCGCGTGCAAGGTCATAGAGTTTGAAATACTCCTCCATCGACCCGGTCCAGAACGGGATGTCCGGTTCATTCCACACTTCAAAATACCAGGTTTTAATCTCATCTTCCCCGAAATGTTCCAGCAGAGCGCGGGTAAATGCGGCAATCAGTTCTTTCCAGGTCTTCCAGCTTGCCGGAGGAGAGTTGCGGAACCCGTAGAAACAGATTTTCGAATCTGAGGACTGAAGCGCGGAGGGCATGGAGGAGAACTCGACAAACGGCTTCATCCCCGCTTTCAGCACCGCTTCATATGCCTTGATGACACACTCAAAATGAAAAGTGCCGTCCGCGCGCATCACATCCATGTCGTCGTTGAGGATTCCGTGAAAACGCACGTATTGAAAACCGAGCGCGTTATGCTCATGTCTCAGCTGTGCGGGCAGATCGCGGCGCAGCCAGAGCGTTGCGTGGCAGGTGTTCACACCGAACTCCCAGAGGCGGGAGGATTTTGTTTTCCTGTTCCAGTCGAAAATCAGCTGTTTCATTATCATTACTCCTTTTTCCGGATAATATATAAGGTTGAAAGGAATACGCAAGCGGAATCGGAAAAATTTTCAGACATTCCATGCAAAACGGAGTTTCCCGCAGAACCTGCGCGGATTATTACAGAAACTTAATCTTAAAATCGGGCAATCCGGCTTGAAAAAGCGGCATTCCGGCTGTAAAGTGTTTCCGTTGCCGCACAAAAAAATAAAAAAAATCAGAAAAATACGCTTTCAACCGGATGAAATTTTCCGATTCTGCGGTATATTATAACAGAGGTGAACAGGAATGGAACTGACAGACAAACCCGAACTTTCTCTTGTAATCCCCGTCTATAACGAGGAGGCAAATCTGAGCGAACTGATCCGCAGAACTCTTGCGGCGTGCGATCCTATGGGCATTTCATACGAAATGATCCTTGTCGACGACGGCAGCGCGGACAATTCGGCGCAGATGATCCGCGAGGCGGCGGAAAAGAACGGCGGAAAAGTCGTCGGCGTATTCCTCACAACCAACTTCGGGCAGCACGCGGCTGTCACAGCGGGACTTCAGACATCGGTCGGCAAGTACGTCATCACACTCGACGCCGATCTCCAGAACCCGCCGGAAGAGATTCCGAAACTCGTTGAAAAACTCCGCGAGGGCTACGACGTTGTCGGCACAATCCGAGAGAACCGCAAAGACACATTCTTCCGCCGCTGGGCCTCCAAGACGGTCAATCTGATGGTTCGCAAACTCTGCAACGGCAAGACCATGACCGACTACGGCTGCATGCTGCGCGGATATTCCCGCACCGTCGTCAACGCCATTCTGCAGTGTCCCGAACACGGAAAGTTCATTCCGATGCTCGCGATGAGCTATGCGCGCCGCACCATTGAAATCCACGTCAAACACGCCGACCGCATGGCGGGAGAATCGAAATACAACGTCTGGAAACTGATCGCGCTTCAGTACGACCTGCTGACGGGAACTTCGATCTTCCCGCTCCGGATGCTGACTTACATCGGAACTCTGCTTGCCGCATTCGGAATTCTGTTCGGTCTCTACATCTTCGTCATGACCCGGATTCACGGCGACGATTGGAGCCAGCACGGAGTGTTCACCCTCTTTTCTCTGGTCTTCATCTTCATGGGCGGTCAGTTCGTGGCGATGGGCATTCTCGGCGAATACATCGGCAAGATTCACATGAACACGCGCGGACGTCCGCAGTTCTTCATCGAATCGATCGCCGGAAGAAAACAGAAATAATCGTCAATTTTATATAGAGAAGGAGCAACAATGAAAGCTGTCGTTTTCGCCTACAACAACATCGGATGCGAAGGCATCGAGGCGCTGCTGAAGAACGGGTTCGAGATTTCCGCCGTCTTCACGCACAAAGATGATCCCAATGAAAATCTCTGGTTCCGTTCCGTCCCGACATCACCGCGGAGAGCTTCGACGAAGAAGGATTCTTCAAGACCGGCGACAGCGGATACATCAAGGACGGCGAGCTCTTCCTGAAAGACCGTATCAAGGACCTCTTCAAGACCTCCAACGGTAAATACATCGCCCCGCAGATGATAGAGGCAAAGCTCCTCGTGGACAAGTTCATCGACCAGATTGTCATCATCGCCGACCAGCGCAAGTTCGTCTCCGCCCTCATCATCCCCGAATACAAGTTGCTCGAGGAATACGCCCGTGAGCACGGCATACAGTTTGCCGGCCGCGAAGAACTCTGTGGCAACGCCCTTATCCACAAGATGATAATGGAGCGCATCGAAACACTGCAGCAGCAGCTCGCCCATTATGAGCAGATCAAGCGCTTCACGTTGCTGCCCAATCCGTTCACGATGGAAAGCGGCGAGCTGACAAACACGCTCAAGATGAGAAGAAAAGTAATAAACGAACACTATAAAAAAGAGATTGAGGCAATGTATGCGGAATGACGTTTCCTTTAGTGTGGAGTGTGGAATGAGGAGTGTGGAGTGATATGCCTTGCTTTATGGAAAAGGAACAAACGGTGGCTTATAAGAGCGAGAATTTCGCAGTCCGTGTAATAAAGCTTTACAAGATATTATGCGGTCGGGAAAAAGGATATGACCTCTTTCGCCAGATGTTGAGAAGTGGAACGAGTATCGGCGCAAATGTGGCAGAAGCCGAATGCGCTATAAGCAAGAAAGACTTCCTCTCAAAAAACTACATAGCACTAAAAGAATGTCAAGAAACGCTGTATTGGCTAAGACTCTTGTATAAAACAGAATATATAACAGAAAAAGAATATAATAGTATGGATAAGGATTGTGAAGAGTTGAGAAAGATGCTTTCGTCTATCACAAAGACGACAGCGGCCTCGCTCACTCCACACTCCTCACTCCACACTCCACACTCAATAAAATGATTACTCAAGATCAACTGAAAGACGTGCTCGAGCGCGCCGACGCCCTGCACAGATACCTGGATATAGACAAGAAGAAAGTAGAGTTCGAAGAAGAACAGCTCCGCACGCAGGCACCCGACTTCTGGGACGACCCCAAGAGGGCACAGGAACAGATGAAGAAGGTGAAAGGCATCGAGAAATGGATTACCGGATACAAGGAAGTCCGCACGTATGCCGACGAGCTGCAGCTCGCCTTCGACTTCTACCATGACGACATGGTGACCGAAGAAGAAGTGGACGAAGACTACGCCAAGGCCATCACCGCCATAGAAGACCTGGAGCTGAAGAACATGCTGCGCCAGAAGGAAGACCCGATGGACTGCGTACTGAAGATTAACTCGGGTGCCGGTGGCACCGAGAGCCAGGACTGGGCACAGATGCTGATGCGTATGTACATGCGCTGGGCTGAGGCTCACGGCTACAAGGTAACCATCACCGATATGCAGGAAGGCGATGAGGCTGGCATCAAGAGCGTGACCATGACCATCGAGGGCGGCGAATACGCCTATGGCTATCTGAAGAGTGAGAATGGCGTGCACCGTCTGGTGCGTGTATCGCCTTTCAATGCCCAGGGCAAGCGAATGACCAGTTTTGCCAGTGTCTTCGTTACCCCATTGGTGGATGAAACCATCGAGGTGTATGTAGACCCAGCCAAACTCTCGTGGGATACCTTCCGTTCGAGTGGTGCCGGTGGTCAGAATGTGAACAAGGTGGAGTCGGGAGTGCGCCTCCGCTATTGGTACACAGATCCTGATACGGGTGAGGAAGAGGAAATCCTCATCGAGAACACCGAGACCCGCGACCAGCCAAAGAACCGTGCCAAGGCATTGTTGCTCTTGAAGAGTCAACTCTACGACCGCGCCATGAAGAAGCGCCTCGAAGCCAAGGCGAAGATTGAGGCTGGCAAGAAGAAGATAGAGTGGGGAAGCCAGATTAGAAGCTATGTCTTCGACGACCGTCGTGTGAAAGACCATCGTACCAACTATCAGACCTCTGATGTAGATGGCGTGATGGACGGCAAGATCGATGATTTCATCAAGGCATACCTGATGGAGTTCCCTACTACCGACGACGAACAATAGAATTATAACAACCTAAAAATAAGATAACTATGAGTGGAAATAAAGATTTAAGAAGAGCCAAGCATGAGGCTTATCAGAAGAAGCAAGCCGCAAAAGGTGAGACAGTAGTGAAGTGGATTTTTGGCACATTGATAGCCCTGGGCGTTCTCTTTGCCATCTATGCAGCTTCTATCGCATAATACTATTGTATAAAATGCAGCTTCTATCGTATAAATTAGGAAAAAAGAAATGAGTGGATTAGAAATAGAAAGAAAATTCCTCGTCAAGAAGGGCGACGCTTTCAAGAGCGCCGCCTTTTCTTCTAGCCATATCCAGCAGGGCTATATTCCTGCCGAGGGGGCTACGGTGCGCGTTCGCACACGGGACGAGAAGGCTTACCTTACCATTAAGGGCAAGTCGGTAAATGGCGGCATGACCCGCTATGAGTTTGAAAAGGAGATAACGATGGACGAGGCGCAGCATCTTCTGCAACTTTGTCAGGGTGGCGTCATCGATAAGCGTCGCTATCTGGTGAAAAGTGGCAGTCATACCTTCGAGGTAGATGAGTTCTATGGCGATAATGAAGGTTTGGTCATGGCAGAGGTGGAGTTGGCTAGCGAGACCGAAGCCTATGAGAAACCTGATTTCATCGGCATGGAGGTAACAGGTGACAAGCGATTCTACAATTCGCATCTCTTGGGCAATCCTTTCTCGAAGTGGCGTGATACCTTGCCGACTGAATATCGCTAGAAAAAGTATAGAAAAGGTCATTTCTGCGTTCTAAAACAGACTAAATAGCATAAATATTACTAAATTTGTGTTTTTGCTTTCAAATAATTCATATATTTCGGAATTATTTTATAATTTTGCACGAAGAAAAATCAAAAAATAAGAATTTAGTAATAGAAAGATAGAAATGACAGATTCAAATAGAGGTAGTTTTGGTAGCAAGATAGGATTGATTCTTGCTACTGCAGGTGGTGCTGTAGGTTTAGGCAATGTATGGCGCTTTCCTTATATGGCAGGCCAGGAAGGTGGTGCTGCCTTCATCTTGGTTTATATAGGGTGTGTGCTCCTTTTGGGCATTCCCTGTATGATTTCCGAGTTTATCATAGGCCGTCATGGTGCTTCGAATACAGCCCGTGCCTATACCAAGCTGTCGAAAGGAAAGGCCTGGAAGTGGGTGGGCTACTTGGAGGTGCTTACCGGTTTCCTTATTACGGGCTATTATGCCGTTGTGTCGGGCTGGTGCCTACAGTATGTGTATGCCAGCATCATGGGCGAGCTGCATGGCGACCCAACCTTTGTAGCAGAGTACTTCAAGGAGTTCTCTGCCGATCCTATACGGCCTGTCATGTGGACGGTAGTCATCTTCCTGATTTGTCATTTTGTGATTATCCATGGTGTTCGTGGAGGTATCGAGAAGGCATCAAAGATTATGATGCCCGTCTTGTTCATCCTCCTGCTTATCATCGTGGTGGCAGCCTGCCTGTTGCCTAATGCCGGAAAGGGCGTTGAGTTCTTGCTGAAGCCCGACTTTTCCAAGGTGGACAACGGCGTTTTCTTGGGCGCCTTGGGGCAGTCGTTCTATTCGCTCAGCATCGGTATGGGTTGTATCTGTACCTATGCTTCCTATTTCAGCCGACAGACCAATCTGTTCAAGACAGCTCTGCAGATATCGGTCATCGACTTCATGGTGGCGATACTTGCCGGACTGATGATCTTCCCTGCGGCTTTCTCTGTGGGAGTTTCGCCCGACAGTGGCCCGTCGCTCATCTTCATCACCCTGCCCAATGTGTTTAATGAGGCTTTTGCCGCAGTACCTGTCTTGGGCTGGACTATCTCGCTGTTGTTTTATGTTCTTTTGTCCTTGGCGGCTCTTACATCGCTCATGTCACTCCATGAGGTCAACACCTCTTTCTTCTATGAGGAGCTGAAGATAGGCCGCAAGAGTGGCGCTTTGATTGTCACCGTGTCTTGTGCGGTGATAGGTGCTTTCTGCTCGCTGTCTTTAGGGGCTACAGATGCGCTCACGTTTGCCGGCAAGTCGTTGTTCGACTGGTTCGACTTTGTCACGGGGCAGGTGTTCCTGCCTGTAGCAGGCTTCCTTACCTGTCTGTTCGTAGGCTGGTATGTGCCCAAGAAGCTGGTCAGGGACGAGTTTACCAACTGGGGAACATTGAAGGGAAATCTCTTCTTCGTCTATCTGTTCTTGGTGCGTTTCGTGTGCCCAGTACTCATCCTTTTGGTATTCCTCAATCAGTTGGGATTTCTCGAAGGCATTCTGTAAGGGGGTAAATCAATCATATCAACCGTATAAAAAAAGAAAAAATGGAAAACAGCAGAGGCAGCTTTGGCAGCAAGTTGGGCGTGATCCTTGCTACGGCAGGATCGGCAGTGGGCTTGGGCAATATATGGCGCTTTCCCTATATGACAGGACAGAATGGCGGCGCAGCTTTTATTCTTATCTATCTGGTGTGTATCTTCATGTTGGGCATTCCCGGCATGGTGGCTGAGTTTATTATCGGTCGTCATTCTGCTGCCAATGCTGCACGGTCGTACAAGAATCTTTCCAACGGCAAGCCCTGGGGCGTTATCGGCTACATGGGTGTCTTTACCTCAATGATCATTCTGGGCTTCTATGCGGTGGTGGCTGGCTGGTGCTTGCAGTATCTCTATGCCAGCATCATGGCCGAGGTACAGGGCGATGCCAGCTTCGTAAAAGAGTACTTTGCCTCTTTCTCTTCGGATGCGGTGCGGCCCACTTTGTGGACCATCGCCTTCATTCTGCTGACTCATGTCGTGGTGGTCAAGGGTGTACGCAATGGCATAGAGCGTGCTTCCAAGATACTGATGCCGCTGCTCTTTGTGCTGTTGGTGGTGCTGGTAGTTGCTTCCTGCTCTTTGCAGGGAGCCTGGAAGGGTGTGGAGTTCTTGCTGAAGCCCGATTTCTCTAAGGTAGACCCGAATGTGATGATAGAGGCTTTGGGACAGGCTTTCTTCTCGCTGAGTCTTGGCACGGCCTGTCTTTGTACCTATGCCTCCTACTTCAGTCGTCAGACCAATCTTCTCAAGACTGCCACACAGATAGCTTTCCTCGATACGCTGATAGCCATTCTGGCAGGACTGATGATTTTTCCTGCAGCCTTCTCCGTGGGCGTGCAGCCCGACAGCGGTCCGTCGCTTATCTTCATCACCCTGCCCAATGTGTTCAATGAGGCTTTTGCCTCCATGCCTGTGGTGGGTTATGTCATCTCGGTGCTTTTCTATGCCCTGCTTGTGTTGGCGGCGCTTACCTCTACCATCTCCATGCACGAGATAGGTACGGCTTTCTTCTATGAGGAGATGCATATCTCCCGCCGTGGCGGAGCCTGGATAGAGACGGTGGCTTGTTGTGTGATAGGTATCTTCTGTGCCTTGTCTTGTGGTGCGGTTCCCGAACTCACCTTCTTTGGCAAGTCGTTTCTCAACTGTTGCGACAACTTTACGGCACAATGGCTCATGCCGATGGCCTCTTTCTTCACCTGTATCTTTGTGGGATGGTATATTCCTAAGAAGGTGGTACATGACGAGTTTACCAATTGGTCAACCCTTCGTGGCAGGTTCTTTGGCGTTTATCTTTTCATGGTCCGTTTCGTCTGCCCTCTTTGCATCCTCATTATTTTCCTGCATCAGTTGGGCGTACTTTAACGTTTCGTCTGTCATTCGTCAATCTTCGTACCTTACGTGAAACAAGTCCGCATCTTATTCGTACGACACGTAAGGTTCCAGACGTTCTATCTGTGCAGGAGGAAAAGTCTTGAGGAGCGATAATTGCCGCAGACTCTTAATGGGACCATGCAGTCGGCGATAGTCGCAGATATCGCGTGCTTGGTAGAAGTTGAGATAGGGATGTCGGCGAAGCTGACTCATCGTGAGCTTGTTGATCTTCAGTTTCGTTATCTTGTCTTTCTCTACTTGCATGAATGACAGTGCCTCCTCAGGGAAACCTTCTATCTCCATCAGTTGGTTGGCATTGACGTATCCACCCAAGCGTTCCCGGTATCTCACGATGGCACGGGAGTATGCGCTGCCGATACCTGGTATCTTCTTCAGCTCGGTGGTGTCGGCAGAGTTCAGGCTGACATGCTCGCCGGCTTTCAACTTCTGTGGATAACTGTAAATCTTCTCTTCGCCTTTCTCGCCTGTGGCTTGACCTTTCTCCGTTTTCCCTTCTTCTCTCGCTTGTCGGCTGTAAGCGTAGTCATTCTGCTTTCCGTAGTAGTCAGCTGCAGGTCGGTAGTCTTCACCTATTATTATATAGGGGCGTAAGGTCTCGTATTGTTTCTTGGTGAGACCATAAAGACGGGCAAAGTCTTCGGGCCGTCTGTAGATACCGCCCTTGGCACGGTAGCGGTAGATGTTTCTCACCTGCCATTCCTGCAACCCCAACCTGAGCAGGTCGGTGCTGTCGGCAGTATTGGGATCGAAGGCGAATACTTCGTGTATCTCTTCGTCTACCTTATAATATAGAGGGTGGTCCTTGTCTACACGTTCCGGGTGCTTGGTGAGGGTAGAGTCGGCAGTTCCATAGCTGGAACCGTCGTTCTCGCCTCCTATGAAGATAATAAGTGAGCAAATGATAGCTATTATCATCAATATGACGATAATTGCGTTTCGATCGTTGCGTTGAAGATAAAATATACTTCTCATAAAAGTCGGGATTAGGCGACTCGAACGCCCGACCCCTACGTCCCGAACGTAGTGCGCTACCAACTGCG
>OQVL01002943.1_pt1 | contig 10427 bp, 13 predicted proteins | sample 1691501 | NCBI WGS metagenome assembly OQVL01 (sample SAMN03418253, study PRJEB22391) | human gut metagenome | biome: human-gut; feature: organic feature; material: feces | host: Homo sapiens | place: Tanzania | collected 2013-01
ACGAATTGCCTTTATTATGTTATTACGAGCCACTTCTGGCTTCATCGCCTCATCCCCATTGCTATGAGTTTTGTCTTGAATCTTCTCTTATGGCAATCCTCTCCACAGCCTCCTGCCACCATCTCCAGCTCACACTGTTCTCCCATCACATCCTGTAACAGCAACATATCTACGTTGACTGCACCAAAATCATTCTCCAGAATACAAATCCTCTGCCCCAGACTCTTGAGATAGGACACGTACTTTTTGATAAATGTCGTCTTTCCACTCTCAACCATCCACGCTGCCACACGCGCCGAAGCGACCTCGCCGATGATACTGACCGCCCCATCCGTCTTTTTCTGCAGCTCCAGTCCTGCCCATCCATCCACCGTTGCTGTCTCGCGAAATGTCACGATATTCCGTTTCGGATACCATCTGCGCAGATGCAGTTCGAACGCCAGTTCCAGTACACGCAGCGTATATTCCGGTGGAATGCTCTCCACAAGTGCCATGAGCAGTGTCGTTTTCCCACAGCCCTGCATACCTGTGATACCCACGACAACACAGCTTTTCATCAGCCACTGCAGCAATGCAATGACCCGTTCCGCTCCCGGCTGATCGAATAATTCTTCCAGACTTTTTCTGCCTCCACTATCCAGTTTGCGTACAAAGAACATCCAGTTTTCCGCAAAATCCGGTCTGGCAACTACCACACGGGAATGATCAGCCATCTCATGCACCAGATACCCTCTCGCACGTGACAACTCACCCGGCTGCTCATAACGGCAGATATTGCGGCAGATCCGTTCCAGTTCTGCCTCTGTCCTGAAATCCAGAAATGAGAGGTATACACTGCGCCCCTGATAAAACATCCATACACTGCGATAGTCTCCCGGTGCACCCGACACGCCGCCTGACACACCATCGATATACATATCACGCAGCTCATCGATAATGCCAAGTCCCTTATAAGCGCTATAGACCTTCCATGTGAGCAGCTCCGTTTTCTCCACAAATGACAGCGTCCTGCCACGTTTTCTGTAAACTTGCATGATCTGCTCATCTGTGATCTCATTCGGTGTCTGCTGCAACAGATCATTTTCCGCGATCAGATGATTCATCGCCGCTTTTCCGTATTCTTTTTTATACTGATAGAGCAGGCGGTCAAACAGATACTCTGCACTCACATGACCGGAACGGCGAAAATAAAATACGCGGTCCATCGTCTGCTCATTCAGATGGAACAGCTTCAGCAGACTCTCCTGCATGAACTCCAGCACATAAGACTTTGCCAGTGCATCTCCGATCCCACAGCGCATCAGGTTTTCACGCAATTCCTTTTTCTGCCGCTCCAGCCGGCACAGCTGCCTTTCATTTAAACGCAGCTCATACAGATTCTCACGCAGAATACGGTTGACATGTTCGCCCATCCGCTGTACCATCTCGTCCAGCGTCCAGATGTGTTCTGTGCCGTTTTGTTCCTGATTCTCCTGCCTTCTGTCACGCATATCCGCCCACCTCCTGAATGAGACTGGTCAGATATCTCAGCTGTTCAAAAAACATGGCATTGCGGCGGACACCACGCACCGGTCCGCATTTTTGTATAAACTGATCGACTCTGCCATGCATACACGCATGTGCAAAATTAATATTCGATGGTAAATTACAGATTCTGCGCCGGTCTATGCGATAGATCCGCTCCAGATTTTCCCTGTTATACACCTGATCATCCATGTAGTTTGGGAGCAGATACAGCACATTCTTATGAACTGCAAACGTCTGTCCGAAAAAAGTCTCCAGTTCCCGCTGCTGTCCGCAAAAATTCACAACCACCACATCTGCCAGTTCCATCATGCTGTCTGCCAATCCATCCTTTGCCGTTCCCAGATCAATAAATACCACATCCGTCTCTGCCTCCAGCTGTGCCAGAATCCGTCTCTGTAATTCGCCGGTCTGCTGCGGATACAATCCCGGTTTTTCCCTGGCACCGCTCGGCAGATAGCTCAGCCTGCCATCCAACACGGGCACCAGCGTTTCACGGATCGTCGCTTCATCCAATCTGTGGTGCTGTTCCTGCCAGATCAGATAATCCATTCCCTCCAATGCATAATATGTGCTCTCCTCATGCAGCATCGCACGGGCCTCCCATGGGCGAAAAAACAGTTCCAGATCTGTCCCACCCTCTTTGGGCTGTACGCAGATGCTCCGCTGCGATGAATGCAGGCTCAGATAGCTCGCCACAGCGGTCATGCTGCTGGTCGTCCCGCACCGGTGGCTGCCTCCCCAGAATACGACCTTCATGCGCATGCCCCCTTTCTGGCACGCCTGTAGCTACGCCAGATCACAGATACCTCACACTCTGCCAGCTGCCTGCACATGCGAACGAGCAGCTTCCCAAACGGCAATGACAAATGCGTGAAATTGTGGTAGCCCTGATGCTGCATGGCAAAACGCACAGCCATGTCCTCCTCTGCCAGCGGCAGCACATACGAATCAACCAGAAAACAATTCTCCTCACACAGCATGGAGAGAATATGTTTTGCACTGACCGCCTCCGGACAGACATCGCGTAAAATCACGTTCATCGGCAGCTCCACACGCTTCATCAATTCCCTGTAACGTGCAATCTGTGCAACGGCACAGTCCATGACCAGATAGATCTCATCGCAGATTCTCAGTGCATCCTCCATCGGCCATACACCCAGATCTACCAGCAGAAAATCGTACTCTTTTACAATCCAGCAATCCTGCGCCAGTGGCATCGCGGAGAGCTTTTACGTCATTAGCTGTATAATTCATTTTTATTCCTTATTTATTCTCGTCGTAAATCTTATCTTCATCTACAAGCTGATTTTCTTCTTCAGCAGGAGCTTCTTCCTTCGCTTCTGTCGGCTGGTAGTTTGTATAATCAGAAATTTCTTCGTCTTCATTCTTGTTTGCGGCGTCAGTCATAACTTCTTCATCGCTGTCAAGATTTTCAAGAATCTTAAGACCATTCTCGTTGTCTGATTCAATTACAGCGTTGGCAATGATTGAAGTGAACAATGAAATCGCACGGATAGCATCATCATTGCCAGGAATAGGGTATGTGATTCCATCCGGATTGCAGTTTGTGTCTACTACAGCGATAATAGGGATTCCCATTCTGCGCGCTTCTGCAACTGCAATCTGTTCTTTGTGGGTGTCAATAACAAAGATGATTCCAGGAAGTTCCTTCATTTCCTTGATACCGCCAAGGTTCTTTTCAAGCTTGTCCCATTCCTTCTTGATGTTAACAACTTCTTTCTTAGGAAGAACATCAAATGTTCCATCTTCAGCCATCTTTTCGATAGCCTTTAATCTATTGATTCTTGTCTGAATAGTCTTGAAGTTAGTGAGCATTCCACCTAACCATCTCTCATTAACATAGTACATACCGCAACGCTCTGCCTCAGTCTTGATTGCATCCTGAGCCTGCTTCTTTGTACCTACGAAAAGGATTGTACCACCCTGAGCAGCGATATCAGATACGGCATCGTATGCCTCATCAACCTTTCCTACAGATTTCTGTAAGTCGATGATGTAGATACCATTACGCTCTGTGTAGATGTAAGGAGCCATTTTAGGGTTCCATCTTCTTGTCTGATGTCCAAAATGAACACCTGCCTCGAGTAACTGTTTCATTGAAATTACGCTCATTTTATTTACCTCCGTTTGGTTATTAATCTTCCGTGTGTTTCCAATTAGATCAGCCACCGGTAAGCGTTATCCGGCACCGGCGATCATCCGCACACGTGCTTTATAGTATTTAAGCCTTTGGAATTATAACATACCAAAGGCTTATATGCAAGCAAAAAATTTATTTCTGTGTCAGAATAGTGATTATATCATCATACGATGCCCCCTGTGGAATAACGTGCTCACCATCTGCTATAAAATGATCAGCACCCTTTTGTCCCATATATATACGAAATTGTTCAGCATCATCCACTAGATTGAGAGCTTTAAGCTTTTCTGCAATGGTGCGACATGTATCCTGACTTGTCACTGAAATTGTGTGTGTTGTAACAGCATCCTGTGGCTCTACCGTCTCCTGCTTTGCATCCGCTGCCGGCTGTGTGTCTTCCTGCTGTGAATCTTCCTGTGCTGTTTGGCTGTCCTGCATCTGACTATCCTGTTCAGTTTCGGCTTTTTGGGAAGAAGCATCTGACTTTGCAGCAGATGAGTCAGTTTTTTCACTATTATATTCGTCTGCGACTGTCCCGGAAATATTCTTTGCTTCAACCATACCGAGTGTTTTGGCTTTTTCTATTATTTCTGTATCAGACATGGACTGCTTATTGTCGTGAAAACCAATCATCATAATGATTACCGCAAAAATAATGCCTAATCCAAGTCCACGCAAATAGTATTTTAATCTCACTTTATTTGCCCTCTTTATATAAATCTATTATAAGCTTTACCTCGCCGGTACCAAGAGACAAAAGCTTTGCTATCTCTACATTGCTCTTGCCCGATTTATAAAGCTTAAGGATTTCATGTGTGTGATTTATTACATCAGCATTTGCGCTGCTGCCTGCGGGCGTACCAAAAGCAGCATCTGATGCCTTGACCGATACAGCGGCCGCTGTACCTGTTGCAGCTGTTGCACCTGCCTTTGACGCAGGGGCTGCTGAAGCAGGCTGTGTTTTAATGATACCTGAAATATCTATACCTGTCATCTGCTTCATGTCAGGCTTTGTATCCTGCTGCATTGTGCCAGACTTAGGTTCTGCCGGCTTTTGCACGGCTACAGACGGTTTTTCAGCCCTCTTTGCAGAGTCTGCAGAAAGCGGCTCGAAGGAGCTTCTGAGTCTTGATGATGCTTTATCTATATCGCCTGAAAGCCGTGTAAGCTCATCATGCTTGTCATTTAGCATACTGTATAAAAACATTATTTCATTATGTGCCTTGTTTATCGAATCAAGCACTGTATCAGAATATTCATTTATCGCCATTATTTTGGAATTTGCTTCCTTTTCAAGACTTCGCTTTGTCTCATCCTGCTTTTGTGTTATTTCCTCGTCCAAGGCATCGCTTAAGTCCTTTTTGGCGGCAGTCACTTCTTTTTCAGTTATTATTTTTAGTTCCTCAGCACTCATATCAGCTATTTTATCCAAATCCTTATGTGAAAGCTTGTCATTTACCATAAAGCTTCCTATAAGGAAAACAACACCTATGATGATGAGAGTTATTTCTAATGTTGTCATATAAACCTCTGCCCTCTTATGCGTTTGTAAGTATATTCATATAAGGGCCCATGACCTTACGCATTTTAATCAGTCCCTTTGTGTGAAGCTGTGATACTCTTGATTCTGAAACCTCGAGGATATTGCTTATTTCTTTAAGGGTAAGATCCTCATAATAATATAATTCAATAACCCTGCGCTCCTTCTCGGTCAGATTGTCAAGCGACTTAACAAGCATTGTTTTCAGCTCTTCCTGTGTAACAATATCCTCCGGCTGTGCATAATGTGAATTATGTGCAGCATCCATGACAGGCTCAGGTCCTGACTCATCAAATTCATCGAGAGATACAACATTTGTTACTTTAAGCTGCGACTGCCAGCTGCAAAGCTCATCCTCTGAGATAGAAAGCTCCTTTGCGAGGTCTGCGTCATTTGCTGTTTTGCCGGTACGAAGTTCAATGTTCTTTATTGCCTCGTCTATTTTCCTTTGTCTTTGTCTGACTGTTCTTGGAATCCAGTCCATTTTCCTGATCTGATCAAGTATGGCTCCACGGATTCTAAGGCTTGCATATGTCTCAAACTTGACATTTTTTTCAAGATTAAACTTGTCTATGGCATCAATGAGGCCAAATATCCCATAGCTTACCAGGTCATCATATTCCACATTATGCCCAAGATACATGCTGAGGCGTCCTGCCACAAGCCTGACCAGCTGTGCATATTCTATTATGAGCTGTTCCCGTAGCTTGGGAGTGGGATTCTTTTGATATTCCTCCCACAGCTTTTCCTTTTCTATAGCTTTCATTATGCCCCCTGTTTACCAGTATATTATTCTGCAGCTAGCTAATTGGCTTATCATTGTCATCATCATTATCAAAGACTTCGGAATCATCAGTCTTTGCTTCGGCCGCTTCAGCTTTCTTTTGCCTGTCTTCCATTGCCTTAAATGCACAGCTTAAGATTACTTTAAGTATCGCTCCGATTATATAGAATACTACAAGAACAGTTAAAAGTCTTGTTGTAAAGCTCATCAGATCAACGCCCTGCCGCAGGGATATAATACTGCATACTAAGCCGGCTAAAAGCATAACAAGAGATGGTAATAAATTATTCTTCATGTTAAATCACCTTTTGCTCTTTTCCGACTGCTTTGATGATATAGTCACCGGTTTCACAGTCAAGTATAACAGTTCTTCCGTAATTAAGACCGGTATCCTGTGCCTTCAGAGGAATTTTCAGCTCTGCAAGCACGTGCCTGGCCATATCGGTATTGCGATCGCCAACATTTCCGATTGTAGAATTGCCTGACATCTCAAACATCTTAGCTCCACCGGCAATCTTTGCAACCATTCGTCTGGGATTCGCGCCATTTTTTATCATTTGATTATAAAGTTCCCTAATTCCTGTATCGCCAAACTTGGCTATATTTGTGTTATTTCTGAGTTTGGTGCTGTCAGGCAGCATATAGTGTACAAGCCCACCGATTTTTGAAGCCGGATCATAAAGGGTGAGCCCTATGCATGAACCAAGCCCAAGTGTGGTCAGAGAATCAGGGGCTTTGGCAACCTTAAGGTCTGCCATTGATACTTTAATAGTACTTGCCATATGGATTCTCCTAAATACTAAAAACTAATTCCTAAAGCCGATAAAATATTATCATATGAATCCGGATCAGGCATAAGGATAAAGTATCCGTTCATCATTATGTCATCACCAAACTCCGTCTCTATAAAAAGTGCATTGTCACCATATTGTCCAAACTGAATTGCCGGCACACTTAATATGGAAGCGGCCATATCTACAGCAATATACGGAATGGAAGGTAGTATTTTGAGATTTGTCATAGTAGAAAGCGCTGACAAATATGCGCCTGCTATTATGTTGCCAATCTCCTTCATGGCAGATAAATCCATCTCATCAAACGGCTCGTTATAGTCCTGTGGTCTGCCCATCAGCTTGTTTACCAGAAAGTGTGCTGCCGGAAGCTTCATGAGAAACATCATACTGCCGGAGATATCGTTGGTAACCTCAAGAAATATACCCACTATTGTCTCTTCCTCCGGACATATGGCATCTCCGAGCTTTGTCGCATCCATTAACAGAACTCTTGGAACTTCCATTTTCATGGTAGTGCCAAGCATGCCGGCAATCGCTGTCGTGGCATTGCCGGCACCTATATTTCCGATTTCCTTAAGGACATCCATATACATCGAATTGACATTATCTAAAGAAAATTCACTCATTGTATTCACCCTTTTATTTATTAAAACTTATATAGTGAGGCTTTTATACCTCACTATACATTGCTGCAAATCAGTTAGCGTCCTTATCTGAGACTATTGAGCCTATTTCAAACAGAGAAATCAGTTCATCTCCGTTTTTACCTATACCGTTTATGAACAGCTCCTTGCCTGTAGATGAAGCATCTATATTAGGCTTATCTATTTCATCAACCACAAGTGTGACAACTTCACAAACTTCATCGACGATAAGACCTATCTCACCCTTTTCTTCAAGCTTTAGGATAATTATTCTGGTTGATGATGTATATACATCATCGTCCAGTCCCATTTTTATGCGGGCACTCATTACCGGAACGATATCACCACGCAGATTTATGATACCCTTAAAGTACTTCTGCGCCTTTGGCACTCTTGTAATCTTCTGCATTCTGACGATATTATCAACATAGCCAATATCAATTCCGAATTTTTCTTCGCCTATTTTGACTGAAATATATTGCTTTGTTTCTTTTTCCTGTATATCAAATTCATTTTCTGGCATGTACTTCCCCTCCATTACATAAGTGTATTTACATCAAGTATCAAAGCTACATCACCATCTCCAAGTATTGTCGCTCCGCTGATAAGCTTGTTGCCGTTTATGTATTTTCCTAAAGACTTGATTACAATCTCCTGCTGTCCAATGAGATTGTCAACCACAAGACCTGCCTGCTGATCTCCCTTTTGGACAATCACTACAGTAAGATGATCCGGCTCCTGCTCCTTTGACATTTTCATTTCTGCAGTTGTAAAAATTCTGTCAAAATATTTTTCGGCATTCAGACGTTTTAATGCCGGGGTAAAAAGTTCTCTGTCCGTATTTGTGCAGAGAACGGTTGTTGTTCCGGCGGATTTCAGTTCTTTTAGAAAATTTTCGGCTTCGGGTTTGAATGAAATTTCGTTCCCATAGGCATCCATTAGGATTTTATTTATTCCATTGCATATTTCCAGGGTTGAAATACGCAGTTTGTATTCAACTTTAAGGAATTCCGCGCCCTGCTTCATGCTCATTGAAAACAGTTTTTCGCCTAGTCCCGGTTCTGGTTTTAACCCGAATGCCTTTATGTAGAGTTCCGGGCAGAATTTCCAGAACTGCATGGAATCAAGAAGTGTTCCGTCCATGTCGAAGATTGCCGCTTTTATTTTTTCCAAATTTTTATCCTTTTTTGTCTGAAAATTATCTTTGTCTGAAAATTATCCGAAGAGCTTTTTTACCAGTTCCTTAAGTTCTTTTGCTGCTGAAAAGATATCTTTTTGCCCGAAGATTGCGCTTATGACCGAAATTCCGCAAATTCCGCTGTCCTTCAGGCAGCTCACATTTTCTTTTGTGATTCCACCGATTGCGACAACCGGAATCTTTACGGCGCCGCAGATTTCCTTAAGCGTTTTCAGCGGAACTTCGATTGCATCGGATTTGCTTCCGGTCTGAAAAACCGCTCCAACGCCAAGGTAGTCCGCTCCCTGTTTTTCTGCAAGAACCGCTTCTTCCGGAGTTTGCGCGCTTACCCCGATTATTTTTTCTTTGCCAAGAATTTTCCGCGCTTCCAGGATGCTCATGTCATCTTGCCCTATGTGAACTCCGTCCGCGTCTATTTTTTTTGAAAGCAGCACATTGTCGTTCACTACAAAAGGTACGCTGTATTTTTCGCATAGTTTTTTTAACTGAACGGCTTCTTCTTCAAAATCGGTTTCAGGAAGATTTTTTTCGCGGATTTGAACAAAAGTTGCGCCGCCTTTTATTGCTTCCTCCGTTTGCTGGATCAAGTTTTTTTCGCCGGTCCAATGCCGGTCTGTTACGGCATAGAGCAAGAGATTTTTTTTCAGCGATTCAGTCTTAAAGGATTTCAAATTTTGCTCCTGATTCAAGCTGGCAGCCTTTCATATTGCAGATTGCGTCTATAATCCTGTTCCTGTAGGTTGAATTGCCGTCTCCGTCCTGCATTTTGCTCCAGGCGGTTCAGGCGCATCTTGGTTCTCATTCCTCCAAATACGGCAGTTGCTGTATCTCCAGTAATGTTTTCTATCTTTCCGACAGTAGTCAGTCCCTTGATGCGAACAGTATCACCAATCTGAATTTCACGTTTACTATCTGCTTGAGTCTTGTTCTGTGCATTCCTCAGTGCAGCTGCAGCCTTCTCCTGATTCTCTTTCTTTTCAGCCTGGCGCTTGGCATGGCGTTCTTTGCGTTGTTGGATCTGAGCTATCTTGCGGGCAATTTTGTCATCGGCCTCCTTAGAATCAATTTCTTGAACCTCTTGCTTGAAGGCATCAAGTTCCTGACGGATACGGCGGGTTTCTTCTTTTTCAGCCTGGCTTTCTTTGATTTCCCGGATGGCGTTCTCGATTCTCTTGTTACTTTCTTTTAAAAGTTCTGCAGCTTCTTCTTTTGCCTTTTTGAGAATTGCCTTTCTGCTTCGCTCAATATCCTCTATGTCGTTTTCGTACTTGGAGATTGTTTTCTCCATGTCTTTTTCACGCTGATGGATATTCTGGCGTTTGTTTTCCCAATATCGCTTGTCACGAACAATATCCTGCAGATACTTGTCGCTTTGAATGTATTCTGAACCAACGATATCTGATGCTTCCTTGATTACTTCTTCGGGTAATCCTATCTTTCTTGCAATTTCGATAGCAAAGGAAGAACCTGGTCTGCCGATAGCTAATTGGAAGAGGGCTTTCATCTCATGGCGGTCGTAGAGCATTGCTCCGTTTACCACTCCTTCATGGCTGTCGGCAAAATGCTTCAGGTTCTGATAGTGGGTGGTAATCACACCATAAGCTTGCTGCTTGCAGAACTTGTCGAGTACAGCTTCGGCGATAGCACCTCCGATTCCTGGCTCTGTACCTGTACCAAACTCATCTATCAGAATGATGGTCTCGCCATTGGCTGCCTTCATCATATTCTTCATGTTCAGAAGATGAGATGAGTAGGTACTCAAGTCGTTCTCCAGACTCT
>OQVL01002945.1_pt1 | contig 10425 bp, 6 predicted proteins | sample 1691501 | NCBI WGS metagenome assembly OQVL01 (sample SAMN03418253, study PRJEB22391) | human gut metagenome | biome: human-gut; feature: organic feature; material: feces | host: Homo sapiens | place: Tanzania | collected 2013-01
ACTGAATTTCATCAGAAAGTCCCAGTGCCAGAGACAGGGATGCCTGAAATGTTTCTCCGCCGGATAAGGTCTTGACACTTCGGACAGTTCCATTGTAATGGTCTACTACATCCAGTTCCAGACCGGTTTTCCCTACCCTGCTCTTGTTTTCTTTCCGTCGAACTAACTCGTACTGACCGCTGCTCATAGTCATCAGGCGGATATTGGCACGCGCATGTGGCTTCACGAGCGTAAAAATCATCACCGAAAAAGGCTTTGAGGACCTGCATATATAAGTATCCAAAAAGGAGCTGATGCATTAGCGGTTTCCCTCTGATGCAAGCAGCTCCTTCGTTTTTTGTATTTGCCTTATTTCGCCGTATTTTGCCGCAGCAAGTATGACAGGATCAGCCGACCCTCTTCAGGCAGCATTTTTCCGCAAGTGCCGTTCCGATTGCCGTACCGTATTCTCCGTCTTCCGGCACAATGAAATTAAGATCCGGGAACATAGTTTTGATCATGCGGCATACGCATTCACATTCTGGGAAATTCGTAAGGGCACCGATAAGGATGAAATCCTTTATATTCGTTCCCTGCGAAATAAGGGCAGCGGTCTGGCAGATGGACTCGATGACCATATGAACGATTCCGGCCGCCTTGTCCTCGCAGGTTGCCCTTGAGGATGCTTTGCCGAAATTGGAAGCAGTCACTTCAAGGTTCAGGCCCGGAAGCGGCTTGTCGGATATGTCGCCCACGCGAAGGTCGATATGTCCCACCTTTCCGCCGGAAGCAAGCTCCTGAATTTTGTCGATGTCATCGGTATTAAGCATGAGCTTCGAAAGTCCTATAATGGTTCCTCCGCCTATGCCGATTCCTCCCAAATGTGTCGGGATCCCGTCTTTAACGCCGACAAACGAAGTTCCGGTTCCCATGCTTACAACCATGAACTCGGCTTTGCCTTGTGCAAAATATCCGCCTCCCACGCCGTTTGCGGTAAACTCATCAACCTTATATGTAGGCAGACCGTATATCGGCTGCTCTACGCCGGCACATCCCACGCCCGTAAGATTTACCTGCTGTATATCATCTAAATTCAAGTGATTGTCATACAAAAATTTTCCGAATGCACCGAATAAAGATGCAATCGCATTATTCGCCGAAATTTGAACCGGCTTCAGCATTTTTCCCTTATCAAACCCTGCGATTTTGGTGGTGCTTCCGCCTATATCAATTCCTACTACGATTCCCATTATGCAAAGTCCTCTTTTCTTTTCTGTAGTCAAACTTTGTTAATTATATCACAGCACATATATCTTGTCTACATTATTTTAGATTAAAGTTTGCTCAGATTATGCTTCTTTTTTTCCGTTCGTTCCTCTTTTTTCGACGCGCTGATAAACTCCAAAGCACAGAAAAGCATGAGAAGAAAATAAATGCCTGCTGCCGATTCATCGCCTGTCTTTGGAATTTCTTCCTTTGGCTTGTCCGGTTTCTTCGGTTTTTCCGGTTTTTCCTGCTTGTCAAACGAGATGGTCTGCCCTTTATCTGTGATATCCCTATGCTCCGCAATCTTTACCCCATCGCAATAAATTTCCTCAAATACCACGACGTCTTTGCCTGCTAAATCCGTTGCATCAAAGGTAAAGTGGATGTCCTGCGTTCCGGTGGAAACTGCCGGCTTAAATGCTGCTTCCGCTGTCACTTCTTTCCCGTTAATCAGAACCGGCTTTCCGCTTTCCTTATCCATAATCTTTCCGCAAAGCTTGTATTCCTGCCCGGCAGTCAGGTTATAGAAGTAAACCGTATCGACGATGGTTACATTCTTTCCCGCAAGGGCGATGTGGTCGTTTGTCCTGCTGTCCTTTGCGATGGTTCGGATAGTCGGTTTTGCAGTGTTTGGCGTTGGCGGTGTTTCCGGTTTTGCCTTATCGTTCCTAACCGGCGATGCGTTTAGATTGTCCAGGGTGTTTATCTTAATCTTGATTACATCCGCCTTGCTGTCCTGTCTTGCAAGGGTTACGGATTTTGCAAATTTGACAGCATCCGACTGATTCACGCCGTTTACCGATGCAAGCATACGCTCGCCGTCCTTAAGCTCCCCTTTCAAAGTATTGTTTAGAATCGTCTTAAGCTTTCCGCTTCTGTCGAGGATTACTCTTACATTTGTGCCGCTTTCCGTTTTGAAGGATACAATATCGCCGGCGATTAGAAATATCTCCTTGCTTTCGGAAAGCACTTCTTCGCTTGTTTTTCCGCCTCTTTCACGGAAGATGCTTCCTTCAATTACATTCTCGCCTGCAAGATTTACATACTTAGCCTTTGCTTCCTGCGTATAGGTCTGATTTTCGTCCTTTGTTATCGGAGTTCTCGTAACTTCTGCTGTGAGTCGGTCTGCGCCGCTTCCCGGCTCGGTTACCACAATGCGATCTGTGATTACGGCAGGGGATTCGCCTTCCGGCGGGGTAAACTCTGCCTCAAACACGCCGCTGTAACCTGTGTAGCTTACCTTTGGAAGGAAGGTCTTTGTTACGCCGTCGTAAGTGTATGTGAACGTGTTTCCGGATACGGTCACTTTCAGCGTTTTTTCGTTTGGAAGAATCACATCTGCACCTATCTCACCTGTAATGGCAATCTCTGTTTTCGAAAGGTCGCTTCCTGCCGTAATCTTGATACCATCTGCTTCCACATCTTTATCGAGCGGATATTCGATTCCGTTAATCGTGATTGTCGGCATTGGATATCTTGCCTCGGTATTGATCGTGACCTTTGCATGGTTAAAGCCGCCTGCGAGAATTTCTCCTGTTACACCGTCTGCGCTTCCTTCACCAAAGGTGCATTGCTGGGAAGTGATTTCTTTATCCTCGCCCACTGCAAAATAAAACGGCATGTCATTGAGAAGATACCCCTGCTTTGTCGCAAGTTCTTTGATATAGTAAACGCCAAACGGAAGCTTGATATGGCTTAAGGCTTTCCCCTTGTCGTCAATCTTGATGATGTCCATGAGGGATCCCTCTTTCAGCGTGGTCTTTCCTGCCTTCAGCTCTTTGGCATTGTAAAGTTCAAAGGTCGCGCCGCCGGATTCCGCATACTGGCCGCTTTCAAATGCAGTTTCAAACACTTTCTCAAGGTCGATTTCGGCTGTGAAGAAGCGGTTTTCAAGATTTGCACCCGCCCATACAAGCGGTGTGAACTGGTCTTTGTAGGATAATTCCACTTCGTAGCCTGTATCATCCTTCACATAACCGTTTGGAGCCGATACTTCGCGGATGATATATTTTCCGAGTGGGAGAAGCTTAGAGACTGCTTTTCCGTCTTCGCCGGTTGTGATGGTATCCACAAGCTGACCGAGGCTCGCGCGGTTTGTCTTGTAAATGTTATCAAGAACAATCACTCCAACACCGTTTCCGGATTCTGCGGTGTCAGCAAACATTGTCATGGTGTAGCCGTCTGCGAAGGTAATTTCCATCGGATTTTCGGCTGTCTGATTAGAAACGATTTCAATGCGGTAACTTTCCGCTTCGCCTGTTTCTGCCGATTCAATTCTTTCGGATTTCCATGTTACGCCCGGAATCGGCGAGCCTTCTGCGGTCGGATTCTCCGGACGAAGAGCCGAGTACCAGTCGATAATATTGTCTTTTCCGCTTTCCTTAAAGTTTAAAGTTGGAACAATATACTGATAGTCTTTGTCAACCGCACTCTGCGGAAGCGTAAGAATCGTCTTCATGGAGCCGCCCGCATAATACATTTCCGTCTTGATCCCGTCTTTGCTTAAGAAGAAAATCGGGGAAGTCGATTCTTTTCCTGTGAAAGTTACGGTATTTCCGTCTTCGCTGTAGGTATAGCCTGCGCCGATGTCATAGACCGGAGTAATGGAAGATACCGGCTTTGTGATCTTTACTACCACATTTTTGTCCGCAGCGGAGGCTTTTGCATCTACCGTAAAGCCGTCCCAGGCGAAAGTAAAGCCGTTATCGTCTCCTGCTACCTGTTCGTATCTTGCGGTAAATTTCTGAACGAGCATCTTTTTGAAGTTGCCGTCCGCATCGCAGTCCTGCCAGGTTGTGCCGTCACTGAGTAAAATCTTGTACTTTGTGCCGTCTTCCGCGGCTTTGCTTGCGATGATGTGGTGCGTTTCTTCTTCCGGATCACCGGTAAAGGAAACAAGGCTATAGCCTTCCGGAAGCGTATAGGATGGAATCGGAGTTCCGTCTTCATCACAGCGAACCATGGAGTTTTCGGAAACAAATTCGCCTGCTTGATAATAGCCGATGGTTTCCACTGCAAAATCATCGCCAATCTTTACGACTGCTTTTTCGCCTTTCGTCTTCTTTGCAAGCTCGCAGCCGTTTTTCCATTCGTAGGAAGTCTTGGTTTCTTTTACTTCCGGAATTTCAAATATGCCGTCTCCGTCCGCATCCTGCGCCGGTGTTACGACTCTTTCTTCCGGTTTTACATCCTCTGCGGTAAGGATGTATGCCTTGTAGTCCTTTTCTTCGTAGGCTGAAACGCCGATATCGGAAAGATCCACTTCGTTTCCGCTGATGTCGGTGTCTTTTCCGCCAAGAAGTTCATAGGTGTAGCTTTTCTCACTGACAGAGAGGCTGGATGCTTTTCTTGTATCGGTCGGATCTTCTTTTGCAAGATAGCTTTCGATTGGGGAAAAGAATTGCTCACCAACTGAGCCTTGCGGCTTTGTTTCCGGAAGCGTAAGGCTGTAGCCGGAAGCAGTTGAGGTTACTTTTGTGACTTCCACATCCGTTACCGCATCGCCGTTTGCCTTGTAGTTCATGTTTACCGTTACATCGTAGCGGTACTTAAAGCCTGCTTCTTCCTTTTCGTAGCTGTAAGAACACTTCGTATCCTTTTGCTCCGGTGAAACATAGACTCTTGTGTACCTTCCGTCTTCCTTAGCGGCTCTGTCTCTTAAGTACCAAAGCTTTGCGCCTGAAGCATGAAGCATTTCGCCTGTCTCATAGATGTCGCCTGTGCCCTTAAAGAACTTCGAAAGGGCACTTGTGATGGTTTCAAAGAGGTTTCCGATGTTTGTGGATCGGGTCTTTGGAATCGTAAACTGCTTTCCGGTTTCCCTGTCATAAAGGTCCGGTCCGTCCGTTCCGTCATTGAGCCAAGTGTCAATGGCAGCATAGATGTTATAGACAGCATCCTTTAAAGCTGCTCCCATTTCATAAATCGGCGTAAAGACTTTCTTTCCGTCTTTGGTCTCTTCCTGAAAGCCGGAAAGCACTTCTCCGTCTTTTTTTATCTCAATTTTACCCTTTACCATGTTGTTTGCCATGGCAACCGCTTTGTAATAGCTTGTGTACGGATAGTCTTTCGCATCGTAAGCAGGGTCTGCATCAGTGATGTTTCCGTCTTTATCAACTCTTTGCGCAAAGTTTCCGTCGTTATGATCTTCCTGCTTTTCCACCGTGAAAGTGTAGAAGTTAAAGACTTCGTTTACCTTGTAGCTGTCTTTTCCCTTGTAGGTGATTTTCTTTCCGGCAGCATCATAGACACCGACTAAATCGCTGTACTCATGCCCAAGAAGTGCTTTTTGCTGTCCTTCTTCTACTTTTCCGTAGTCGTGATTTTTGGCAGTATCACTTTTGCCGTATTCACCAACAAAGTAGCCGGCAGGAAGCAGCCATTCTTCGAGGCGGTAAGTTCCCCATTCGAGTTCATACGGAATGGTGATTTCGCCGTTTTCGTCTGCCTCCCAGGTGTAAGGACCGTCTTTTGTGATATCTTCTGCATTCGGAAGGAGTCTTCCGTAGTTCTTTGCTTTCGCCGGGTCTAAGAGGAGCGGATCTCCCATATAGCGGATATAGAACTTGGTTCCGGCCGCTCTTACCTGTTTTCCGGTCTCCGCATTGGTCTTAATCACCTTAATGACATTCGTAATCTTCTTGTCGCGAACATTATAGTCGTAGCGATCGTCATTCTTTCCGTTGACATCGTAGGTCTTATCGTTTTCGGAAATCGTTACCTGAAAATGCGTAAGCACATAGGAAATATCATCCGCCGCTACTTCGCTCATGGTATATTTTCCGTAAGGAATGCCGGTCACAAGAAGGTCGCCGTTTGTGCCAATCTTCATGTCGGTTACGGTATTGTCTTCTCCGGAAGCATCCCGAACAACCCGGTATACGGCGGTTCCGTCCGCAAGGTCCGCTTCGCGAACAAAGCGCACATACGGGTGGTTTTCAAAGCCGCCGGAGTTCAGTTTTAATTTCCATAAAGACTTGGTGGAGTCTTTTTCACCGCCTGCAAGACCGCCTTTCCGCTCCGAAAAAACATCCGAGCCTTCGATGGACTTGGAAAGCGTGAGTTTTCCGCGGTAGCAGTCGTTTACGAAAGTATCGGCTGCTGCTGAAATCGGGTCAGCGACGGCACTTAAGATCCCGTTTTGTGCTTCGAGCGTGATGCCAGCACTTGCCGAGGCTTTCACATCGTAAACAATCTCAGACCAGTTTTGCGGCTCGCAGGCATAGTTTCTTTGATCCCGGGTATATGCGTTATATTTTACCGTAACGCTTCGCTCGCCGCTGTCCGGCTCAATAAATCTTCCGTCCGGGCGGATTTCGCGGATGGTATAAGTCACTTCTGCGTCCCAGTCATATCTTGTCAGACCGTCGGTTCCGCAGTGGTCGGACGGCGGATCGCCAACCAAGTGAACGGAAGTGGTTCCGCTTGCGGTTTTCGTAAGCATGGATTCATCGCTCCACGGTTTATCGGAAAGCGTCTCGGTGCTTCCGTATTCATCCAGCGTTACCCGGTCAACCTCTTCTCCGTTACGAAGAAGCACATAGGTTGCAGAAAGCGTTGCATCACCCATTGGGGTCTTCGTATTTCCGTCAAATCCGGGATTTAAGTCTTCTTTATCGACATCAATCTGAATGGTCGGAAAATATTCCGGGCTTGGAGGTTCTTCCGGTTCCGGCTCCGGTGGGATATCTTTGCTAAACTTCACATAACGGGCAATCGGGTCGCACGAGCCCGTTGCAAGAGCCTGCACATGGCCGCCTCTTCCGTCTTTACATTCCCAAATGAGCATATCATCCGGAACCTGCTTAAAGTAGTCGATCTTTTTCTTTACTTTGTAGGTCTTATCCCAGTTTGGCTCCGAGTCCATGACATATTGATAGTAATATTTCCTGCCTTCAGGTGTAATCTTGATGTGATAATTCTTGTACTCGCTTTCTTTCTTGTCGTTTTTCACCATTTTAAGGGCAATGGCTTCTTTCTTTGAGACATAGATTTTCTCCGAGTACCATTTCTTATCCTCGCCTTGCGTGAGTTTCAATACTTTTGGCTTATCGTCACTCTTGCTTGCCATTTTTTCGGAAAGATTGATATGGTCTTTAATGAGTTTTGCCATGTAGTTGTAAATATCTACAGCACCGCACTTTTCAATCGGCTTTTTGTAGTGGCCTCCCGAAATCTTCTTGCCGGTTCCGGTGCCCGGATTTTCCACCCCTTGATACCAGTGTTCCTCGTAGTACAGGCCGTTTGTGGAAAGCTTGTTAAAGTCCTTGTCGCGAAAACGCTGTTGTGTCTCATGGATGAGCTGCCTGGTTGCAAGTTCCCAGTCGTCCAGGTTGTAACTGGAGGCCGTTTTCTTGTAGTAGCTGCTTTCCTTAAAGCCAAGATCGTCCATAAGGACAGATAACGAGCGTCCGGACTGCCGGCCGTAAAGAAGACAGAGACTCATGTTGTTCAGAATGTAACGGAGTCCTTTTCCATAATAGATTCTCTCTAAATATGAATCTTCACTGCGTTTTCCAGTCAGCGTTACCGTTTCATCGGCCATAACCCCGTGTTCCAGGCAGTAGGCAACCTCGCCGTTGACCCGGTATGCGCGAACCGGGCTGACTTCCCTTACCGGCCCGATTTTAAAGCTTCCGCCGCCTGCATAGGAAACAAAATATACCTGCATCCAGTTTGCATCTTTTCCGGTATACTCGATTTTTCCGCCGCTTGCGGATTCTAACACGCGGGTGTCCTTAAATGTTCCCGTGACTGCGCTTGTTGCATCTGCTTTTCCTTCCCCCATGCCAAGCGGCATGTAGGTAAAGGCAATCAGAAACGCAAGGAAAACCACAAGAAGCTTCTTTGTTTTACTGATTTTGTTCATCCTTTCTTTTCCTTTCTTAAATTTTGATATGAAAAAAAACGCTTTCTGCGCCTCTCATCACGGTAGGGTCTCTTGTCTTATGCATACTTTCCCTCCTTTTTGCAATAAAAAAACGGAAAAGATTTCTCTTTCCGTTTGACAATTCACCCGTCTTGGTGTATTTTATATATAGAAAAAGGATTACCGCTTGTGGTTAGGCGGTTCCGTCAAACATATTGAACAAAACCGTCAAACGCTAGTTTGGCGGTTTTTCCTTACTTGCGCTTAATCGAAACGATCAGTGACGCAAGCCCTATCAGTACAAGCGAATAGGTGAGTAAATCACTTACTGTTATGTATGTCATAGGCGCCACCTCCTTTCGGAAAGTGACGAAACCGCCCGGCGGATAATCCTTATTCTAACTAAAGTGTAATCTATTTTTTCTTTTCCTGCAAGGGGACTAGTTAATCCACCATACCTGGTAGTCACCATCGCCGAGGTCTCTCGTATAGAGAATGCCGGTGGTGTGTTCTTCATAGCCCCACCATGCGCTGAAATAATCCTTAAGCATTGATTCACAGAAGTGTTCGAGTATGGATTCTTTTGTCTCATATTGATTGATAATGCACCAGGTCCATGCGGTTCCCCAGTTTACCCCGTCTTTTTCCGGATAGACATCGGCATTGATCCGTTCTTCCTCTGCCCGGTCATAGGTTGGATAGTTTTCATCGACCCAGGTATGCACAAAATCCTGAAGCTGTTTTCCGGATTTCCAGACAGGCTCAATAGTAACCGGTTCCGAATACAGGCCAAAGACCTTCTTTCCATTTACCGTCTTGTAGGCTCTGACGCGGAAACTGTAGCTTTCTTCCCCGTAACCCGGAGCCCAGTGTGCCTCAGTTCCGAGCGTAATATATTTTGTATTGTAATGCTCTTTTTTATCATTCCATTCATCCGGGTAGGTATTTTCCCAGCGTTTCATAAAGTCGTTGTATTCCCGATAATAGTTGCTCCATTTTCCATTGCCCGGTTTAAACTGAAGCTGATATCCCGATGCGCCGCTAACCTTGTCCCAGTTAATGTTGAAATAGCTGATGCCGCCCACACTGAAGTTTACGCTTGCATTCTTAACCTTGTTCGGCTTCGCGTAGCAGCTGATCTTCGTGGAATACTTCGAGTAGACTTTCTTGCCGTTCTTTACCTGATATGCACGGAGCTTATAGTAGTAGGTCTTGCCGCAGGTCAGCTTTGTGTTGATGTATTCTGTCTTTTCCGCGCCGACGGTAGCAATTCTTGTATATTTTCCGCTTTTCTTTGTTGCCCTGTAAATCTGATACCCGGATGCGCCGTCTACCTTGTCCCACGACAGCCTGATTTTGCTGTAGGAATAGCTTTTTGCGGTAAGCTTTGGAAGCACGGTCTTAATGTTTTGGCTCTGAACCATGATAGGCATGTCCGCATCTGCGCTGATTGCAACGGCTTCTTCTGTTTCCGCAAAGGCTGTAGCCGCGGTTGTGAGTGCGAGAAGCACAGAAAGTGTGCTTGCGAGTAATATCTTTCTTAACTTCATTTCTTTTTCCTCCTTGTTCTTTGTTTCTAATATCTTCTGATTTACCCCTACTACAATAGATTTATGGTTAATATCCCTTACAGCCAGTAAGGAATTATCCATCTTGTTGCTTAAGCTGTTAGAATGTTAAGAGCAATCGGTATAGCGAATTTACCCCTTGGGCTTTGCGCCCGTTGTAAAGCTTGCTAACCGGCTTTATATATTATTATATTAGATGGCGAAAGTTTTCGCATAAAAAGGACAAGTTTTTTTCTAAGCGAGTTTCCGAGGGCGAAAATATGCCGAAAAAGGAACTCTTTTTTTCTAAGAAAAAAGGCTCTGTGCAACCGTTGCGCAAGTGCCTTAAGGCAAGTAATTGCAATGGTTAGAACCCCTGCAAGAATTTTCGGTTTTTTGGGCGAATTTTGCGCTTGAAAAACGGGGGAGCAGTACATTTATGACAACTCCTGTATAATTTGCTTCAGCACACCCGGAGAATATATTTTTACGTCTTCCGTCTGATAATCTTTTAGATTTCGCGTAACGATTCCGTCTGCCTTCATTCGCTTTGCCGTTTCGACCATAATAGCATCCTCGTAATCTTTCATATCCGAAATTAAGGCAAGTTTACAATCTGCACCTGTCGTATCAACAATATCGAATAGCTCTGTCATATTGCTGAGCAACTCACGCACAGCTTGTTCGTTTAAGCTCTTGCGTAAAAGGTAATAGATTAGTTAAAAGAGATGATGGCTTCTTATTCTCAGCCGGTATTGAGTTAAC
>OQVL01002947.1_pt1 | contig 10424 bp, 10 predicted proteins | sample 1691501 | NCBI WGS metagenome assembly OQVL01 (sample SAMN03418253, study PRJEB22391) | human gut metagenome | biome: human-gut; feature: organic feature; material: feces | host: Homo sapiens | place: Tanzania | collected 2013-01
CCATCAGCAACATGAAGCTCTCCTCCGGCATCGCCCGCATCCCCGAGATGCTGAAGCTGGGCGTGCCCGTGGGCCTGGCCGTAGACGGCAGTGCCTCCAACGATGGCTCCAGCCTCATGGAGGAGCTGCGTGTGGCTTTCCTGCTGCACCGGCTGAATTCCAGCCGCGAAGCCCCCACCGCTTCCGGTTGGCCTGGAAGGCGATCTCCTCCTCGTCGATGGTGGTGAGACGGCCATGCTCCACGGTGACCTTACCGTTTACCACGGTATAGTCCACGGGACCGCGGACGCCTACGGTGCCCAGGACGGACTTGGGATCGTAGCAGGAGCCTACCAGCTCCAGACGGCGGCTGTCGATCAGGAACAGGTCGGCGCACTTGCCCACCGCCAGCTGGCCGATGTCGTCACGGCCCAGCAGACGGGCGCTGCCCCGTGTGGCCATCTTCAGGATGTCGTAGCCGCTGGGTGCGGCCTTGCTGGAGTTGAGCCGGTGCAGCAGGAAGGCCACCCGCAGCTCCTCCATAAGGCTGGAGCCGTCGTTGCTGGCGCTGCCGTCTACCGCAAGGCCCACCGGCACGCCCAGCCATCATGGCCGACTCCGTCCGCTGCATCGAGAAGTACCACGATCCCGCCTACGGCTCTATGCACCGCGTGGCGCTGGCGCCCTGCTCCCCCTTCTCCGTGTCGGCGGAGCTGCTGCGGCAAAGCGCCCTTCTGGCCCGGCAGTACCACGTCCGGCTCCACACCCACCTGTGCGAGACCAAGGACGAGGAGAACTTCATGCTTGCACGTGAGGGCGTCCGCCCGCTCGAGTACATGGAGCGTCTCGGCTGGACCGGCGACGACGTCTGGTTCGCCCACGGCATCCACTTCAACGACGAGGAGCTGCGCGTCCTCGCCAAGACCGGCACGGGCGTGTGCCACTGCCCCATTTCCAACATGAAGCTCTCCTCCGGCATCGCCCGCATCCCCGAGATGCTGGAGCTTGGCGTTCCCGTCGGTCTCGGCGTCGACGGCTCCGCCTCCAACGACGGCTCCAGTCTCATGGAGGAACTGCGCGTCGCATTCCTGCTCCACCGCCTGAACTCCAGCAAGGCGGCCCCCAGCGGCTATGACGTGCTGAAGATGGCGACGCGCGGCAGCGCGCGCCTGCTCGGCCGCAGCGACGACATCGGTACGCTCGAGGTCGGCAAGTGCTGCGACCTCTTTATGATCGACTCCCGCCGCCTTGAGCTGGTCGGCTCCTGCTTCGATCCCACCAGCGTCCTCGGCACGGTCGGCGTGCGCGGACCGGTGGACTACACCGTGGTCCATGGCCGCGTGACCGTCGAGCACGGTCATCTCGTCACGGTGGACGAGGAAAAGCTCGCGCACGACGCGGAAGCGAAGTGCCGCGCGTATCTGAACCGATAAATCAAGCAAAAAAGCGACCGTTTTCACGGTCGCTTTTTTTGTTTTACCGGATGAAGTGCGTCGCGACGGGCTCCTCCTGCTCGGGCAGGCCAAGGGTCTCGCGGCCGAGCGCGATGCTTTTCATCAGGAACGTCATGTTCCGTGCCAGCGTCCGCATGGTCTGCAAGCCCTCGGCGTCCATCGCCGCCTCGCCCGCAGCCCTGCCGTGGACGCTGTTCCAATACTGGCTCGAGGCGATGGGCATACCGGAAATGGTGAAGTATTTGTTCAGCTCGTCAAAGGTCGCCGAGCAGCCGCCGCGCCGCGCGCACACCACGCTCGCGCCGACCTTCATGGTCTTGTCAAAGGGCGTGGAGTAAAACAGGCGGTCCAGGCAGGCGATGAGCGTCGCGTTGGCCGAGGCGTAATAGACCGGACTGGCGACGACCAGCCCGTCCGCCGCCTCAAGCTTCGGGGCCAGCTCGTTGACGGCATCGTCGAACACGCACCGTCCCAGCTTCGCGCACGCGCCGCAGGCCGTGCAGCCGCGGATCGCCTGATTCCCGAGCAGCACCGTCTCCGTCTGCACGCCGTTCTGGGCAAAGACCTTTTCCATCTCGCGCAGCGCGAGCGCGGTATTGCCGTTGGCCCGCGGGCTGCCGTTGAGCAGCAGAACCCGAATTTCGTTCATGTTCTCTTCCTCCTCGTTTGTGTCGGTTCTTTTTCGGTCGGCAAAGGCTGCTTACCATTCCTTTTCAAGCTTTTCCCGCAGCGCCTCGCGCGCCTCGTCGAAGCCCTCGCGCAGCTCGCGGCAGAGCCGTCCCGTCTCGCCGCGCATCTCGGCGACGCGGCTCATGGCCTCCATCAGGTCGCCCTGCGTGTTGAAGAACTCGTCGCTGAAGCGCTCGTGCTTCGGGTATTTTCCGCTGCGGTAGCGGTCGAGCACGACCGCGTAGCGCTCATTGGCCCGCGCGACTGCATCCTCCCACGAAAGATACAGCTCGCGCATGGCGTTCTCGCCCACGCGGCGCATCGCCTCACGATCTGCACAGAGCGCGGTCAGCTTCGCGCACAGGCTCGCGGCGTTCTCCCCGATCAGGAAGCCGTTCCGCCCGTCGGTCACGCCCTCGGCGGCGCAGCTTCCCGCAATGAGTACGCTGGGGCAGCCGCTCGCCGCCGCCTCGCGCACGACAAGACCGTTCGTGTCAAAGGTCGAGGGGAACAGAAACAGATCCGCGCGGCTATACCACGCGCGCAGCGTCTCGCGGTCGGCAATGGAGCCGGTGAAGAAGCAGCGGTCCGAGAGCCGCAGCGTCTCCACCTCCGCGCGGACCTCCTTCTCGTCGCCGCCCGCGCCGATGAACACCATGCGGAAGTCCTGTCCTTGCTCCCGCAGCGCGCGGAGCGCGTCGAGAATGATATGCAGGCCCTTATACCACATCAGCCGCCCGACGAAGAGGAACAGCGGCACACCGTCCGGCAGGTCATAGCCCGCTGTCGCGGCGGCGACCGCCGCGGCGCTCACGCGCCCGCGCGGCACGTCCACGCCGTTCTCCATCACGGTGTACGCGCCCTCGTAGCCGAGCGAGCGCAGGTTCTCGCCCGCGCCGCGGCTCACCACCCACACCTCGTCGCAGGCGTTTACGTTCTGCACAAGGGCACGAATGGCGCTCTCCTGCAAAAGCCTGCTCTTCACCGCCTTGGCAATGTCGATGTCGTACTTCGTGTGGTAGGTCAGCACCAGCGGCGCGTCCACCACCTCGCGCAGCGAGCGCGCGAGGATCGCCGAGGCGATGGGGCAATGCGTGTGCAGCAGCTCGACCTTCTCCTCGCGCACGCGCAGCGCCGTCTCCGGCGAAAACGGATAGCCCGCGACGTAGCCGACGAGCCGGCGCGTGTCGATGCTCGGGTAGCGCACCACCGGAAACGGAAAGCCGCTGTCGTCCGCGCCCGGCACGGCGGGCGTGACCACCACGGCGTGACCGTGATGCTTTTCAATGTTTTCCGCGTAGTTCACCACGGCGTTCGCCACGCCGTCGATGATGGGCGGAAAGGAATCGTTCAAAAGGCAGATCGTGTGTTTGTCCACGGGCACACCTCCGATAAAATTTCTGCCGTTAGTATATCATTTTTCCCGCCGGAATGGTATACTGTCTGTGAATTTTCAAGAGAGGAGCCGACCGCCATGCGCACCCTGCAATGCACCGTCCCCGCCGCCTTCGACGGCCGTCCGCTCAAGCACCTGCTGCGCGGCGAGCTTGGCATCTCCTCCACGCTGCTCAAAACGCTCAAATGGCGTGAGGGCGCGATCCTGCTCAACGGCGCAGGCGTCCATGTGAACGCCGTCGTCCGCACCGGCGATACCGTGACCGTCGTTCTCTCCGAGCGCGCGCCGCGCGAAACGGACGTCGCGCCGCTCGACATTCCCCTTGCCATCGTCTACGAGGACGAGGACCTGCTGGTGCTCAACAAGCCCGCCGGACTCGCCATGCACCCGATGTCCACCGACCTCGCCGCGCCGAACCTTGCCGGAGCGCTGGTCGCCTACCTCGGCGAGGGCACGGTGCCGCACTTCGTCAGCCGCTTGGACAAGGGCACCTCGGGCCTGCTCATCGCGGCGAAGTCCGGCTACGTTCACGAGCTGCTGCGCCGCGCGCTGCATTCTGAGGAGCTGCGGCGCGAATACCGTGCCCTCGCCCGCGGCCGCGTCACGCCGCCGCGCGGCGTCATCGACGCTCCCATCGCCCGCGCCGAGGGCTCGCTTGTCAAGCGCTGCGTCGCGCCCGACGGTCTCCCCTCCCGCACGGAGTATGAGGTGCTCTCCTATCACGGTGAGCTGACGCTCCTGCGTCTCGCGCCCCGGACCGGACGCACGCACCAGCTCCGCGTCCACATGGCGTCCCTCGGTCATCCGCTCGCGGGCGACTGGCTCTACGGCACAGAGGATCGGGCGCTCATCGCCCGCCCCGCGCTGCACTCGTATGCGCTGTGGTTCACCCACCCGCTCACACACACGGCCCTGCACTTCACCGCGCCGCTGCCGGAGGATATGGAACGGCTGATAAAATAAGACGGCTCGCCGAGCCGTCTTATTTTCATTCTTCTCTTTTTTCCATAGTCAAAGCCCGCGCCGTTCTGACGCTGTAGCTGCCCTCGATGAGCACCAGCAGCACCCAGCCGCTCGCGACTGCCACGCAGATGCCGTACATTCCCCACACCGGGATCAGGAAATACGACAGCACCACGCGCAGCACCACCTGCAAAAGCGATGCCACCATCGTCAGCCGCAGCCGCCCGAGTCCGCGGAAGAAGCCCTGAATGACCTCGCCCATGTAGGCAAAGAGGTACAGGTATGCCATCGTGCCCGTGTAGCGCGCGCCCGCGGCAATGACCTCGCCGTTGTCCGAGAAAAGGCCGACGATCTGCGACGGGAACAAAAAGCACACCGTGCCAAGCACGGCGATCAGCGCGGCCTCCACGCACACGCTGACGCGGTAGAAGCGCCGCACGCGCACCCGGTCGCCGTGGCCGAGGTTCTGCGACAGACAGACGACCATCGCCGCGCTGACGCCCTGTGAGAAGCAGAACAAAAACTGCTCAATGCGCAGCGACATATTGTAGCCCGTCACCGTGTTCGTGCCGAGCGGCGTCAGCATACCCTGCACCAGCAGACGCCCGATGCACACCACCGCCTGCTGCAGCGCCGCCGCCCAGGCGTAGGAGAGCACCATACCGCCCATCCGCCGTTCAAAGCGCAGCTCGCTGCGCTTGAGCGTCAGCGGCGGGCAGCGCCGCTCGGCGTACAGAATGCACCACGCTGCCGAAAACGCCTGGCACAGCACCGTAGAGCACGCCACGCCGCGGATGCCCCAGGCAAGCACGCCGACAAACAGCACGTCGAGCAGCGCGTGGAGCGTGGACGAGACGAGCAGAATGACGAACGGTGTGCGCGAGTTGCCGCACGAGCGCAGCATGGAGGCGTAGTAGTTGTAGAGGAAGCAGCAGATCAATCCCGCGAACACGAGCTGCAGATAGACCGCCGCCTCGCGGCAGACAGCCTCCTCCGTGCCCTGCGCGCGCAGGAGCGGCACCGAGCAGACGATGCCGACCGCGGCAATGACCAGCGTCAGCGCCGCGCCGCCGAGCAGCGCGGTCGCGTTCATGCAGCGCAGCCGCGTCCAGTCCTCCGCGCCGCACATCTGCGCGCACAGCACGCCGATGCCGATGGTCCCGCCGATAACCAAGGCGTTTGCCACGTCCACGATGGGCGCGGCGACGCTGATGCCGGCAAGCGGCAGATCGCCGAGGAACTTGCCCACCACGATGGCGTCCACAATGCTGTAAAGCTGCTGGAAGATGTTGCCCAGAATGATGGGCAGCGCAAAATAGAAAAGGGTCGGCAGCGGCGCGCCGGTCAGCAGCGCGTCGCTTTTGCGTGCCGCGCGATACATCTGCGCAGCCGATCTGTGCGGCATGACGATCACACCCGCTTTCGTGTTATCTCTTATTTCTCTTTATAGTAAAGCCGGCAATGGCAGTAGCCCTCGAACTCCGGGTCGGCGATCTGCTCGCGGAACTCGCGGCACATGCACACGTTATCCTCGATCTTCTGCAGCCGGCAGGGGCAGTAAAGTCCCTTCTTCAGCAGCGCCTCGCGCAGACGCGCGACGACCTCTGCATCCTCGTTGTAGCGAATCTTCATCGTCTTCCCTCACTTGCAGCCATCAAGCATGGCCTTGATCTCTTCCTTGCTGCGCAGACCGACCGAGCCGGTGAGCGTGTGGCGGTCCTGCACGACGGCGAGCGTCGGGATGGACTCGATGCCGAACATCTGCGCCAGCTCGCCCTGCTCGTCAACGTTGACGCGGCAGAACTTGACCTGCGGCTCCTCGCGATTGAGCTCCTCAAAGGTGGGCGCGAGCATCCGGCAGGGCTGGCACCATTCCGCCCAGAAGTCGATGAGGATGAGGCCCGGATCGTCGAGCACCTCGGTCTGGAAATTCTCGCTCGTGAGCGTCACAATGTCGGTAAAGGTGCGCGTTTCGACGTAGGGCTCGCGCTCGGCTCCGCCGCCGCAGCCGGAGCAAAGCAGGCACAACGCCGCGGCAAGAAGCAGTATCCTCTTTTTCACGGCGCTCCCTCCCCGCTGCTTTTAGTAGCCAAGGTCCTCGTTTACGAGCACGACCTCCATATCGCTGCCCATCATCGCGCCCCAGAGCACGGTGAGCGCACGGCAGATGCGGCCCGGACTCTTGCAGTCGTAGCAATGGTCAGCCTTGACCGCGCAGGGCGTCTTTGCGTGGAGACGCTGCGCGTTCTTCGGCGCGGCGATATTGCGGGCGCGCCAGAGCGCCTCGTCGTAGGTGGGCGCGAGCTTATTTTTGCCCGCGATGATCCAGACCTTTTTGTGGCCGTAGATCGCCGAAGCCACACGGTTGCCCGCGCCGTCGATGTTGATGATCTCGCCCGTCTCGGCGATGCCGTTGGCGGAGAGCAGATAGTGCTCACTGGTCGTTGCCTGCGCGCACAGTGTGGCGGCGTCCCCGCCCTCCGGCAGGTGCCAATGGCTGAACACCGTGTTGTGTCCGCTGAGTAGGGCGTACAGCCCCAGCTCCTCGAGCGTGATGCTGCCGCCGAAGCCGACGGTCGCGCCGTCGATCTGCGAGTTGAGGTATTCGGCGGCCTCCTTCGCCGTCTCAAAGCTCGAGACCTTAAAGCCGCGCGCGGTCAGCGCCTTTGTCACATTCGTAAAGTCCATGATATTGCTTCCTTTCTTTTTCTTGCCCCCTCCGCGCGGCGGCGCGGGAGAGCGGTTTATCTTTACAGCCCGTCGGGCCTATATTCGCCGAAGCCCTCGCCGAGCACCTCGCGCGCGTCGCAGACGATGAAGAAGGCGGTCGGGTCGATCTCGTTCACCAGCCGCTTGACCGCCACGATCTCGCGGCGGCGGACAGCGCAGAGCAGCACGGGCTTGTCATTGTGCGTATAGGCTCCCTCGGCGGTCAGGCGGGTGACGCCCATATCGCGTGCAAGCAGCTCGTGCGTGATTTTCTCCTGCTCGTTGGAGATAATGTAGGCGAGCTTCGCGGCGCTGCCACCGTAGACCACCATATCCATCACCTTGGTGGAGATATAGAGGGCGATGCCGCCGTAGAGCGCGTTTTCCAGGCTGCGGAACACCGCGGCATAGAACACGATGATCGTCAGGTCGATGGCAAGGCAGAGCGTGCCGATGGAGAGGCCCGGGATCTTCGCCTTCAGCAGCCACGCGCCCAGCTCCGTGCCGCCGGTGGTCGCCTCCTCGCGCAGCAGCCAGCCGAGCGACACGCCCACGAGCACGCCGCCGTAAATGCAGCCGAGGAGCTTATCCATCGGCTGAAAGGTATAGACGGCGTTGATGAGGTCGATGAAGATCGAGTTCACCGCCACGGCGAAGAATGAGCGCACCAGAAAGCGCTTGCCGAAGCGCTTGAGGCTCATCAGAAAGAGCGGCGCGTTGAGCACGATGACGGTGACGCCGACCGGCAGCGCGGGCGCAAAGAAGTTGATGACCTGCGCGATACCGGTGAAGCCGCCGAGCGTCAGCTCGTTCGGCGCGTAGAACCAGTCGAAGGCCAGCGCCATGAGCGCGCAGCCGAGCGTGATGGAAACATACTGTTTGAGCAGCTTCAAGCAATGACTTCCTTTCTCAATCCATCAGGGAGATCTGTTTTTCGTCGCTGTCCTCCGCCTTTAAGAGCGCGCCGACCGCAGGGAGACTGCGGGCGCGGTAGCGGGCGAGGTTGGCGATGCCGGTCGCCTCGGCGGGGCAGGCGTAGTCGAGCGTGAATTTCTTTTTGAGCGTCAGCACCGCGACGCCCTGCGTCGCGCGCGTGGTCTTGCTCCCCAGCAGCGCGGTGGAGAACACCAGCACGCGCGGCTCGGTGGAGTAGACCGCCAGCTCGCAGTCCTCGCGCAGGCACAGCGCCGTGCGCAGCGGAGACTTATCCGAGTACGCGCCGGTGAGCTTGCGGCGGTTCGAGGTCGTCCGGTAGGCGGACAGCTCCACCTTGGCGGCCTTGCCGTTTTCAAAGAAGAAGAGCATCCAGCCGCGGTAATCGCCGGGCAGCACCATGTAGACGACGCTCTCGCCCTCGTCCATGCCGAGCTTTGCGGGCAGATAGTCGCCGAGCGCGGACGCCTTGGTGTCGTCGAAGTCCGAAAGGCGGGATTTGTAGACCTGGCACCTGTCGGTGAAGAACATCACCTCGGCGGCGTTGGAGGTCTCAAAGCTCTGCGCGAGCGCGTCGCCCTCCTTATACTTCTGCTCCGCGTTCATGCGCAGCGAGGCGGGCGTGATCTTCTTGAAGTAGCCCTCGCGGGAGAGGAATACGGACACGGCGTAATCGTCCACCGTGGTCTCCTCGGTGTATTCCTCGACCTCGTGGCCGTAGACGATGCCGGTGCGGCGCGGCTCGGCGTACTTTTTGCGCACGTCCTCCAGCTCGGCGACAATGATCTTCTTCACACGCGCGGGGCGGGCGAGAATGTCCTCCAGGTCCTCGATCTCGTCCTGCAGGGTGCTCGTCTCCTCCACGCGCTTGAGGATATATTCCTTGTTGATGTTGCGCAGCTTGATCTCCGCGACATACTCCGCCTGCACCTGGTCGATGCCGAAGCCGATCATCAGGTTCGGCACCACGTCGGCCTCGGCCTCCGTCTCGCGGATGATCCGGATGGCCTTGTCGATGTCGAGCAGGATGCGCTTGAGACCCTTCAAAAGGTGCAGCTTGTCCTTCTTTTTGCTCATGACGAAGTAGACGCGGCGGCGGACGCATTCCGTGCGCCACGCGCACCACTCGTCGAGCAGCTCGCGCACGCCCATCACGCGCGGCATTCCGGCGATGAGCACGTTGAAGTTGCAGGACATGGTATCCTGCAGCGTCGTGGACTTCATCAGCTTCTGCATGAGCTTGTCGGGATCGGTGCCGCGCTTGAGGTCGATGGTCAGCTTGAGGCCGTTGAGGTCGGTCTCGTCGCGCATATCGGTGATCTCGCGGACCTTGCCCGCCTTGATCAGCTCGGCGACCTTGTCCATGATGGCCTCGGTCGTGGTGGTGTAGGGGATCTCATAGACCTCGATGAGGTTTTCCTTTTTGTCGTAGCGCCAGCGGGCGCGGACCTTCACGCCGCCGCGGCCCGTGCTGTAAATTTCGCGCAGGGCGTCGACGTCGCAGATGACCTCGCCGCCGGTCGGGAAATCGGGCGCAAGCAGCGTCTCTGTCAGGTCGCAGTCGGGATTCTTGAGGTAGGCGATCGTCGTGTCGCACACCTCGCCGAGGTTGAAGCCGCACAGCTGGCTCGCCATGCCGACGGCAATGCCCTGATTGGCGCTCACAAGAATATTCGGGAAGGTCGTCGGCAGCAGCGCCGGCTCCTTCATGGTGTTGTCGTAGTTGTCGATGAAATCGACGGTATCGGAGTCGATGTCGCGGAACAGCTCGGCGCAGATGGCGGAGAGCTTGGCCTCCGTGTAGCGGCTCGCCGCCCACGCCATGTCGCGCGAGTAGACCTTACCGAAGTTGCCCTTGGAGTCCACGAACGGGTGCAGCAGCGCACCGTAGCCCTTGGAAAGGCGCACCATCGTGTCATAGATGGCGGCGTCGCCGTGGGGATTGAGCCGCATGGTCTGGCCGACGATGTTCGCGCTCTTTGTGCGCGCGCCGTTCAGAAGCCCCATCTTATACATGGTATAGAGGAGCTTGCGGTGGCTGGGCTTGAAGCCGTCGATCTCCGGAATGGCGCGCGAGACGATGACCGACATCGCGTAGGGCATATAGTTCGTCTCCAGCGTATCGGTGATGCGCTGCTCGACCACGTCCGCGCGCAGGCCGAGGACGTTGGGGTTATTGCGGTGCAGAGCGGTCTGTTCCTTCTTTTCGTTCTTCTTCATGGTGTCCCTCGAGCGTTCCTGTATTTTATCATAATTTATTGGATTATATCAGCTTTTCCTCGTGCCGTCAATGCGCGGACGCGGCAGGAAGCGCCGCCCGT
>OQVL01002948.1_pt1 | contig 10422 bp, 12 predicted proteins | sample 1691501 | NCBI WGS metagenome assembly OQVL01 (sample SAMN03418253, study PRJEB22391) | human gut metagenome | biome: human-gut; feature: organic feature; material: feces | host: Homo sapiens | place: Tanzania | collected 2013-01
ATTGCAATGTCTTTGAGTGGCATATTAATAAGTTGATTTATTACCGGCAACACATACAAACGTGGTGTTTGACTGCGCCGCACCTTTCTCTTTGGATATGACCGATTCGCAGATTAAATCCGCATTTTTTTCCATGATTTTTAGCAGCTTATCCTTGCCGGTTACTTTATAGTAGGCAACTGCTGCCTCCATGAAATGTCCTGCGGTGTAAAGCTCATGCCCCTCTTTTAAGTTGCAGAACTGTTTTCCCGGCTCTAAAATCGAAAAATAGGTATCAAGGTATCCGTTTTCCTCCTGTGCCTTGCCCACAAGCTCGATTGCCTCATCTGCAAGCGCCTCGAGTGCCTCATTTTTTTCATAGGAAAGCGAATATGCCACCGCTTCCAACCACTTTGCGAGGTCGCTGTCCTGAAATACCCAGCCGTGGAAGGTTCCGTCTGAGAGTCCCGCTGCCACCTTAAAGTTCTCGATGCAGTGGCTTGCCTCGGCATCTGCCACCTCATCGTTTAATGCACGCCACTGGTACGGAATGATTTCCTTTGTCACCAGATTCGTGTACTTGCTCCAGAAAGCATCCTCAATCCGCACATCGTTTAATGAAACACTTTTTAATCTTTCTTTTCTCATATCCTTCTCCTTTCATTTCCTTATAAATAACGCACTGCCCAGGCACTCTGATTGACACCCACGCCGGTAATGCACATAGTCGGATTGCCCGCCTCATCGTTAAGCTGGACAATGACCCCCTCATAGCTGTTTTCGCCGATATTTAAGGTGATACAGCTCTCAACATAAAAAACATCCTCCTCATTTACCGATAAAGCCTATATCGCCATCATTAATTTCATCTACAGATGAGCCACTGTCTTTTTCATCAGCTCCATAGCTGTAGATAACAAAGCCTGTATCATCAGTATATTTATACTGATAAGGATTTCCCCACGGATCAGCATCCGGCAATTCTCGAAGCCAAGGGCCATATTGCCCTTGCTTATCTAAAAGATCATCAAGCTTCTCTGGATACGCATCCATTTCTAATGAATACTGTGCAATGGCGTTTCCTATAGCGGCAGCTTCGCTTTTAGCTTTTGCTGTCATAGCGGCATCTGTCATTGCAATACCGTTTGTTGAAACTCCTGCATAAATTGCCAGAATAATGGCTATACATATAGCTATTTCCATTATTGTAAATCCATCTTTTTTTGTTCGCTGCGAACAACATTCTGTAAATGTCACATTACATTGCACCTCCTGCGATTGAAAATACTGAGGAATAAACAGAGATCATGATTATTCCCAAAATGATTCCGGCCGGAACCACAATCATATTCATGAGCTTGTCTCCAAGGGATTCCGTAAGTTCTGCTAAACTCTTCTGATAATCCTCTCCTTCGTCTGAAAAAATTGTATGCCACTCACTTGTTTCCAAGCTGACCTGCATCATAATAAATACATCTTCATGAAGAATCTTATTCGTATCTGCTTGCTGTAAAGCATCTACAGGATTCATACCAGCTGACAAAATATTTTGTTCAGCACGCAGAAGCATATTCTTAATATATAGATTATCAATAGCCCTAGCAGCATAATTAAAAATCTGCTGAATCGGCATATTATCTGACATAGAGCATATTGAAATTATATTAAATAAATGACAATGTGATCTTGTGCGAATTATCGGGCCAAAAAATGGAATTTTCAGCATTAAAACAGCCACTTTTTCCTCATTTTTAGATTTATAAACAAGGAATAAGAGTACTGCAACAGCAATACAAAACAAAATAGCAAAAGAATTTGCCTGAATAAAAAGGCTGAAATTCACTACATGCTGCGTGAAAGCAGGAAGCGAAGCCTTTGTCTTTACCATCAATTCCGCAATTTTTGGAATTATCATGCCAAGGGCCATGAACATAACGCCACATACAGTAATAAGAATTGCCAGTCCTTTTTTAGTTGCTGTACTTACCGCCTTGTCGATAATAATATCCTGCTGGGTAAAGTATATTATCTTTTCTAATATCTCAGGTAATGTAGACATTGATTCACCGATTGCAACCATCGATGTTACGTACTTCGGAAAAACATAATGCTTCTGCATGGCCACAGCCAAAGAGCTGCCTTTGGCCATATCTTCTTTCATGGCATTAATAATATCTTTTACCTGTTGCTTATTAGAACGCTGGGAATAGCTTTCAAAAAAAGCCTGTAGCGTTATACCAGCTTTCAAATAGCGATATAACGCACGATAGAATGGAAGCATATCTTTCCTTGATAACTTATTAAAGACAAAATCATTCAATTGTTAATCTTCCCTTCTTTTAGCCCGTCCTATTTTCATTAATGCTTCTCGGAGTTCTATTTTGCCGAGAAAAACACTTTTGAAAACACGATCCCACATACTTTTAAAGCCTCGCTCTTTCAAAACATTCTGAGTAGCGGTAAAGCTTGCAGCACTATTCATTAACGCATCCCTTAATTCATCGTCAAACTCTATAAACTCCGGCACAACTTGTCTTTTTAAATAGCCATTCCGGCATGATTTATTCTGGCATCTGCTAATATCCAGATCTGATCCTCTTTCCCGCAAATTAGGTTGCATACCGTTAATACCTAGAGTAAAAGCTTCAACTTCCTTCTTCGTTAAAACAGATTTTTCAATGTCTGTTAGAATGTGTGGTTTAGAACACTCTGGACATAACGGACTTAACAATCTCTGACTTATAATCATATTAAGCTGGCCAAGCATTGAGGATCTTGGTACTCCAAGGTCCAGAAGCCTGACGATTGTAGAAACACAATTGCTGGCATGTACAGTAGAAAATACTTTATGACCAGTTGTAGCTGCTTCAATTGTCTTTTCCGCATCATCGCGGCTTCTTATCTCTCCATAAAGGATAATATCTGGATCTTGCCGCAACAAAGACTGTAGAATCTTTGTTGGTGTCATAGATATACTTTCTTCAGTCGCTGTTCTAACTTGACATTGTGTATATCTATTATCATGAATCTCAACTGGATTCTCTATAGTGCAGACATTCTGCATCTCACCCTTCAACTGCAGCTGTTCATCAATCATCGCATACAGAGTAGTTGTTTTTCCAGAACCTGTTTCTCCCGCCATAAGTATCATGCCGTTAGCATTTTGCAAAAGCGTTCTTCTGATAGCACGAAGCACATCCTCCGGATATTTCAAATCTTCTAAGGATTGTGTAGATCTATCTTGTGGCAATAATCTAATTACACACTTATGCCAGTTATCATCTACATTCAAACTGGCCACTGGGATTGTAGATATTCTCACAAAATAAACTATTCCATTAACCATAGTTGAAAAAGAACCATCATTTGCCATATTCTTCTTATACTGCAGCTTATTATCACACTGCCAAATGAGATTAGTGAATGAATCAATATCCTCTTTTTTTATCTGGTAAATAGATGTTTTATCGACTAAATGACCGTTAATACGAAAATTAATCGTAAGCCCACCATTGGTTGGCAAAATATGAACATCTGATGCTTTTTCAACAGCAGCATCATGAATTATAGTATCCAGCTTCATTTTTAAAGCAGAAGATACCGTATTAGAAGTTTCATAAAAAGCATTACGATGACTAACATCATCTACTTTATAAAACTTCATAATTCCGTTTCGGATATTAAAATCCGTAGTCACCAGAATCTTAATTTTGCATTTGAGCTTATCCGCCAGTTCAGCTTTCTGCTTTAAGGTTGAACTGCTTGCGGTGACAAGTGTGAGCAATCCGTTCTCATAAGATATGGGTACAACCAGATAATCTATAGCGTGCTCTTTAGGAACCATACTTAACAGATCTTCTGGAATATCCATTTCTTGTAAAGGATCTTCATATACTAATCCGGCAGCCTTCATCTGATTGTAATAATAATCCGGATCAGAAGCTGCTATCATTCTTTCGTTTGCATCCATTAGTTTACTCCTCTAAGCAGAGCCTTCGGATCTATGTCATCTGACACAATATAAGGCGTTACCATGATAAAGATTTCAGAATATGTTTTGCTTTTCTTGTGATAAGAAAAGAGTTTGCCTAAAATTGGAATATCCATTAGTCCTGGAATACCGGAAAGATTATCTATTTCTTCAGCACTCATAAGGCCGCCGATAATAAATGACTGACCGTTTTTTACAGTAACTGCTGTGTCAGCCACTTTTTTATTAACCTGCGGAGCAGTTGACTGGCCGGAAGTTACCCAGCCAACGACATTAGACACTTCTGCGTTGATTGATAAACTGACCTTATTGTCTATCGTGTTAATAAGAGGTTTTACCGTCATGATGGTACCAACATCTTTATATTCTACAGTCATTGTTGTAGATGAACTGGTAGCCGTAGATGTCATAATAGGGATCGAAGATGACATATTAAATGTAGCAGCTTCACCATTATGTGTAATAATCATTGGTCTGGCAATGACTTTACCTTTATTAAGCTCTTTAGCCGCATTAGCAGATGCAGAAAATGTTAATTTTTCACCCCAGTTACCTCTAAATGATAAATCATCGGTGCGGCCAGCCGAAACACCGGAATGAGAATAGGTGGGAAGTGAATACTGCATACCGAGATCCAACTTATCACCATGATCAACTTCAATTAATTGGGCAATTAATAGACACTGCTGTACAGGCTTATCAATTGCAGCCAATCTCTTGCGTACTTGTGAAAGCTGATACGGCGTACCAGAAACAGACACTGTTCCCTGGTTGTTATTGACAAAGATGCTGTCTTCATCAATTCCCATTGACTTTATTTCATCTTTGATATTCTGCATATTGTAAACATAACGAATGTGAAAAGTATCATTTTGAAGCATGACATCACTAGTACTTATCATAATAGCGGAACCATCAATCATGTAATTGAAATTGAATGCTTTCGACAAATAACTTAATGCTTCATTATAAGTTACCTGTTTTAAGGTTGTATAAACGGTACCTTTCAGATCCCCATTTATAACAACCTTTTTACCAGATACTTTGGATATAGCATAGAGACTGGTATTTAACGGTGTCCCCTGCCAATCGAAATCATATCTTTGTTCATAATCGGTGTCAGAAGGAAGATCTGGTTTAGCTTGAATAACCTGTGTGGTCTTTTCTTCTTCTTGTTGTTCGCTGCGAACAACATTTGAAGAAATATCCTGCTTTCCTGGTTCATTTTTTAAAGCATTTTCAACAGTCTCCAATATTTCACCAGGCTTTGTATCCATATCCGCTGATGCAGCTTCTGCTGCTGTAAGGCTCCCGAATGACAACATTGCCAATGTTAGTGCTAATGATACTTTTTTTGTTAAACTTTGTTTCATATGTCCTCCACCCTATCTATACTTAATAGACTCTCCGTTATCAAAATGAATACCGTCACCACCGATCCAGCTGATGCGATTATCATTATAATACTCACCTTCACTTACAACCGTACCATCGCTCATGATTGCCATATTAGATTTGCCCCCCACGAAAACACCTTGAACTTTAGCTGGTTCCTGTGGCCGCTGTTGAGATGCTTCATAATTTCTATTTGGAATCTGCGGCAGATTAGGTCTTGGCTGATAACCTGGTATTACCGGAAGATTTGCAGATGCTGTAGCACCTCTATGTACACTGCCTTGCTGAATGCCACCATCAATTCCATCCGGCATAATGTTATCTTCTGCTGCATCAAAAATAAAAGGATTAATTGCAGCAATATCCATACTTACAGTCAGCTTTCCTTTTTTTTGCTTATTGTCTATGTTTTCAGCATTTTTTACATCAGCACTATTTTTTTTTGCCTCCGTACCAACAGATGGAAGCTTGTTAGCGGTTTTGCTATTGCTATTATGATCATTAAATATCAAAAAGCCTAGAACTGCAGCAAGCACCACAATGGCACAACGGATTAATTTTGTACGCTTAGCATCCTTGATGGCTTCAGGACTAAGCGTGCCAATCTGTATATCCCCCTCATTTTTTTTCAGTTGAGGCAGAGATATCTTAAAATTAGTTGGCAGGGATAATTTTGGAATTTTCATTTGCTCACCTCACCCTTATTTTACATAAACCTTATATTCTATGACCGTTTGTATTTGGCCACTCTTATCCGGTTTCATTGATATGTATCTCTCAGATATAAGGGCATCCTTTGAACCAAGCTGATCTATGAAATGAAATGTATCTGCCCAGGCCCCCAGCACTGTTAACTCATAAGTTTTACCATGAATTTTACTAACATTATCATTTTTTCCCGGATTGTTCAGCTTAATAAGCTGTAAATTGTGGGCTTGAACCTGCATAATAATTTCAGACTGTACATTATCCAGCTGATCCTCAGAAACAGCCTTAAATCTAGCTTTGTTTATTTTATTAGCCAGATTATTATATGAGTCAATATACTTAATCATAGTATCTTTCTGTTCTGACACAATTACTGACTCTCTATAAGCTGCAACTGTCTTAATACCCAACCCGATAACAGCTATCACACCTACTAGAAGAAATATGCCATATAGCATCATTCCCTGACCGCTTAGAATTGGCTGTAAATATTGCTTTATTTTATTCATTGCCTACATTCCCTTTCAATATATGTATCTTTGCAGATTGATAAGCAGTGCTCTTTTTGCTTTCAGCAGAAATTTCTTCCGTTACAATATTGTCAAATATCTCAAATTGATTAAGAGTATTGACATATTCTTGTATGGTCAAGGGATTAGGGGTTCTTATATCCAAACTGATCCACTTTTCTGGTTTAGCCGGTTTAGCCTTTTCATTTTTCTTTTTTTTCTTTTCGCTGCTATTATTTTCCTTTTGTGCCTTTTCAGCTTTGGAAGCTTTAGAGGCATCTTTACTAGCAGAACCTTTGGAACCTATAGTTAAACTTGTAAAGCCTAAATCTTGTGGTTTATTTGAAATAAGGGCATATAATGCTTCAGGTATATGTTCATCTTCCTGCTGGCATTGAGTAATGCGGCTATCTGCAGCTTCAAGCTCAGGCATTTTAGCTTTTGCCTCATTATAAGTTTCTTCTAAATCCTGTGGGATTGTATTCGAAGAAAAATAAACTATACCAGCTGCTTCAGCAATAATTAAAATAGCAGCAGCTACACTAGTATACTTACATAGCTTTTTAAATGTTTCCTTGAAATGCTCAAACTTATTACTAGAAAGCTTCTCAGAAGGCAATACATTTGATGAATGTAATGTGAGAGCGTTAGAACCAGTATCCAGAGACAGTACCTGCATTAAAGCCCCAACGGGTGCCATGTATTCCAATAATATAGCGTTGTCTATTTCTTTCAAACATGCAGGTACATTGACAGTAGCTCTACGTTCACTAAGAACAGATAACCTGCAAATATTTTCATTCTCTGCTATAACATATGTTGGAACGCTTGGATTATTATTTGCAAAAGTTTTTTTATTTGTAAACTCGACAGTTGTAAATATAGCATTCAGAGCCTCATTTACACTCTCAGGATCTGTATCAACATTTTCGGCTAAGTCATCAGATAAAACGGTTGTATAAAGTCCTGCCATTACCGAATATGAAGATATATAAGAATACTTATGAGAAGCATTCAAAATCATTACTTCACTTTTCCATTTATCTAATACACGAAGCATTGCTATACTGGCTGCTTCAATACAGTACAGCCTTATTCTTTGAATCTCAGCAGCTTGGCACAACGTGTCGATCATATCTTTACGTATAAAGCACGAAGTCTGCTTATGTTTTGTTGTACGCTTCAACTCGATTGGCTGAGCATAATAGCAGTCATTAAAATTGCTGATTTCACTCTCATATGCACTAATATTATCAACATAGTCAAAGCAGTCAATTCGCTGAAAAACACTGTCTGGAATAACAATATAAACTTGTTCGCTGCGAACATCTTTACATTCGTTATTTATCTCTCTAAACATCTCAGCTAATTGACTGACATCACATTGAGTAAAGTCATCTAAATATGAGTTTCTTAGATAAAAATAATCCAAGATAACAAGCGTATCTTTCTTTTTCTTTGCAACTACAACCTGAGTTGTATATGGCAGAAGATGTACAGCTATCATTTACATACCCCCATTAGTTTATAAGGTCAAGAAGCTTAGCTCCACGTAAAAGATAGTAAATCTCGCTGCCAGCTTCAACATTTTGGCCTTTCACGTTATCTGCTCCGAAATGTCGTTTTAATTCGATAATCTTTTGGATTCCCGCTGAATCAACCGAAGATGTTCCCCGAAAATCGAAAATAAAAGTATTAATGCCTTTATTTATCACTATAGAGATTTCTTCCGTTATAATATCTGTTTCTTCAAGGGACCACGCTCCAGGGATATTGATAATTCCCTTATTACCATCAATTTTTGTAAATCTCATTTTGTACTCCTCCATCTAAACTGATAAACACAGATGATATATCATCCTGCTGCGGTCTTTTTAATTTTTCAAGATCTTTACCGAGCAATTCAGATAAACCATCCGAGCAGAAAATAACTTCCTTACCAGGGCATATACTGACCTGGTTTTCTTCAAATTCACATCCTGGTTCGCATCCAATTAAAAAATTTTCCATAAACACTTGTTCATATTCTCCGTTTTCTTTTATCCAAAAGTACGGAATCCCCGCCGAACAGTACCTTACCAGATTTGTATTTAAATTGATTTCGAATGTAACAGCTGCAGTACAATACATATCATCAGCGTACAGTCTAAATAATTCATTATTTACATTCTGCAACCACTTATTCAGTGAGTTTCTTCTAAGAGCAAACATTAAGCGAAATAATGTCCTCATTTCTCGAACTTGCGTAAAAGAATGTATATCATGACCTGTACAATCAAAAAGAAAACCATAGATAATGTTTTCTTTCTTTGAATACCAGAAATCCAAACAATCTCCCGAAAGTTCATCGTATGGGCTAAAAATATAATCAATATTCACGCCGGACTCAGACTTTATTGGTGCCGGCAAGGTGTTTCTTTGATCCTTTTTTACTTTATCAGTTGCTGAACCTATGCGGCTGCTCCAGCAAAAAGACGACTTCTGCTGAGCAGCGGCATGTTTTTCTAAAATAACTTGAATTTTATCTACTATTTCAGATAAAATGTACGGAAATGAAATTATATGTACATCTGAAAGACCAGCAGTATTCTTATTTTCTTTATTTGTAATAAGAAAAATTTCACAATTATCATTGTATCCGCTAATAATAGCACTGAACGAATAGCCGTTCAGTAACTTCATGTTAGCATCGACAAATACGACATCCGGTTTTTTTTGCTTACTTACAAGAAGTGCTGCGATTGGATCATCAATGTAGACCTGTTCTAAGTCTTTAAATGTGCAATTATAGTTAATAATTGTAACTATATCTTTCGGGATGCTTCCGACATACATAATAGTCATGTTATAATCACCCCTAATTCGCAAATCGATGAAACATGTAACCTTGACACAAGCTGCCATATTTTTCTGCGTTTTTTCTGATTCTCATCAATCGGTAAAGGGCTGTGCAGCATTACCACATTCCCGTCCGGAGATAATGCAACATAGTCACATGCTTGAAGCATGTAGAAAAACCCCCGGCCACCGATATTGTCATGAGTGTAGTCACCCCATTCCAGGTTTCTATTTTTACTGCTGGCTAAAGCTTTCATTCGCTGTAAAAAATAATAAGCATCAAAATAGACTGTTTCAGCAGAGATGATAGCCGACATAGAATAATTATCTAATTTTAAACAAATTGATATATCAGCTTTTTTGTGCCCATTCACTGAATACTTAGCTGCATTACATACAGCTTCGTTTACAGCTAAATAGAAATCCATCTCTTTATCTAAAGATACATTTTTTATAAGCTCTTTGATTTCACTCTGAATCAAACGATAGTTTGAGTGACCGGTGAATTGATATGTTTTTATCACACTTTACCACCCCAATACATATTTTGCTTTGTTATATACTCTATTTATCGATACCGGACCATAATAGCGGCTGTCGAAGGAATTCATAGCCGGAGTACCTGTCAAAATATATCCATCCGGTACGACATAATCTCCTTCATGTAAAAAAGATGGTAAAGTTCGCGATTCGCTGTCATATTTCTGAACAGCACCTTTATCTACGCCATTTACAATATATCTTCCGTTTTTTATCGAATATACATCTCCACCGACTGCATATACATATTTTAGAAAATGCATACCTGGCTTCATCCAGCCACGTTCGTAAGCTATGCTCATTACATCATCGTCAGCTTCAAATACAATAATGTCACCCCTATTTATATCTTCCGGAGACTCTAATAAATAAATCCCCAACGGCATACTGGCTGATACATTTATCGTAAATAATTTCGGCAAAGGTACGAAAAAAAAGTCATACGGCTACAACGCACGATTT
>OQVL01002952.1_pt1 | contig 10410 bp, 7 predicted proteins | sample 1691501 | NCBI WGS metagenome assembly OQVL01 (sample SAMN03418253, study PRJEB22391) | human gut metagenome | biome: human-gut; feature: organic feature; material: feces | host: Homo sapiens | place: Tanzania | collected 2013-01
GATATCACGCAATGCTTCCGGGAGGTACCATGCAAGCGATCAAACAGTTTTTCAATGTTTAATGACGGCGGCATATTGGGCACGGTTTTGCTCTCAGCCTTTGCGCTCGGCGTGGTAGCGTTTTTGTTCTCATGGTTGCGCCATGAAAACAAAAAAATTATTCAGGTTGCCTTGGGGCTCATTATCGGCGGCGCATTGGGCAATGTGGCGGATCGTATTCGCTTTGGTGCAGTGTATGACTTTTTGGATTTTCATTACGGCGCTTGGCATTGGCCTGCGTTTAATGTCGCCGACAGCTTTATTTGTGTTGGTGCTTTTCTGATTATTTTGCACAGTCTGTTCACCCGTAAAAAAAACACGTTAAAGGAGATTACCAAATGAAAAAAATGTTAAGCTTGATGTTGGCATTATCTTTTGCTTTATGCGCCTGCGGCTTAACCAAAGAAAAATTAGGGTTAAAACGCAACGTGCCTGATGCTTCGCAAGTTGAGGCGCGCCAACCGCTTGACCTGCCGCCTGATTTTTCAACTCTGCCAGATTAATAATGTTAAGGTAAAAGATGAATAAAGTTTTTATCCGTGTTGTTTTGCTGTTGTTTTTGCTTTGTTCTGCTTCTGAAGCAAAGTTGCTTGACGCTGAAACATTTACCTTAAAAAATGGTTTGCAGGTTGTGGTTGTTCCTAACCGTAAGGCTCCGATTATTAAGCAAATGTTGTGGTATAAAGCGGGCAGTACGGATGAACTTGCGGGTAAGGGCGGTATTGCGCATTTGCTTGAGCATTTAATGTTCAGAGGCACGGTTAAAGTCCCAGGTTCGTCATTTAATGATATTGTGGCGCAAAATGGTGGTGACGCCAATGCTTTTACCTCGCATGATTTTACTGCTTATCATGAATTTGTTGATATTAGTCGGCTTGAAGTTATTATGGCGCTTGAAGCTGACCGCATGGCTAATTTACAAATAGATGACAATGCATTTGACAAAGAGCGGAAAATTGTTTTTCAGGAGCGTCAACAGCGGGTTACAAACAGTCCGACGGCTCGTTTTGCTGAAGTCTTAGAGCGCACGCTGTGGCAAGATTATCCCTATGCGCGACCTGTTACCGGCACTGAGGCTGAAATCATGAATCTGAGCAAATCAGACGCCGAAGCTTTTTATCAGCGCCATTACACGCCGAGATACACCGTGAAGAGCTGCAGGATAGGGATCCAGATCGAAATGATGACAATGAGCAGACGCAGCCGTTTCACCACCGGATAGATATGCGGCAGCCACCAGAGCGTCGCGATCCCCTGGATCCACAGCACAAAGTAGCACACCGCGCCCACATTGTACGCGAGATCCTTCACCTGCTCAGTGAGCGGCATGTACTGCGTCCCTACAGACAGAAGGAGAAGCAGCAGCACCCAGCGCGGGAAATGCCAGCGCTCCAGCGCAGGAAACTGCGGAAAATCCGTCAGTCCCAGACGACGGAAAACCACCTTCTCGATCTGCATCACCGCCCAGGCGAGCACCATCGGTGCCATCACCATCGCCGCCGGAATCATCTTCCGGATCGTTTTGATCATTTCCTCCGTCTGCTGATTCACCTGATCCAGCTGATCCCCGGACGCCATGAGACCTGACATTTCCTTCGCCATCCCCTGCATCTGATCCAGCGTACTTCCATACACCTGATCCCAAGGCATCCCCATCATGACCACCGTCCCCAGAAGATTCAGCAGCATCGCAAAAAACATCACAGCCACGATCGTCCCAAAAGTCCGGAGCGCCGATGCGCGCTTCTGATAGCAGTACGCCATCGCAATCCCTGCGAAGCCGAACATCACCACTAGGAAAAATGCCGTCGTGATCCCAAAGAACGCCGAGTCCAGGATCATGATCCCCGACGTCGCGATCACCGCCCACTTCACACCCTCGCGGATCCCCATGTACGCGATCGGCAGCGGCAGCGAAAGAAGCGCCAGAAGAGAAATCCCCGGCACATAGAAGCCCACCATAGACAGCACCACGGCCAACGCCGTACACATTCCCGCCAGGACGACCGCATTCGTGTCGCCCGCTTTGAACTGATTCATAACTACTCCTTTGTGAAATCCTTTTCATAAGACTGGTATATAAGATCGGTATGTCATCATTCTATCATATTTGAGGGAAATTTAGGGAAAGGGTTCAAGGTTCAGGGTTCAGGGTTAGCCCATGGGGCGTGCCGCCCTTTGATTACATGCGAAAGAGGTTCAGCGGGTTCTACAGGTTCAACGGGTTCAACGGGGGTGGTGCGGCGCATAAAAATATGGAAGCGCCGCGGAGGTTTGAAACCAGCGGTCTCTCGTATCGCAAACCTAATCCCTAGCTACTAATCCCTAGTCACTAGTCACTTGAGACTTTTAATCCCTAGCCACTCATCCCTGCTTTCAAACTTCAAGGTTAGCCCACGGGGCATGCTGCCTATAGATTGTTTGCCAAAGAGGTGCAGCGGGTTCTACAGGTTCAGAGGGGATGGTGCCCGAAGGGCCGGATAGGGCAGACATGGTATGAAAGACAGATGGGTAGTATAGGAGAAAGAGGGGCGCATTTGTGCTGCTTGCGAAAGCACCCGAGCGCCGCCTTTTTTTATTGGGCAATGCCCGAAAGTGGTATTCAAGTCACGGGTTACCAGTCATAACAACGATACGAGTAGGCCCTTGGAGACGGAAGTCCCGCAGAGGGACTTCCGAGTTTGGCCTAATCCAAAGAGGCGCCTAGCCTGCCCATTAAGGCGCCTTCCTGTGAGGCCAAACGGCCCGCGCCAAAGGCGCAGGATGGATCCACGAAGCGGTATGAAAAACAATGTGAGACTACCCGTTTCCCTTAAACGTCATGAGGGCCGAAGTGGAGGGATCTTTCTTGCAGACCGGTAAAACGTGGGTGAGGGAAAGGCGAAAAAGGAAGCACCAAGGTGTCGTTTAAGTGAGGGCGCATGCGTACATATGGCGGCAGTGCAATAAAGATCCCTCGGCTGCGCTCGGGATGACGGTGCTTGGGGAGCGGATAGGTTCACAAGGGTGGTGCGCCGCCTTTTTAGAAGAGAGTATTCTCGTATCGTAGCATTCCCCTCCAGGGGAAGGTGCCCCGCAGGGGCGGATAGAGCAGACATGGTATGAAAGACAGTTGAGATAAAGTCTTCCAGGCACCAGTCACTAGTCACCAGTCACTCCGATGATACGAGTAGCCCCTTGGAGAAGGGGCGCGCCGAAGGCGCAGGATAGAGTGCCCCGGAGAGGCACAATTCTACGCAGCGGTATGAAAGAGGATGTGAGACGATCGTCTTTCATGCGTGTCATGAGGGCCGAAGTGGAGGGATCCTTCTTGCAGACCGGTAAACCGTGGGTGAGGGAAAGGCGAAAAAGGAAGCACCAAGGTATCGTTTGAGTGAGGGCGCATGTGTGCATATGGCGGCAGTGCAATAAAGATCAAGGGCTACGCTCGGGATGACGGTGCTTGGGGAGCGGATGGGTTCACAAGGGTGGTGTGCCGCTATTTTTAGAAGAGGGTATTCTCGTATCGTAGCCTTCCCCTCCAGGGGAAGGTGCCCCGCAGGGGCGGATAGGGTGACCATGATATGAAAGACAGTTGAGATAAAGTCTCCCAGCTACCAGTCACTAGTGACTAGTCACTAGTCACAAGTCACAAGTCACTTGATACGAGTAGGCCCTTGGAGAAGGGCCGCGCCAAAGGCGCAGGATAGAGTGCCTCGGAGAGGCACAACTCTACGAAGCGGTGTGAAAGAGGATGTGAGGCTACCCGTTCCCCTTAAACGTCATCCCGACCGAAGTGGAGGGATCTTTTTTGCAGACCGGTAAACCGTGGGTGAGGGAAAGGCGAAAAAGGAAGCATCAAGGTGTCGTTTGAGTGAGGGCGCATGCTTGCCTATGGCGGCAGTGCAATAAAGATCGAGGGCTGCGCTCGGGATGACGGTGCTTGGGGAGTGGATAGGTTCACAAGGGTGGTGTGCCGCCTTTTTAGAGGATGGTATTCTCGTATCGAAGCCTTCCCCTCTAAGTGAAACGGTGTATGCGTGTGAATGAAAATGGGAAACCTGTCTTTCGAGGATCGGGCGTATGGATGGGGGATTCATATTTCCCATTGCCCCATTTCTATGAAACTGCTAGAGTATAGCTATACAAGAGTTTTGTCATACGGGAAGGAGGCTCTCTATGGAGCTGATGAACCAGATCCGAGAGCGTGTCGTGGCGTGGCAGAAGAAGCGGGTGCGGACGGTCGTATTTCCTTTGGCGGGGAAGCTCTGCGCAGTGGAGACGGTAGAGGGAAAGCGGCTGGGGCAGTGGCAGGTGGACTATGATGGCGACCCGTCGCATTTGAAAGACTGTTTTCTTTCTCTGAAGGCGGCAGGGCTTCGGGATAAGAAGCTCTGGCTTTTGGTGAATGCAGAGGCGCTTCGCTGGAACAGGAAGCGATATCCGCAGATGACGGAGGAGGAATTTGCCGAATCGATGGAGTGGGAGGCGGACCGAGTCTTTCGCACCGAGGAAGCGATCGCCATGGGGCATCGTGTGCTCTCTCATGATGAAGAGGGCTGGGAAGCTCTCTTGCATGCATTGCCGCGCGTGGAGATGGGGGCTTGGGAGATGGGAGCGCATGAGGCGGGGCTTACCATTACCCGTGCATTTCCCGTGACGGATATTCCTTTGAAAGAGGGGCCGCACTTTATTCTATATATGCGCCGCCGTTCGGCGATGCTTCTTTTCCGTAGGAAGGGTCTCTGGGAGAGCCGCATTCTGCATCCGGCAGATGAGGGAAAGGCTTCGCTTTTCATGGAGCGTCAGATAGACATGTATGATCTTTCTGCTCTTCCCTGCTTCCTTGTACCGATGGAGAGCTGCGGACCGGAGGAGCGCATGGCGTGGCTTTCTTACATGGAAAAGGAGCTGGCTCTCCTTACGGCAGAAGGGATAGAGGAAGAGGAGAGTAAGGCCGTCACGCTCGTGACGGAGCATTTGGAGGAAGGCGGATACTGGGATGATGCCATGCGTGTGGTACTTTCTGTAAGTCATGCGGGGACGGCATTGCCTCTTCTCATGGGGGCGCGCTCTTTCCTGACGGAGGAGAATCGGAAGCTTCGCATCGCGCAGGCAGCGTGTGCGATCGGCGCGGTCTTTTTCCTCTTCGCGGGTGTTTCTTTTCTTTCTGCTTATCGGGAGGATAAGGCGCAGATGGCGGAAAATGAGGCGCTGTCTCCGATGAAGGTGAAACGAGCCGAGATGAAAAGGGCGAGTGAGGAGGAAGCGGCACTGCTTGCGATGCTGAAGGAAGAGGAGGCCAAAGATCCGCACTGGGAGCAGCGTCTGGTACTGCTTGCTGATGGTATGCCGCAAGGTGTCGTGCTCTCGGAGATTGCCGCAGAGGGAGAGGATGTCCTTTTGAAAGGGACTTCGCAGAAGACGTCCGATCTTTCGAATTTTACAAGTCATCTCACGCGGGCGTGGGGCGGCCTCACGGAGCTGAAGAGTCGGAAAAAGAATACGCGCACGGGGCTCTTTGAGTTCACGGTGCGTTGGAAGAAGGAGACTGCGGGGAAGGCACAGTAGGTGTTGTATCATAAATGACAGAAAACGGAGACAGGGGCGAAATGGATTTTGCTCATGGCTCCGTTTTTTGTTTTGCAGGTGGTAGGAAATAAATGAAGAGATTTTCATAGCGAGAGTGTTTTCTTAAATTGTACTATAGAAAAATTTTTATCTACATGAAGGAGTGAATGCAAGGTTTTGACCTATACGTCTGCTATAATAATAAAAAGGAGATGAGAAGCATGGAGGAGATCATCGCAGGGCATATACAGGACGAAAGAGTGCAGTCTTTGACAGATCATTTGGACGGCACAATGCGGTTAGCCGAAGGCTTTGGCGCAGGTATGGGACTGGGGGCAGAAGCTGGCCTTTTGGGGAAAATACATGACGAAGGGAAAGATACCGCTGCGTTTCAAGACTATATCCATGGCCGAAAGCACAGACGCGTGGATCATTCGACGGCTGGCGCGAAGTCTTTTTTTGAAAATGGTCATATAGGCTGGCTGCAACTGATAGGTGCCTTCTGCGTGGCGGGACACCATACAGGAATTCCAGACTTGGGAAGCAAAGTGGATACTGCAGGAACATCTACGCTACAAGGGCGTATGAAAAAAGATATCCCTTCCGTCCGACATCCGGAACTTTACTCTATGGATAGTACGAGTGTAAACAAACATCATCTGAATGAATTGATCGCAAGTGGAAATACGCTAGACGTTATGATGCTTACACGGATGCTGTTCTCGTGCCTCGTGGATGCAGATTTCCTAGATACAGAAGCCTTTATGAACAATCAGCCTGTCAGGAAAAATGAGTTTTCTTCTCTAAAAGAAATAGCGGCTATGTTTTGGAGCAGGCTCGAAGAGGATGGATACTTCCGGCCTAAAAATGCCTTAAATGAGAAGCGTTGTGAAATCCTTCATACATGCATGCGGAAAGGGGAGGGAAAACAGGGGCTGTACTCGCTGACGGTACCGACGGGGGGCGGCAAGACGATTTCCTCGATGGCTTTTGCCATGAAGCAAGCCATGAAATGGCACAAGGAACGGATTATTTATGTAATTCCCTACCTCTCCATCATTGAGCAGACCGCCGATGTTTTTCGGGTTTTTCTGGGAAATCATGCGGTGTTGGAAAGTCATAGCCAGGTCGACTATGATAGTTTGCCGGAAGAGGGAAGTGAAGAGGAGGGCAGACTGGCAGAGAGGATGAAACTGGCTGCAGAAAACTGGGATGCTCCTGTCGTGATCACGACCAATGAGCAGTTCTTTGAGTCTTTGTATGCCAATAAAACATCAAGATGCCGAAAGCTGCATAACATAGCAAACAGTGTCATTATTCTTGACGAAGCCCAGATGATGCCGGTCGATTTTCTGAAGCCATGTCTCCATGTACTTGAGCAGCTGGTTCATTATTATGGTTGCACCGTTGTTTTATGCAGTGCGACGCAGCCGGAGCTGGGGCGCTACTTGCAGAAGAATCCGACAGAAATCATGGAAAATGTGGGAGAACTGTTTCAGTTTTTCAAGCGGGTGACATTCGATATAGATGGAGAAACGGATTATGCCGAGATTGCGAAGAAATTAGATGAATGTGAGCAGGTACTTTGTATCGCTTCTACCAAAAAAGAAGCCGAAAAAATATTTGAACTGCTCGACGGAGAGGCCATGTACCTGTCGACCAATTTATGTCCGGCCCATCGCAGGGAGATCATTCGAGAAATGAAAACTCGCCTGCGGGATGGAAAAGCGTGCCGAGTCGTATCGACCAGCATCATTTCCGTTGGGGTTGACATCGATTTTCCCGTGGTATATCTGCAGTATACAGGGCTGGATAGTCTGATCCAGGGGGCGGGCCGCTGCAATCGAGAAGGACGGCAGTCTTTACAAAAAAGCAGGGCGCATATCTTTTGGACAAAGGAAAGCAAGAAGAGTCCGTTCATGCGCAAAGAAAAACAAGTGACGGATATGGTTCGGGAAAAATACAATGCTGAAGAAATGACCGAACCGTCGGCGATTCGCACCTATTTTGAAAACTGGTACCAAAGCAATGAAGGAAATCTGGATTATAAGGAAATCGAGAAACTGGCTCAATCACTCAGCTTTGCTGAGATCGGAAAAAGGTTTCATCTGATCAGTGAGAGCACGAAGTCAGTTTTTATACCCTTTGATGAGAAAGCCAGAGACATAAAGGAACAGCTGATGATGGGAAATCGGTCGCGGCAGCTCATGCGTTCTGCAGGGCAATACATGATCCAGGTGCGGTATTCGAAGGCTGGGGGGCAGTCCGATTTCACGAAATTGCTCATGCAGGGGCAAATTGCGATGTTTCCAGGGGATGAGAACCTGGCCTACTTGGTACATACGGAGGACTATGATGCGGAGCTGGGGCTCAAAATCAAGTCTGAAGATGGCGTGGGGATCATGTGGTAATAAGAAAAGAGGAACATGTATGGCATATGGAGTAAGGATAGAGTGCTGGGGCGACTATGCCTGCTTTACACGACCGGAAATGAAAGTGGAACGAGTGTCTTATGATGTGATGACACCGTCTGCGGCACGCGGACTTGTCGAAGCAATCTTCTGGCATCCGGGGCTTCGGTATGTGATCGATGAGATCGATGTCATGAGTCCGATCCAGATGACGAATGTCAGAAGAAATGAAGTGAAATCCAAAATCAATGTGTCGAGCATTGCAGGAAACGCCCGACAGGGAAAAGCCATGTATCTATGTCCAAAGGAAGACATTCAGCAGAGAGCAGCCTTGATCTTGAAAAATGTCAGGTACTGTATTCATGTACACTTTGAAATGACAGAGAAGGCCAATGCCAGTGATAATGCCGGGAAATTCAGGGAAATGCTCTGCCGCCGTGCGAGAAAAGGCCAATGCTATCATCAGCCGTACTTGGGATGCCGAGAATTTCCGGCAGGCTTCCGTCTGGTAGAGGATGATGAGACCGTGATTCCTTACCCTGTCACACAAGATCTTGGCTTTATGCTGTATGATATGGATTTCTCTGATTTACAAAACATCACACCCCGGTTTTTCCATGCCAGACTGGAAAAAGGGGTTATGGATCTTCGGAATTGCGAGGTGCATCGATGATACTTACTGCGTTGGTTCACTTATACGAGGAACTTTGCAAGCAGGGAAAAATTCAAGCAGAAGGATGGGGAATAGCAAAAGTCACCCACCGCATTCTGCTTGATAAAGAGGGCCATCTCTGTGGAATCATTTCTGCCCGCAAAAAGGTACAGAGAGGGAAAACGGAGCGTGAAGTGTCTTGTGAAATGTGCGTACCGCTGCCCGTGACTCGTTCTTCCGGTGTAAAAGCCAATTTTCTGTGTGATAATTCCAGCTATTTTCTGGCTGTTGATGACAAGGGGAAAGTCCAAAGAACCATCCAGTGCTTTGAAGCAGCCAAAATGCTGCATCATCGAGTGTTAGAACATTGCCATTCTCCCGTGGCTAAGGCCATTCTGCATTTCTTTGATATCTGGGGATTTGATAAGGCAGAAGAAGATTCATGGATTCAAGAAAATTTGGAGGATATTATAGCTGGGAGCAACTTTGTGTTTCAAGTAGATGGCGTAGATGCCATTGAAGATGAAGAAATAAAAAAAGCATGGGAAGATTTTCAAGAAGCCCGTGAGGGGGATGGAGATGATGAATTTCCGGCGGGGCAGTGCCTGATTACAGGTGCGGAAAATCAGAAAATCGCCTTGCTTCATCCCAAAATAAAGGGGGTGCTTGGAGCGCAGACGGCTGGGGCGAATCTGGTATCATTTAATGCACCTGCCTTCTGCTCCTATGGGGGAGACGGCGAGCAGGGAAAAAATGCACCGGTCAGTGAGCGGGCAGCCTTCGCCTACGGCAGTGCACTCAATGCATTGCTTGCTGATCGAAGTCACAGCCAGATCATAGGAGACACGACCATCGTATACTGGTCAGAGCATGGTATCTCTGCCTGTCAGGATTTCATGATGTCTTTCTTGGGAAATGATGCAGGGCTTGATGATCATACGCTTGATACGATCGTTACCCACATGAGAGATGGGCTTCCTGTAGATTTGGAAGGCATCAAGATCTCACCGGATGAGCCGTTTTACATTCTGGGCTTGGCGCCTAATGCAGCCAGAATTTCTGTCAGGCTGTTTTTAAGGAACACATTCCGCGAACTGGTGACGAATCTATCGCTTCATCAGGATCGAATGAAACTTGAGGGGCCATCTTGGGAAAAACAAAATATTCCCCTGTGGAAGACGCTCAAGGCGACAGCGAACCCGAATGGCAAAGAACAGGCGGCTTCGCCTCTGATGGCGGGCAGTTTATTCAGAGCCGTGCTGCAGAATACAAAGTATCCTGAGTCTGTATTCCAAAACATCCTGCTTCGTGTGTTTGCTGACCGGGATAAAGACGCAGAGGGCGGGAAATCAGCCATTCAGAAAATCAGCCATACCAAGGCGGCTTTCATCAAAGCGTACCTTTTGAAAAATGGTAAAGAACAATGGGAGGGGAAATTACAAATGGCACTCAATGAGAATTGCAATGATATTTCTTATGTATTGGGGCGGATGTTTTCTCTGCTGGAAAATATCCAGCAGGGGGCGAACCCTACGATCAACACCACCATCAAGGAGCGGTATTTTAATTCTGCCTGTGCTACACCGGCTTCCGTATTTCCCATCCTGCTGAAGCTGGCGAATACGCATCTTTCTAAGCTGGATGAAAGAAAGGCTGTCTATTTTAAAAAGAGAATGGGCGCTTTAATGGACAAAATCATCATGCCGGAGGAAGGCATTCCGTTTCCATCCAGATTGACATTGGATGAACAAGGCACAT
>OQVL01002954.1_pt1 | contig 10408 bp, 9 predicted proteins | sample 1691501 | NCBI WGS metagenome assembly OQVL01 (sample SAMN03418253, study PRJEB22391) | human gut metagenome | biome: human-gut; feature: organic feature; material: feces | host: Homo sapiens | place: Tanzania | collected 2013-01
GCTAGTGACTGGAGTTCGGACGTGTGCTCTTCCGATCTCGGCACAAATCGGCGATCTCGTTGTAATTCTGGCGGATGGCTGCGGACGGACGAATATTCATAGCTGGCATAATAGCACCTCCCGGATTCCGATAGATGATAGTAGGATTCTGATTATATTATAATCAAATTCTACAACAGAATCAATAGAGGCAGAAAATTTAGCAGAGAGACAACAAAGCAGTTCAGCCGGATAAAACAATCGACTGAACGGCTTTGTTTTGTGAAATCACATTTGGATCAGAGGTCGGTTTCCGGGCAAACGATCGCAGTCATCTGATCGAATACATCTTCCATCTGTCGTACCAGCGTGAACTGGGTGCGGGCACGGTCGAGGTTGTGGTTCGGGCGGGCAATATGGAAATAATGGTCGCCCTCCAGATAGTCGGTCAGGAAACGGATGCCGCATTCCAGTGTCATGAGTTTCGCACCCCAAGCAAGACTCTTTTTTTCAGCTGTGTGCATGGTGGAGCCAGCAGTGGAAAGATAGCCTTTGGCAAACACTTCATACAGATGCAGGTCAAAGTGGACTTTGCTCTGGTCGGGTTCATCCTCGGCGCAGTCGTTGGCACCGGTGCGGATGGAATCACCAAAATCATAAGCCGAAAGACCCGGCATCACGGTGTCGAGGTCAATGACACAGATGCCTTTGCCAGTGGCTTCATCGAGCAGAACATTGTTGATTTTGGTATCATTATGGGTGACACGCAGCGGGATCTCACCAGCGGCCAGCTGATCCAGCAGAACGTGGCAGTCCTTTTCCCGTGCATGGATAAAAGCAATCTCCGGCGCAATGGTTTTGGCTCGACCCAGTGCATCGGCTGCAAGGGCTTTTTCAAAGTTTGCGTAACGGTTGGGCGTATCGTGAAAACGGGCAATGGTTTCGTGGAGGGTAGAAGCAGGATAATCGGCCAGCTGGTTCTGGAATTTGCCCAGTGTTTCTGCCACAGTGCGGAAGTCTGCCTCACAGCCGACCTGTTGCAGACAGACGGTATTCTCTACAAAATCATAGGCTCTCCAGGCATTGCCTTCAGAATCAATATAGTACGCTGCACCGGACAGAGTGGGAATAACATTCAGGCATTCCCGGCCAGGGTCGCCGCCCTCTGCCTGAATCTTTGCCCGTAAATGCCGGGTCACGCCACAGATGTTTTCCATCAGTCCTGCTGGATCGGTGAATGTATCGGTGTTGATGCGCTGTAAGATAAAGCGTTTGGTATGATCGGCCCGCCAGACCACAAAGGTGTCATTGATGTGGCCCTCACCATAGTGGTGTGGATCGCAGACCATCGGCCCACCAAAATCAAAGGCGGATGCAGCAGCGCAGAGAATGGGTTCGGTGACAGGTTTCATTTGAAGTTCCTCGTTTCTTTATCTTTCATGCCGTTTTGCCGGGGCAGGGCGTTGTCCCTGCCGTACCTGACGGCGGTATTCGTTGGGAGTCAGCCCCTCCGCTTTGCGGAAGCACTGGGAAAAATAGCTGGGGGACGAAAAGCCCATCAGTTCGCTGATCTGAGCCAAGCTGTAACCTGTATTGCCCAGCATATATTTGCTTTCCTCAATGCGGCGGCGATTCAGATAGGTGATGGGAGAGATGCCGTACTCTTTTTGAAAGGTGTGGGCCAGATAATACTTATTGATGTGTGCGATCTCTGCCAGACGGTCAAGTGAGATGTCCTCTCGGAAGTTGCTGTCCAGATATCGCTTGATCTCTACACACTCCCGGCTGTCAGACCGTGGCGTTTCTTCCACCTGCAAAGAGAGCGTTGTGCAGCGTACCAGCCAGATCAGCAGCACCTCCAGCAAGTCCTGACAGACGGTTTCGCAGCCATCCAGACTGCGGTCGGCTTCGGCAAGCAGCATATGCAGCAGAGTGACCATCCGTTCCCGGTTTTCACGGCAGTTGAAGATAGCATAAGAAGAATCAGCCTTGCCGAATAAGATCTCAATGCCAGCCACACCCAGAACGATATATTCAAGCGGTGAAGCGTTCAGACTCAATTCCGTGTGCTCCACCTGGGGGTTCACGATGACCATGTCGTCGGGCTTTACCGGAAACAGCTGCCCGGCAAGGTAGAACTGACCTTCACCGCTGAGGCAGTAGAACAGCTCCGTGCAGGAGTGGGTGTGGGTGGTGCTGTTCCAGTCGCCGCCAAACCGGCTCTTGCTGATGTACAGCAAGCGAAAAGACTCACGGGGAGCGGGAGCGTGTCGGATATCAAAGCGTTCGGTGCTCATAACAGGCTCCTTTACAGCGAAACGCAATAAACATAAAAATAAAAACAAGAAACTAAAAATATAATCGCAAAAAACGATGCGTTGAATCGTGCGTTTTTCTCATTATAGGGGCAAAGAAGAAAAAATGCAAGCCCTGATTTTTGGACAGGATCAATACTTTTGTCTTTGATGACGTGCAAAAATATGTCAAACTGGTTACAGACAGGGAAAATGTCCCAAAACGATCCGGCCGATTTTAGTGCTTTTGCTGAAAGAATTTTCCGAAAAGCAAGATTTCTAAAAAATGAAACAACAAAGACCTTGTTGCAAACCGTAAAAACCTCTATATTGGAACCAGAAAAAATCACAGCCCTCTCGGACGAAGCCTGTTTGCCCCGGCTGTGTTTTGAACGGAATTTTATGATGGAGGATACACTATGAAACGCATTTCTCGTCGCAATTTTCTGAAAGCGGCTGGCGTGGGTGCCGCTGCACTGGGTCTGGCCGCCTGCGGCGGTTCTTCCAGCACCGCTTCCAGCACGGCTTCTTCCGCCGCTGCATCTGCCGCTCCCGCTGAGGACGTGACCATCAAGGTCGCCGCCATTGAGACCGCTTACGGTTCCGAGATGTGGAAGAAAGTCACCGATGCCTTTACCGCTCAGACCGGCATCAAGGTGGAACTGACCACCGACAAGAATCTGGAAGATGTCATCGGCCCCTCCATGCAGGGCGGTGATTATCCCGATGTCATCCATCTGGCCACCGGCCGTGAAGCTGCTCTGACCGAGCAGTTCATCAAGGGCAACCTGATCGCGGACATCACCGATGTGCTGAGCATGACCGTGCCCGGCGAGAGCAAGAAGGTGAGCGAGAAGATCGCCGGCGGCTTTACCGACACCTCCCTGACCAACCCCTACGGCGACGGCAAGACCTATCTGGCTCCCATGTTCTACAGCCCCTGCGGCCTGTTCTACAACGCCGGTTTCCTGAAGGAAAAGGGCTGGGACGTGCCCACCACTTGGGATGAGATGTGGGCACTGGGCGACAAGGCTGCCGCTGAGGGCACCTACCTGTTCACCTACCCCACCACTGGCTACTTTGATGCGTTCTTCTATGCACTGATGTATGCCGCAGGCGGCCCCGACTTCTTCAACAAGGCTACCCACTACGAAGAAGGCATCTGGGACACCGCCGAAGCACAGACCTGCTTTGATATCGTGACCAAGCTGGCCTCCTACACCAATCCCATCACCCCGGCACAGGCCAACGATCAGGACTTCACCCAGAACCAGCAGCTGGTGCTGGACAACAAGGCTCTGTTCATGCCCAACGGCACCTGGATCGTGGGCGAGATGGCCGAGGCTCCCCGTGCGGATGGCTTTGAGTGGGGCATGACCGCCCTGCCCGCTGTCAAGGCCGGCGGCGACCAGTACAGCTACACCTGGTTCGAGCAGGCATGGATCCCGGCTGGTGCTGAGCATCTGGATGCTGCAAAGCAGTTTGTGGCTTACCTGTACAGCGACGAAGCCTGCAAGCTGTTCGCCGAGAGCGGTGCCATTCAGCCTGTGCTGGGCATTGCCGATGATCTGGACGGCGACAACAAGATGTTCTACTCCATCTACGACAATGGCGCAAAGGCAGCTATGGGCAATTTCGCTTCCTTTACTGCGATCCCCGGCGTGGAAGTCCGCACCGTGTTCTTCGATCCCGTCAACTCGCTGGTCTCCGGCAGCATGACCGAGCAGCAGTGGATCGATGGCATCAAGTCCGCCAGCGACCAGATGCGTGCCAACATCATTGAGTAATTGAGCCCTGCCCAGCGGGGGCGGTTTTTACCGCCTCCGCTTTTTGTGGTTTCGGGATCCCAATAGAAAGGAGCGGTTTGTCTATGAAATCTGACAAAAGCCGCAAACGGTTCGTGTTCCTCTGCGTGGCACCGGCCACCATCCTATTTTTCATCTTTATGATCCTGCCCACCCTCAATGTGTTCCGCATGAGCCTGTATGAGCGCGGTGCCTACTCACCCAATGAGACTTTTGTGGGCCTGAAAAACTTCCAGCATCTGCTGAAAGATACCCAGTTCATCCGCTCGATGCAGAATATGATCCTGCTCGTGGTGGTGGTCACCATCGTCACCTTTGCGTTTGCGCTGGTGTTTGCAGCCATCCTGACCCGCGAAAAGATCAAAGGGCAGAATTTCTTCCGGGTCATCTTCTACATCCCGAATATCCTTTCCGTGGTCGTCATCTCCGGCATCTTCTCTGCCATCTATAAGCCGGAAAACGGCATGCTGAACAGCATCATCGGCCTGTTCCGCAACATGAGCGACCCCATCCTGTGGAAGGGCGAAAAACTGGTCATCCCCTCCATCATCATTGCCATGGTGTGGCAGGCCATCGGCTACTACATGGTCATGTACATGGCCTCCATGTCTGCCGTGCCCATCAGCCTGTACGAGAGCGCCAATCTGGACGGTGCCGGGCGGCTGACCCAGTTCTTCCAGATCACCATCCCCCTCATCTGGACGAATATCCGCACCACCCTCACCTTCTTTATCATCTCCACCATCAACATGGCCTTCCTCTTCGTCAAGGCCATGACCAGCGGCGGGCCCAACGGCGCATCGGATGTGGCGCTGAGCTATATGTACAGCCAGAAAGACGCTGGCCTGTATGGTTACAGCATGGCCATCGGCGTGGTCATCTTCCTGTTCTCGTTTGCCCTGTCCGCCTGTGTCAACAAGGTCACCAACCGCGATACGCTGGAATTTTAAGGAGGGAAGAAGATGCAGAATACCACCGAAAAATCTTCCCGCTCTGCGGAAGGTCTGTACAAGTTTTTCATCTATTTTGTGCTGGTTCTGCTGGCCGTTACCATCATCGTGCCGGTGGCATGGGTGTTCATGGCCTCCATCAAGCAGAATGCAGAGTTCTACGGCAACCCCTGGGCACTGCCCGCCGGGTTCTACTGGCAGAACTTCGTCAACGCATGGAACGGCGCGAAAATGGGCGAATATATGCTCAACTCGGTCATCGTCACCGCGCTGGCGCTGGCACTGCTGCTGGTCGTTGCCCTGCCCGCCGCCTACTGCCTGTCCCGCTTCCACTTCAAGGGGTGCAAGGTACTGAACACCCTGTTCATGGCGGGCCTGTTCATCAACGTGAACTACATCGTGGTGCCCATCTTTTTGATGCTGCGGGACGGCGATGTGTGGCTGAAAGGCCATTTCGGCAGCGGCTTTCTGCTGAACAATCTGGTGGTGCTGGCGGTGGTGTACGCCGCCACCGCGCTGCCCTTTACCATCTACCTGCTGTCGGGCTACTTTGCCACCCTGCCCCACGATTTTGAGGAGGCCGCCTACATCGACGGTGCAAGCTACTTTTCCACCATGACCCGCATCATCTTCCCCATGGCAAAGCCCTCCATCATCACCATTATCCTGTTCAACTTCCTGTCCTTCTGGAACGAGTATATCATCTCCATGACCCTGATGAGCTCCACCAAGGCACCCCGCACCCTGCCGGTAGGTCTTTTGAACCTGATGCAGGCGCAGCAGAGCGCCGCCCAGTACGGTACCATGTACGCAGGCCTTGTGCTGGTGATGCTGCCCACCCTGATTTTGTACATCTGCGTGCAGCGGCAGCTGACGCAGGGCATGACCGTGGGCGGCCTGAAAGGTTAAGGTGACAGACGATGAAAGCATATTGGAAAAACCATCCCGCCCTGCGCATGATCCTGATGCTGGTGCTGTTCGTACTGGCACTGGTGCTGGTGGTGTCCGGCTGGAAAATGACCGGGCAGCTGGCAGGGCTTGGCATTATGCTCTTGGGCGTGGCGTTGCTGCTGGCAGTGCTGGCCATCTACAATGCGACCTATCAGGATTGAGGATAAGAGAGAGGTAAAGGAGAATCCCTATGGATGAAACAAGAAAGTCCGGGCGCGTGACCATCCCCACCGACTTGGACGTGGTGCCCGAAACGCTGGAAATTCTGAAAAAGTGGGGTGCAGATGCCATCCGCGACTGCGACGGCACCGACTTTCCGCAGCAGCTGAAGGATGCCGATGCAAAGATCTACTCCACCTATTATACCACCCGCAAGGATAACGCATGGGCCAAGGCGAACCCGGACGAGGTGCAGCAGTGCTACATCATGACCGGTTTCTACACCGCACCCGGCGACACGGTCACCATCCCGCTGATGAAGGGCATCAGCCCGGAGTTGATGCAGGTGAACACCAACGACGACATCACCCGCTGGTGGGAGGTCATGGACCGAACCACCGGTCAGCCCGTGCCGCCGGAGCAGTGGAGCTATGCGGACGGCAGCGTGACCGTGCAGGCCGTACCGTTCCATGAGTACACCGTCAGTTTTCTGGCCTACCTCATCTGGGACCCGGTGCATATGTACAACGCCACCACCAACGGCTGGACGAACTTTGAGCATCAGATCACCTTTGACGTGCGTCAGCCCAAGACCCACAAGTATTCCATGGAGCGTCTGCGGAAGTTCATCCAAGAACATCCGTATGTGAATGTCATCCGCTATACCACCTTCTTCCACCAGTTCACCCTGATCTTCGATGAACTGAAACGGGAAAAGTTTGTGGACTGGTATGGATATTCCGCTTCGGTCAGCCCCTACATCCTGAATCAGTTTGAGCAGGAGGTGGGCTACAAGTTCCGCCCGGAATACATCATCGATCAGGGCTACTACAACAATCAGTATCGCGTACCCAGCAAGGAATACCGTGATTTTCAGGCGTTCCAGCGGCGGGAAGTTGCAAAGCTGGCCAAAGAAATGGTGGACATCACCCACGAGTGCGGCTGCGAAGCCATGATGTTCCTCGGCGATCACTGGATCGGCACCGAGCCCTTCATGCCGGAGTTCAAGACCATCGGACTGGATGCCGTGGTAGGCAGCGTGGGCAACGGCTCCACCCTGCGCCTGATCTCTGACATTGAGGGCGTGAAGTACACCGAGGGCCGTTTCCTGCCGTACTTCTTCCCGGACACCTTCCACGAGGGCGGCGACCCGGTGCGGGAAGCCAAGGAAAACTGGGTCACAGCCCGCCGCGCTATCCTGCGCAAGCCCATCGACCGCATCGGCTATGGCGGCTATCTGAAACTGGCCTTGCAGTTCCCGGAGTTCGTGGACTACGTGGAGAGCGTCTGCAACGAGTTCCGCGAACTGTACGAGAACATCAAGGGCACCACACCCTACTGTGTCAAGCGAGTGGCCGTGCTGAACTGCTGGGGTAAAATGCGGGCTTGGGGCTGCCATATGGTGCATCACGCCCTCTATTACAAGCAGAACTATAGCTATGCCGGTGTCATTGAGATGCTGTCCGGTGCGCCCTTTGATGTGAAGTTTATCAGCTTTGAGGATATCAAGAACGACCCGCATCTGCTGGATTCGTTGGATGTCATTATCAATGTCGGCGATGCCGACACCGCACACACCGGCGGCATCTGGTGGGAAGACCCGGAGATCTCCTCTGCTATCCGCAAGTTCGTCTGGAACGGCGGCGGCTTTATCGGCGTGGGTGAGCCTTCCGGTCACCCGTATCAGGGCCACATTCTCCAGCTTGCCAGCGTGCTGGGCGTGGAGGAAGAAAACGGCTTCACCCTCAACTACGACAAGTACAACTGGGAAGAACACCCGGACCATTTCATTCTGCAGGATGCCGACCGGCCCATCGACTTTGGCGAGGGCAAGAGGAATATTTATGCGCTGGAAGGCACCGAAGTGCTGGTGCAGCGAAACAAAGAAGTGCAGATGGCGGCACACGACTTCGGCAAGGGTCGTGCCGTGTACATCAGCGGTGTGCCTTACAGTTTTGCCAACAGCCGCACCCTTTACCGCGCTATCCTGTGGAGTGCCCACAGCGAGGAGGAACTGCATACATGGTTCAGCTCCAATTATAATGTAGAAGTTCACGCCTACGTCAAGAACGGCAAGTATTGTGTGGTGAACAACACGTACGAGCCGCAGGACACCACCGTTTACACCACAGACGGCAGCAGCTTTGCTCTGCATCTGGATGCCAACGAGATCAAGTGGTATGAGATCTAAGTTCTCCTTTTCATAAACGAACACAACGGGCAGCTCTGTTACCAGAGCCGCCCGTTGTGTTTGCTGTATCTGCCGATAACTCAACCTGTGTCAATCGAACGCTGCAATGGAGATGGCTGGAAACGCAGAAATTCAGTAATGCGAGCGTAATAGACCTGCAGAAAAAAGAAACTGCCCGTGCGAGTATATACTGAACCCAGAGAGTATATCGAATTTTTTGGGAAAAGGAGAGAACGGTATGGAACATCTTTATGAAAAGGCACTGGAAAGTGCGGAATATATCAAGACGCACACGAAAAAGCGCCCGAAGATCGCGGTGGTGCTGGGCTCCGGCCTTGGCAAGCTGACCGCGGACTTTACGGACACGGAAGAACTGTCCTACAAGGATATCCCCAACTTCCCGGTATCCACGGTGGCAGGACACAAAGGTGCATTGTTGGCTGGCAAGCTGGGGGACACGGAAGTCTACGCCATGGAAGGCCGCTTCCATTTCTATGAGGGCTACTCCATGAAGGAAGTCTGCTACCCGTTCTATGTGTTCAAGCTGCTGGGCGTGGAAAAGGTGGTGTTGACCAACGCCTGCGGCGGCATCAACCGGGAGTTTGCGCCGGGCACCCTGATGCTCATTACCGACTTCATCAACATGATGGGCACGAACCCCCTCATTGGCCCCAACGATGAGCGCTTCGGCCCCCGCTTCCCGGACATGACCGAACCTTACAGTCTGGAACTGCGGAACCTTGCCAAGCAGACCGCCGATGAACTGGGCATTGCCTACAAGGAGGGCGTTTACATGGGCTTTATGGGCCCTTGCTATGAAACGGCGGCTGAAATTCGCGCCTTTGCGGGGATGGGAGCCGATGCCGTGGGCATGAGCACCGTGCCGGAAACCATGGTCTGCAACTACATGGGCATGAAGGTACTGGCCGTCAGCTGCATCACCAACATGGCCACCGGCATCCAGACGGTCAAGCATAGCCACGCCCGCGTGCTGGAGATCGCAAATCAGGCAGGCGATACCCTGTGCCGATGGCTGGGTGCGGTGATTCAGAGAATGGAGTAAAAAAGATATACCATGAAAATCCTTTCGTTTGGTTCCCTCAACTACGATTATACCTATGAGGTCGAGCACTTTCTCGCGCCCAAAGAGACCCTTGCAGCCAAGTCCATGCAGCGGGGCTTTGGAGGAAAAGGCGCAAACCAGTCTATCGCCTTTGCACGAGCTGGATTGTCAGTATACCATGCGGGTCGTGTCGGCGCAGATGGACAACCATTTGTGGATTACCTGAAACAAAATGGTATTCATACAGATTATCTGATAAAGGACGATGCTGCTGCCACCGGCCACGCCATCATTGAGGTATGCCGCGGCGAAAACTGTATCCTGATCTACGGCGGTGCCAATCAGGAGATCACCACAGAGCAGATCGACCACACGCTGAAAGCCTTTTCGCCAGGCGACTGGCTGGTGCTGCAAAATGAGATCTCCAATCTGCCGTACCTGATGCAGGCCGCACAGAAAAAGGGGCTTTCCATTTTCTTCAATGCCGCACCCTACGATGTCGGCATCTTGACCTACCCGATGGAACTGGTGGATGTGCTCTGTGTCAACGAGGTGGAAGCCTGCGCCCTTGCCGGAACCGAGACCTTTGAAGCGGACGCTGTTTTGACCCTGCTGCACGAAAAATACCCGCAGACCCGTCTGCTTCTGACAGCCGGGAGTGCGGGCAGCTATTATCTGGACGGCGATGTAGCGCTGGAGCATACGATCCTGATTCCGGAGAACACGGCCGTCAATCTCTGCCTGAACGGCCACAGCATCACCAGCAATGATCTTCATGCCATTCTTGTTGGATCGCAGGGCACCCTCACGCTGTCGGACTGCAAGGGCGGCAGGAGCGAAGACGGCAAGATCTCTCAGGTCAGCGGGGGCTACAGCTGCCAGTGCCGCCGTAGGCAGCAGCATCAGGCACAGTGCCAGGACCATGAGCCTGCTCAAGAATTGTTTCTTCATAGGTCTCCTCCTTCGGTTTCTTTCCCTGCCTGTAGCCTGCCTCCGGCGGGCAGAGGGCGTCCTGC
>OQVL01002956.1_pt1 | contig 10405 bp, 3 predicted proteins | sample 1691501 | NCBI WGS metagenome assembly OQVL01 (sample SAMN03418253, study PRJEB22391) | human gut metagenome | biome: human-gut; feature: organic feature; material: feces | host: Homo sapiens | place: Tanzania | collected 2013-01
TTAAGGAAGAGTATGGTATCGAGCCGGCAGCAGCTGCAGTAGCAGTGGCAGCAGGTCCTGCAGCAGCAGGCGAGGCCGCAGCGGCAGAGCAGACTGAGTTCGACGTTGTTCTCAAGAGCGCAGGTCAGGCTAAACTTAACGTAATCAAGGTCGTTCGCGAGAAGACTGGTCTTGGACTTAAGGAAGCCAAGGAACTTGTAGACAAGGCTCCTACAGCAATCAAGGAGAAGGCATCCAAGGCAGAGGCTGAGGAACTGAAGGCTGCCCTTGAAGAGGCTGGTGCTGAAGTTGAGGTTAAATAACTTCGCCCCGCTTCCCCAAAGGGGAACAATCTCAGGTTTAGGGTCCGAAGTAGACCCTAAACCTTTTTGTCGTATTTATGTATTAAATAATATCATAAGGGCAGAAGATGTCACAAAAGACTAAAAATCAGCGAATTTCCTTCGCAACATCAAAGATTCTCCTTGAGTATCCTGACCTTCTCGAAGTGCAGTTGAAGTCCTTCCAGGATTTCTTCCAGCTCGAAACGACCCCTGAGAACAGGAAGAACGAAGGTCTCTACCAGGTGTTTCAGGAGATTTTCCCGATCGAAGATACCCGCAATAACTACAAGCTCGAGTTCATTGATTATTTCATTGACCCGCCGCAGTATTCGATCGAAGAGTGTCTGGAAAGGGGACAGACTTACAGTGTTCCTCTGAAGGCAAAACTCCGCCTTTCTTGCAGTGACCCTGAACACGAAGACTTCGACACGAAGGTTCAGGACGTTTATCTCGGCAACATTCCTTATATGACGCCGGGCGGAACGTTCATCATCAATGGTTCAGAGCGCATCATTGTATCCCAGCTCCACCGTTCGCCGGGCGTGTTTTTCGGATCAAGCATCCACGCCAACGGCACAAAGCTCTATTCTGCCAGAATCATCCCGTTCAAGGGTTCATGGATAGAGTTCGCGACTGACATCAACAATGTTATGTATGCCTACATCGACCGGAAGAAGAAACTCCCTGTCACAACACTGCTCCGAGCAATCGGATTCAACAGTGACAAGGACATTATCGACATTTTCGGTCTTGCCGATGAGATTGAGGTCACTCCTGAAAACCTCGAGAAGTTCCAAGGCAGGAAACTCGCCGCGAAGGTGCTGAAGACTTGGATTGAGGACTTCGTGGACGAGGACACCGGTGAGGTAATCCCGGTTGAGAGAACCACCGCCATCGTTGAGCGTGGTGAGATTCTCGGAGCTGATACCATCGAGAAACTTGCAGAGACAGACGTAAAGACTATCCTTCTCCAGAAGGAAGATGCGAACGTCAACGAATACGCAATCATCTACAACACCCTTCAGAAGGACCCGACAAACACCGAAACCGAGGCTGTTACTTACATCTACAAACAGCTCCGCAATTCGGAACCACCTGATGAGGCAACTGCAAGGGACGTTATCGACAAACTCTTCTTCTCAGACAAGAGGTATGACCTCGGAGATGTCGGAAGATATCGTCTCAACAAGAAACTCAATCTCACGATTGACGATAACATCCGTGTTCTGACGAACACCGATATCATAGAGATTATCAAATATCTCATCCAGCTCATCAACGCGAAAGCCGTTGTCGATGACATCGACCACCTCAGCAACCGTCGTGTAAGGACTGTGGGCGAGCAGCTTGCCAACCAGTTCAACGTCGGTCTTTCAAGAATGGCGAGGACTATCCGCGAGAGGATGAACGTGAGGGACAGCGAGCAGTTTGCTCCGACTGACCTGATTAACGCGAAGACCCTTTCGTCTGTCATCAATTCGTTCTTCGGAACCAGCCAGCTCTCACAGTTCATGGACCAGACCAACCCGCTTTCAGAGATGACCCACAAGAGGCGTCTCTCAGCACTCGGTCCGGGAGGTCTTTCACGTGATAGGGCAGGATTCGAGGTGCGAGACGTGCACTACACCCATTACGGACGTTTGTGCCCGATCGAGACTCCTGAGGGTCCTAACATCGGTCTTATCTCGTCACTCTGCGTGTATGCGCGCATCAACAACCTCGGCTTTATCGAGACTCCGTACCGCAAGGTGGAGAACGGTAAGGTTGACCTTAGCAGTGGTGGATGGCAGTACATGAGCGCCGAGGAGGAGGAAAACCAGATGGTCTCCCTCGCCAACGTGAAAATGGATGATGACGGAAACATCCTTGAGGACAGAATTCTCTGCCGTTATGCGGCCGATTTCCCTGTCGTTACCAAGGAGGAGGTAAACTATATGGACGTGGCTCCTAATCAGATTGCCTCTGTCGCGGCTTCACTCATCCCGTTCCTCGAGCACGATGATGCCCACCGTGCACTGATGGGCGCGAACATGATGAGGCAGGCAGTTCCGCTTCTCAGTCCAGAGGCTCCTATTGTTGGAACGGGTCTTGAGGAAAGGGTTTGCCTTGATTCCAGGACTCAGGTAATGGCTGAACGCAGCGGTGAGGTCGTATATGTTGACGCAAAGGAAATCCATGTGAAGTATGACCGTACTGACGATGAGAGGTTCGTAAGCTTCAGCGACGACATCACTGTTTATCAGCTTCCTATATATAGAAGGACCAACCAGAGTACAACCATCCTTCTCAAGCCAATCGTTCGCAAGGGCGACAAGGTCGTGAAGGGACAGGTTCTTACCGAAGGTTATGCGACACAAGACGGCGAGCTCGCTCTTGGACGTAACCTCAAGGTGGCGTTCATGCCTTGGAAGGGATACAACTACGAGGATGCAATCGTGCTTTCCGAGAGGATGATTCGCTGGGATGTCCTTACTTCAATTCATGTCGAGGAATACCTTACTGAGGTCCGTGACACTAAGCGCGGTATGGAGGAACTCACGTCCGACATTCCGAATGTAAGCGAGGACGCCACGAAGAATCTCGACGAGAACGGTATCATCCGTGTCGGTGCCCACATCGAACCGGGGGACATCATGATAGGAAAGATTACCCCGAAGGGCGAGAGCGACCCTTCTCCTGAGGAGAAACTCCTTCGTGCTATTTTCGGTGACAAGGCCGGCGATGTGAAGGACGCATCACTCAAGGCCAACCCTTCACTTGACGGTACCATCATCAAGACTGCCCTCTACTCGAAGGCAGGAAAGGAGGCAGGTGCCAACAAGCGTCAGGCAAAGGCCGACCTGAAAGTTCGCGTCGAGAAGATCGAGGAAGAGTTCAATGTCAAACTCGAGGCTCTCAGGGCAAGGTTTATGGACAAACTCATCGTCCTCGTCGACGGAAAGAAGAGTGCCGGCATCAGCGACCTCTATGGTGTGGAAATCATACCTAAGGGTGAGACGATCAAGGCTTCCGCTCTCCGCGATCTCGACTACGAGAACATTAACACCAGCAAGTGGACCTCGGAGAAGAACACAAACCTTCTCGTGAAGGAGCTCATAAACAACTACTGCATAGCCCACAAGGAAGAGCTCGCACGTGAGAAACGCGAGATCGACAAGATTAAGGTCGGTGACGAACTCGCAAACGGCGTCCTTCAGGTGGCGAAGGTATATGTGGCAAGAAAGAGAAAGATCAGAGTGGGTGACAAGATGGCCGGCCGTCACGGTAACAAGGGTATCGTGGCAAAGGTTGTCCGCGACGAGGATATGCCGTTCCTTGAGGACGGAACTCCTGTGGACATTGTCCTGAACCCTCTCGGTGTGCCATCCCGAATGAACCTCGGTCAGATTTACGAGACCGTTCTCGGATGGGCCGGAGAGGAACTCGGACTCAAGTTCGCTACCCCGATTTTCGACGGTGCATCTCTTGACGACATCTGCGCCTACACCGATAAGGCGGGTCTTCCTCGTTACGGAAAGACTTACCTCAGGGACGGAGGCACCGGTGACTGGTTCGACCAGCCTGCGACAGTCGGAGTCATCTATATGATTAAGCTTGGTCACATGGTTGACGACAAGATGCACGCGAGGTCAATAGGTCCTTACTCTCTCATCACACAGCAGCCTCTCGGCGGTAAGGCGCAGTTCGGTGGACAGCGTTTCGGTGAGATGGAGGTTTGGGCACTCGAGGCATTCGGTGCGGCTAACGTTCTCCAGGAGATTCTTACAGTCAAGTCCGATGACGTTACCGGACGTTCAAAGACTTATGAGGCAATCGTCAAGGGCGACCTTATGCCGACGCCGGGTATTCCGGAGTCACTCAACGTCCTCCTTCACGAACTTCGCGGTCTTGGTCTCAAGGTTACGTTGGATTAATTACGGATAATTTGAAATTTTAGAAATATGCCGACTTTTAATAAAGATAACAAGGTTAAAAGCAATTTCGAAAGAATCAGCATCGCTCTCGCTTCTCCTGAAGACATTAAGGAAAGGTCTTCGGGAGAGGTCCTCAAGCCGGAGACGGTCAATTACAGGACCTACAAGCCTGAGAGGGACGGTCTTTTCTGTGAGAAGATTTTCGGTCCTACCAAGGATTACGAGTGCCACTGCGGCAAGTACAAGAGAATCAAGTACCGCGGAATTGTCTGTGACCGATGCGGTGTCGAGGTCACCGAGAAGAAGGTCCGCAGGGAAAGGATGGGACACATCGAGCTCACCGTTCCTGTTGCGCACATCTGGTATTTCAAGTCTGCCCCTAATAAGATCGCTGCCCTTCTCGGCATTGCGGCCAAGAAGCTCGAGGCTGTCATATATTACGAGAAGTATATCGTGACGGCTCCGGGACAGACCGGACTTCAGAAGCTTGACCTTCTGTCAGAGGATGAGTATCTCGACATATTGGCGCAGTATCCTGACAACCAGAATCTTCCGGACGATGATCCGGACAAGTTCAGGGCTGGAATGGGCGCGGAGTCAATCTATGATCTTCTCAAGGAGATTGACATTGATGCCCTCGCCAAGGAACTCCGCACGAAGATGCTGACCGAGACTTCCCAGCAGAGGAAGGCCGAGGCGCTCAAGAGGCTTTCAATCGTCAAGTGGTTCCAGGAGTCAAAGGGAATCAACCGTCCTGAATGGATGATTCTCAAGGTTATTCCTGTCATTCCGCCTGACCTTCGTCCGCTCGTTCCTCTCGATGGAGGACGTTTCGCGACATCCGACCTCAATGACCTCTACAGAAGGGTTATCATACGTAACAACCGTCTCAAGAGACTCATCGAAATCAAGGCTCCGGAAGTCATTCTCCGCAACGAGAAGCGTATGCTTCAGGAGGCTGTTGACTCACTTTTCGACAACTCTAAGAAGTCAAATGCAGTCAAGAGCGAAGCGAACAGGGCTCTTAAGTCACTCTCTGACAGCCTTAAAGGTAAGCAGGGACGTTTCCGTCAGAACCTCCTCGGTAAGCGTGTTGACTATTCAGCACGTTCGGTCATCGTCGTTGGACCTGAGCTCAAGATGCACGAGTGCGGTCTGCCTAAATTTATGGCAGCCGAGCTTTACAAACCGTTCATCATCAGGAAACTGATTGAGCGCGGCATCGTGAAGACCGTCAAGTCCGCAAAGAAGATTGTCGACAGGAAAGACCCTGTGATTTGGGATATTCTTGAGAACGTGATGAAAGGTCATCCGGTTCTTCTCAACCGTGCACCTACACTTCACCGACTCGGTATTCAGGCATTCCAGCCTAAGATGATTGAGGGTAAGGCTATCCAGCTCCATCCGCTCGCTTGTACGGCATTCAACGCCGACTTCGACGGTGACCAGATGGCAGTCCACCTTCCGCTCGGAAATGCTGCGATTATGGAGGCTCAGCTTCTTATGCTCGGCTCCCACAATATCTTGAATCCTGCCAACGGAACACCTATCACCGTGCCTTCTCAGGACATGGTGCTCGGACTCTACTACATCACTAAGCTCCGTCCGGGAGCCAAGGGTGAGGGTCTGAAGTTCTACGGTCCGGAGGAAGTCATAATTGCGCTCAACGAGAAGGCAATCGACATACATGCCCGTGTTTTTGTCCGTCTGCCGAAGGACAAGATGGATCCGTCAAAGGGAACCGAGATGGTCGAGACTTCCGCAGGACGTATCATTGTAAACCAGTTCGTCCCTCAGGAGGTTCCGTATGTCAATGAAATCCTCGGAAAGAAGTCTTTGAGAAAGATTATATCTGTTGTCATCAAGAACACCGGCGTCTCAAGGACAGCGCAGTTCCTCGACGACATCAAAAACCTCGGCTATCGTAAGGCATTCGAGGGCGGTCTCTCGTTCAACCTCGGTGACGTTATCATTCCGGAGGAGAAGACGCAGTTGATTGAAGACGGTTACAAGACCGTCGAGGAAATCAAGTCAAACTTCCAGATGGGTTTCATCACCAATAACGAGCGCTACAACAAGGTCATCGACCTCTGGTCCGGCATCGACAACAAGATTACCAAGATTGTCGAGCAGCAGATTTCTACTGACCAGCAGGGATTCAATCCTGTATATATGATGCTTGATTCAGGAGCCCGTGGTTCCACACAGCAGATTAAGCAGCTCTGCGGTATGCGTGGATTGATGGCAAAACCTCAGAAATCAGGAGCATCCGGAGCGGAGATTATCGAGAACCCGATTACCACCAACCTTAAGGAGGGTATGTCAGTGCTCGAGTACTTCATCTCTACGCACGGTGCCCGTAAGGGTCTTGCCGACACCGCCTTGAAGACTGCCGATGCAGGATACCTCACCCGTCGTCTGGTGGACGTTTCACACGACGTCATCATCAACGAGGAGGACTGCGGCACTCTCAGAGGTCTCGTCGCCACTGCAATCAAGAGCAAGGATGAGGTTGTCGAATCTCTCGGCGAGAGAATTCTCGGTCGTACATCCGTACATGATGTATTCAACCCTCTCACGGGCGAACTCATCGTTCCGGCAGGGGAGCAGATTACCGAGGATCTCGCAAATCTCATCGAGTCATTGCCTATCGAGCAGGTTGAAATCCGTTCAGTGCTCACTTGCGAGTCCCGTAAGGGTGTCTGCGCGAAGTGCTATGGACGTAACCTCGCATCAGGCAGGATGGTTGAAAAGGGAGAGGTTGTCGGTGTCATTGCTGCACAGTCAATCGGTGAGCCTGGTACACAGCTTACACTTCGTACATTCCACGTCGGAGGTACGGCTTCGAGTGCTGCTGCAGACAGCTCAATCACTTCCAAGTACGACGGAAAACTCGAGTTCGAGGAGCTCAGGACAATCGAGAGGGTTCTCGATGACGGCACAAAACAGCTTGTTGTTGTCAGCCGCACCACAGAGCTCCGCATCATCGACGAGAACACCGGTATAACCTTCTCTCAGTATGACGTGCCTTATGGCTCAATCCTTTACAAGAAGGATGGCGAAACTGTCAAGAAGGGAGACCTCATCTGCGAATGGGACGCCTACAACGCAATCACCATCATCGAGACCGACGGTGTCGCACGCTTTGACGGTATGGTTGAAGGCGAGAACTTCCGCGAGGAGGCTGCCGACGAGTACTCACTCAACCGTGACAAAGTCATCATCGAGGGTCGTGACAAGACCAAGAACCCGAGCGTTCTCATCGTTGACGAAAACAACGAAATCAAGAAGCAGTACAACCTCCCGGTAGGCGCTCACGTTATGATTAGCGAGGGCGACAAAGTGAAGGTTGGAGACATAATCATCAAGATTCCTCGTGCAATCGGAAAAGCAAACGATATCACCGGAGGTCTTCCTCGTGTCACCGAGCTCTTTGAGGCCCGCAACCCGTCTAATCCTGCAATCGTTTCAGAGATTAACGGTGAGGTCATTATGGGCAAGGTCAAGAGAGGAAACCGTGAGATTATCGTGCGCAACAAGTCCGGTGTCGAGAAACGCTATCTCGTTCCGCTCACCAAGCAGATTATGGTTCAGGAGAACGACTATGTCAAGGCTGGCATGAGCCTCTCTGACGGAGCCGTTTCACCGACAGACCTTCTCCGTATTCTCGGTCCTATCAAGGTTCAGGAGTACATCGTCAATGAAATCCAGGAGGTTTACCGTCTGCAGGGTGTGAAGATTAACGACAAGCACTTCGAGATTATCGTGCGTCAGATGATGCGCAAGGTTCAGATTGACAATCCTGGCGACACAGAGTTCCTTCAGGAGGAGCTCGTCGACAAGTGGACGTTCATGGATACCAACGACAGCATCTACGGCAAGTTCTATGTTGTCGAGGCCGGTGATTCACAGCGTTTCGAGGCAGGCCAGATCATCACTGCAAGGGAACTTCGTGGTGAGAATTCCTCTCTTGAAAGGCAAGGTCTCAAGCCTGTGGTTGTCCGTGAGGCAAGACCTGCTACAGCAAGCCAGGTTCTTCAGGGAATCACGCGTGCTGCGTTGAAGACCAACAGCTTCATTTCAGCCGCTTCATTCCAGGAGACAACCAAGGTGCTCAGCGAGGCTGCCATCCGCGGTCGTGTGGACTACCTCGAAGGTCTTAAGGAGAATGTCATCTGTGGTCATGCCATTCCGGCAGGTACCGGTCAGAAGGACTTCCAGGAGATACTTGTGTCACCTGTGGTAGAAGCTCAGCAGACTGACTTGTCAGAGCTTTAACGGGGCGCCTAAAAGGCGGTCTGCCGCTTTGGGCGGTTTGATGAAATCCTTTTATGCATCCCCTCCCTTTGAGATATTATTAAAGTGGCTCGATCAAGAAATTGGTCGGGCCACTTTTTGTGTTTTGAAATATTTGGATTAACTTCGTGGGGTCAAGAGGTTGTTCACAGCCTCAAATGTTTGAAAATGCAATAGCCCACAATGTCTGTTATGCCGATAAGAAAACTCTCGAAATTCTCAATAGTCATACTTTCGCTTTGCGCCGTACTTTTTGTCGGCGGAATCGTTTCAATATGTATCATCGATGATGACGCCACGCAGAGCCGTCTCGCCTTTCAGACCTTTGAGGTCGCGCTGATGATATTCCTCACCTTTGTCCCCGACATCCTGCACAGAATCATACACATAAAGATTCCTCACCTGATGGAAGTCATATTCGTGGCCTTCTGCTTCTGTGCGCTGATTCTCGGCGACGTTGCTGACTTCTACGGAAGGTTCGGATGGTGGGACTCGCTTGAACATGGAATGTCCGGAGTGCTTCTCGGAATCCTCGGCTATGCAATCATAAACACATTCAATAGTGTCGAGGGCAACAAGATTAAGTTCTCGCCTGTATTCGTGTCGCTTTGGGTCGTGTGCTTCGCCCTCGCTTTAGGAGCAGTATGGGAGATAATGGAGTTCATAACGGACGGTTTGTTCGGGCTTAACTCCCAGCAATACCTCACTACTCCGGGCACATTTGACAATGCCGTGCCGCTTGAAGGACATGAGGCTCTTCGTGACACGATGGAGGATCTGATGCTTGACTTTGCCGGTTCGCTCATCATCTCGGTAATAGGCTATTTCGACCTGAAGAAGCAGCGCAAGGGCATTGCTGCTCTCACACTTGACACTGACGACACAGAGGCGTCCACCGCGGCTATTTCCGTTCCGGGAATAGATGGCGCGAAAAAATAGATTTCACTTTATTTGTAAAAATATCTACCTTTGCTCCGCCGGCTTTCCTTTCGGGATTTCCGGCGGAACTTTAAAATAATGAACATAGCTCTTGTTTCAGTAACCCGAAATCTGGACAATTTCCTGTTTGCACTGAAACAAGTGGCGACGGTTCACGCAATAGGCGTGAACTGCGTCGCTGCTTGCAGGTGCAACAAAGGCTGTCCAGAGCCGCGGGTTACCTGTACGCAGGAATGCAGTTCGCGCTTTCTTGTGTCTGTGGCTTGACTCCGGTCGGGGCAGCCGGGAAACGACGGTCCCTGCGGTGGAATGTCTTTTCCATCGATGTCTACGAGCTTATAAGTTTTTTACCATAGGGTCAGCCGTTCTGACCTGTCCGGGCTAAGGAGATTTCAAATTTTCTCAGGATTCTCAAATCCCTTAGCCCTTTTTAAAATCCGGACTGCCGAACGCAGGTCTTCTATGGAAAGTTCTTTCTCGGAAATGTCCCTTTCGAGAGATTTATTCTTCGCCTGATACTCCGAGAGCGCGTCTTCGGCAATCCTCAGGCGGTTGGTCAGATAGGCGTTCTGTGTCATATATGGCACTTCCTCGTCTTCCAGGACATCATGAATGTCAGTCATCGGTCCGAGGATGAGAGCATCTTCACTGAGTCCGAGAGCCTCTGCAATCTTTCCGACGACAGGGCTTATCAGAACCGTGCTTCCTTTCTCGATATTTCTGTAATGCGTTTCAGATATTCCGATTTTCTTTGCCATTTCTTCCTGCGTGTAACCCTTGGCTTTTCTGAAGTGTCGTATGTTCTTTTTAATGGAACTGTTATGGAAAATATCAGATATGGCAATGCACAGGCAGATGATGAAGAAGTGTATGAGGCAGCAAAGCTTGGCAATATGGCGGAAAATACAAATGACATCAACAACTTCGAGTCGG
>OQVL01002958.1_pt1 | contig 10403 bp, 8 predicted proteins | sample 1691501 | NCBI WGS metagenome assembly OQVL01 (sample SAMN03418253, study PRJEB22391) | human gut metagenome | biome: human-gut; feature: organic feature; material: feces | host: Homo sapiens | place: Tanzania | collected 2013-01
TTCATTCTTGCCCACATACTTTCGCAGCGAGCATTGTCATGACATCTACCGCCAGCGCTGTTCATACTCTGACGAATGCCATATTGATAGAGTTCTTGGCGATATTGTTCGCTGGTATATTGCGCACCTCGGTCAGAATGGATAATCGCACCTCGCAAAGATGGATATGATGTGACGGCATGATCCAGTGTATGAACACATAAATCAGCTTTCATATTCGTGCTCATCGAAATTCCGAGAACGCTTAAATCAAAGCAGTCAAATATAACGGAAGTATAGAGTTTCCCATCTTTTGCTTTGATTTCTGTAATATCTGTGACGCATTTTTGAAGAGGTGAATCAGCATAAAAATCTCTTTTCAATAAGTCATTTGATTTCATCGCTTCTCGATCAGCTTTTGTGATTCCATTTGTTTTACGCTTTGGATGATGAACCAATCCTAGCTTTTTCATAATACGATATACTGTGCTTTCGCTGGGAATTGGGATAGAATCCGGATTTTTTAGTTGTAATGCTTGATACATTCGTATCCGTCCATAAGTATCGTTACATAAATCTTCATGACAGATTTCCTGTATCAGTTCCGCAACTTTTTGGTACTTCCATGGTCGATTGCGATTTATAAGATATTGATAGAAGCCTTGCCGGCTGACATCTAATACTTTGCAGAAAAATGTTATCTTTCCTTTCTGCCTGCCGTCTTCCGTTTTTAACGCAATGAAATTCATTCGTTGTTTTTTGTTGACTTCCGATGGCTGTTGCGAAGTGGGCTGTAGAGGCGAAATGTACTCACGAGATTACCGAAAATCTGCCGTTGAGGCGCAATGCCGTTGTGCTTCACCGTTATTGTGGTGGCGAGCCAGCCTGGAAGGGCGGCCCTGAAATTGAAGTCCGGCTGTATGAGGTCGTCGGCGGTAAGCACAGTTGGGCAGAGGCCGACATGGATACCTGCGACGAGATCTGGCGGTTTTTCAGCAAGTATCTGAGATAAGTGGCGGGATAAGTGGCGGGACGCGGCCACGGGGGTGAAATGTAACTGATTGATAATCAGATATTATTCTAAACAGAGCGTGGAAACGCAGCCTTTTTTTGGCCACGTTTCCACGCTCTGTTTTGTAACTAGTTGAAAGTCAGCGCCTCCAAAATTATGGCGTGGTCGCGTCCCGACATTCGTTGTACTCGACATTGGAAAGGAACAGCGCGTGTCCCGGGACGGATTGTCCGGCATCTGAACGGGTGCCGGTGTCTATCAGTTCCTGAACCCATTCAGGTGAATGTTTGCCGCGGCCGACATCCAGCATTGTCCCGACTATTGCGCGTACCATGTTCCTGAGAAAACGGTCTGCCTTGACGGTGAACACGAGATAGTCGCCCTCGGAGCATGGGTAGCCCATCATCCTGACGTGGTCGGGAGTCCAGATTTCCCACCGGGCATCCGTTATGGTACAGATGGAGGTCTTGTTGTTGCCGCCGATTTTCTCGAAGCACCGGAAATCATGGGTGCCGAGCAGAAAAGCCGCGGCTTTGTTCATCGCGCCGATGTCCAGGCTGAACGGGCAGAAATAGGAGAACTGTTCCACGAACGGGTCTTTCTTCTTGTGTAGAAAGTACTTATATTCCCGGCTTCTCGCATCGAACCTTGCATGGAAATTTTCATCGGCGCAGGCTACCTCGTGGATGGTTATTCCCTTCGGCAACATGGCATTTAATTTGTAGCTAAGCCAATCGGTTTTGACTGCTTCAGACGACGTCGTTGCGAAGTGTGCGACATAATTTATCGCATTCACTTTAGTATCAGTCCGTCCGGCACCTGTAACCGTGATTTCCTCGTTCAGGAGAATGCTCAGAACATGTTGAATACATTCCTGGACGGAGGGCGCGTTTGGCTGAATTTGCCAGCCCGAAAAGGCTGCCCCATTATATGACAAACGTAAACGATATTTCATTTCCGGATATTTTATCCGCAAATATAGTGGAAACGTAAGAAATTTAAACATATAATGCATCATTGTTACCGCCGTAGAGCCTGAAGGACTTAGAGCCTGAAGGGCGATGGTAAGTCCCTCACCCCGAGGGGAGGGATTTAGGGAGGGGGTAACGAATATAAAAGCGCGTGGGCCCTGCTTGCGTCCCACCAACGCCGAACAGAGGTAGACTCATAGCGTCGGAAGATGGTTGAAGTAAAGGTTGGATATAAGTCCCTCACCCCGAGGGGAGGGATTTAGGGAGGGGGTAACGTGAGAAGTGCGCGCGGGCCTTGCTAATTTACGGTAACAGCCCGAACGAAGGTAAAACATTGGAAACGTAAGAAATTTAAACATATAGATGATGGATAGTGTTAATATCAAGGAACTCAATGACCGCATCCAGCGGGAAAGCTCCTTCGTGGACCTTCTCTCCATGGAAATGGGAAAGGTCATTGTCGGACAGAAACAGCTGGTGGAGAACCTGCTTATCGGCCTCCTCGCTAACGGCCATATTCTCCTCGAAGGTGTCCCTGGACTTGCTAAAACATTGGCTATAAATACATTGGCACAAGCTGTCAGCGCTAAATTCAGCAGAATCCAGTTCACCCCGGACCTTTTGCCTGCCGACGTTTTGGGAACACTCATATACTCTCAGAAGAACGAACAGTTCGAAGTGCACAAAGGCCCAATCTTCGCCAATTTCGTACTTGCGGATGAAATCAACCGTTCTCCTGCCAAGGTACAGTCGGCCCTCCTCGAAGCGATGCAGGAAAGACAGGTGACCATCGGAGAACAGACATTCAAACTCCCGGAGCCGTTCCTGGTCATGGCTACCCAGAACCCTATCGAGCAGGAAGGAACCTATCCGCTTCCGGAAGCACAGGTGGACCGTTTCATGCTGAAAGTCGTGGTTTCCTATCCTAAGAAAGACGAGGAACGCCAGATCATCCGCATGAACAATACCGGCGAATTCCCTAAGGCCCAGCCTGTTGTCTCACCTGAAGACATCGTTAGGGCACGCCAGGTAGTCCGCGACGTCTACATGGACGAGAAAATCGAGAAATATATCGTGGACATCGTCTACGCCACCAGAACCCCTGAGGACTATAACCTCAAGGACCTTTCCGGACTCATCTCCTATGGCGCTTCACCACGTGCCAGCATATCCCTCGCCATGGCTGCCAAAGCCTATGCCTTCATAAAGAGAAGAGGATATGTGATTCCGGAAGACGTGCGCGCCGTCTGCAATGAAGTCTTGCGTCACCGTATCGGCCTTACATACGAAGCTGAGGCTGAGAACGTTACCACAGAAAATATCATATCACAGGTTCTTAACGCCGTCATAGTGCCATAAATCATGGATAACTCCGCAAGCGACCTGCTGAAGAAGGTCAGGAAGATAGAGATAAAGACAAGGGCTCTCTCGCATCAGATATTCGCGGGAGAGTACCATTCTGCGTTCAAGGGACGGGGAATGGCCTTCAGCGAAGTGCGTGAGTATCAATATGGTGATGACGTCAGAAACATGGACTGGAACGTCACGGCCCGTCTACGTGCCCCATACGTGAAGGTATTCGAAGAGGAGCGTGAAATGACGGTCATGCTGCTGGTCGACATCAGCCGTTCAGGCTTTTTCGGCACCGTAGGCAGCACCAAACGCGACATGCTCGCGGAAATTGCCGCTGTCCTGTCATTCTCCGCCATCATCAACAATGACAAGGTCGGAGCCCTGTTCTTCAGCGACAAGATAGAGAAATTCATACCGCCCCGCAAGGGACGCAGCCATCTCCTCCGCATCATCAGGGAAATCATTGAACTGAAACCCGAATCCTCCGGCACCGACATCGGCGGAGCGCTCAGGTTCCTGACCAATGCCATAAAACAGAAATGCACCGCGTTCCTGCTCTCCGATATGATGGACACGGATGCGGCTGGGGCCCCGAGATACGAAGACGCCATCAAGGTGGCTGCCGGCAGACATGACCTGTCGGTCATCAAGGTCTTCGACCCGAGGGAAAGGACAATACCCGACATAGGTCTTGTCAATGTCAAGGATTCCGAGACCGGCGAAACTGCCTGGATAAACACCTCCAGCCCGAAAGTAAGGGAAGCCTACGCGAAATCTGCACAGGACGCTGACATGAAGGCTACCAAGCTGATGCGCCAGTACCAGATAGACAGCGTGGACATTTCCACCGGTTCGGATTATGTTAAAGGATTGATGGCGTTTTTCGACAGAAGATAATGAAAATGAAAGGATTACTGAAGATTGCATGCATAGTGCCGGCTGTGGTTATGGCTGTGGCTTCCGGAGCCCAGTCACCTTCAGCCGGGCATAAAGGCATTGTCCCTGCCGGGGATGCTTTTCTGGAGCAGCTTCAGAAACGGGATTCAGTGCTGATCGCCGACCAGCTCCGATACGGATTCCGGTTGGAAAATGTGAAAGCCGGTACCGCACTCGGGCTTCCTGACCTGTCGCATGGCGTGATGGACAGCATTGAAGTCGTAAGTGACTGGAAACTGGATACATTGAAGTTCCGCAAGAAGAAAAATGAAATGGATCTGGAGGGAAGTTTCGTCATCACCTCATTTGATGAAGGAAACTATAGGCTTCCGGATATCGCTGTCGGCAGAATGGCCCCTGACGGAACTGTCGACACATTGGTATTCAAGGGAATGGACCTTCAGGTAATGTCAATGCCTGTGGACACGGCCACATACAAGCCTCACGACATAAAAGGACAGATACGCTATCCCGTGACATTCAAGGAAGTGCTGCCGTATATACTTGGCGTGCTGCTGCTTGCCGCGCTGGTGGCACTTTGTGTTTACCTGTACAAGAAGAGAAAGGAGAACCGGGCGGGAGAAGGACATGCTAACGAGCCGCCATACATCGTGGCCCTCAGGAAACTGGACAAGTTCCGCGGGAACAAGCTCTGGGCACCTGAAAAGCAGAAACAGTTCTACAGCGGCATCACAGATGTCCTCAGGGAATATATTGTCGGCCGATTCGGTGTCAGCGCCATGGAAATGACCACTGCGGAAATCTTCGAGGGCTTGAAAGACAAGGAGATACCGGAGCCGCTCATGGAAGAAGCCAAAAACCTGTTCGTCACCTCTGACTTTGTGAAATTCGCCAAGATGACTGTGTCAGATGAGGAAAATGCCAAGGCATTGCCGTCGGCGATCAGGTTCGTGACATCTACATGGAAATCAGAAGAAGAGGAGGAAGGAAATGTTCTTTGAGTATCCTGCATTGTTGTGGCTGCTGGTCATTCCGGCGCTCATGCTGGTTCATTATGTCTATATTGAACTCAGCGGAAGACGGCCGCACCTGCGTGTTCCGGATGTCAAATTCTGGAAGGCCGGCGGACGTTCTGTACTGGGTGTGATACGACACCTGCCTTTCTTGCTCAGGACCATTGCCCTGGTCATGATAATAATCGCCATTGCCAGACCGAGATCGTCCACCAAGATGGACAAGATTGACACGGAAGGCATTGACATAGTGCTTGCTATGGACGTGTCCACCAGTATGTTGGCACGCGACTTTACGCCGGACAGAATCAGCGCGGCTAAAGACATTGCCATAGAATTCATATCGCAGCGCCCTTCCGACAGGATGGGAATCGTGGTCTTCGCGGGGGAGAGCTACACGCAGTGCCCGTTGACGACCGACAGGGCGACATTGATAAACCTGATGAAGGAAATCGAGACCGGCCTTATCGAAGACGGAACCGCGATCGGAAACGGTCTGGCGACAGCCGTGGCCAGGATGCAGAACTCCGATGCGAAGAGCCGCGTGGTCATCCTTTTGACCGACGGTGTGAACAACAGCGGTGAAATCACCCCGCAGACCGCGGCGGACATCGCCAAGACCTACGGCATCCGCGTATACACAATAGGTGTCGGTGCCAATGGTACCGCGCCATATCCTGTGATGACCCCTTGGGGTGTCCAGATGCAGAATGTCGAGGTGGAAATTGATGAAAATCTTCTCAAGAACATAGCTGAAACCACAGGTGGCAGATATTTCCGTGCTACGGACAATACCAAGCTTTCGGAAATCTACAGCGAAATCAACAAGATGGAGAAGGCGCGTACAACGATCGACAGTTTCCCTATCTACAAGGAACTGTTCACCGGATTTGCGCTCATCGCCCTGGCCTGTCTGCTGCTGGAAGTGCTTATCAGTTTCATTTTGAGGAGATTGCCATAAAACGAGGATTGGATTATGATATATTTTGCACAGGCTCAATATCTGTTGTTGCTTCTGCTCGTACCTGTTTTCCTGATAGTGTACGGGTTGGTGCAATATGGCCGCACCAGACGCATCAGGAAATTCGGTGACGAGGCGCTGGTGAAGCAGTTGATGCCTTCATATTCGAAGACGAAAGGCTGGGTGGGGATGATACTTTTCTCATTGGCCTTCATGTTCTTCAGCATCGGATTGGCACGGCCTCAGATAGGCGCCAAGCTGAAGGAACACCAGAGCAAGGGAGCCGAGGTGATGATTGCGCTGGACGTGTCCAATTCAATGCTTGCGCAGGACTATTCCCCGGACCGTCTCCAGAGAGCCAAGCTGGCGATTTCCAGACTGGTGGACAAATTGAACGGTGACCGCATCGGACTGGTTCTTTTCGGCGGAACATCATTTGTCCAGCTGCCTATCACGACCGATTATGTGTCCGCCAAGATGTTCCTGGGCAATATTTCCACGGAGTCGGTCCCTGTCCAGGGAACTGCTATCGGCGATGCCATCAACACGTGTATCAAGAGTTTCAGCGCCCAGAGCGAAAACAGTCGCGCCATCATTGTCATAACTGATGGTGAGAACCATGAGGACAATCCCGTGGAGGCGGCGAAAACGGCGGCTTCGATGGGCATTTCCGTATACACTATCGGCGTGGGATCCGCTCAGGGTCAGCCGATTCCGATGAAAGGCGGTCTGCTGAAAGACTCCCAGGGCAATATCGTCGTGACGAAACTGGACGAGGCGACATTGAAAGAAGTCGCGAAGGCGGGCAACGGAGCGTACGTACATGCCGGCAACAATGAATTCGGACTGAATCCCGTCATTGACAATATCCGCAAGCTCAATGACGAGGAATTCAAATCCATAGTTTTCGAAGAATATGACGAGCAATATATGTATTTCTTCGCCATTGCGCTCGGACTCCTGGTCCTGCAGATGCTTGTCGGCGAAAGGAAAGTGCTGCGTCATATATTTGATAAATAGGTAATTATGTCAATAAGATTGAAACATATAATTGCTGTCGCCACCGCGCTCCTGCTGGGGGTATTGTCAATGTCTGCCCAGGTGGACAGGCGCGACGTCCGTGCCGGCAACAGGCAGTTCCGCAAGGAAAACTGGCGCGAGGCTGACATTGATTACAGGAAGGCGCTCGTGAAGGATTCCACGTCGATTGCCGCGAATTACAACCTTGCGTCCAATCTCTACCGTCAGGGCAATTTCGATGAGGCGGCCAAGGTGATGGAAAAGATCAAGGAAACCGCACCTGTTACTGCCAATGCTGCTGATTATTACTACAATACGGGTGATATCGCGATAGAGAAAAAAGATTGGCAGGGTGCTGTCAATGCTTTCAAGGAGGCGCTTCTCCGCAATCCGGCAGACATGGATGCGAAGGAGAATTACATCTATGCCAAGAAGATGCTGGAGAATCAGAAAAATGGCGGAGGCGGACAGAACAATGATCAGAACAATGACCGGAATCAGCAGAATGACGACAAGAATGGTCAGGGAGATCAGAACCAAGACCAGAACCAGGACCAGCAGAATCAAGACAACAATCAGAACAACAATCAGAACCGGAATAATCAGGGACAGAACAATCCGCAGGATGGTCAGAGCGGCCAGCAGCCTGTGAAAATTTCCCCTCAGCAGGCCCAGCAGATGCTGAAAGCCATCCAGGCGAAGGAGAAAGAGACACAGGACAAGGTGAACAAAGAGAAGGCAGAAGCCCTGAAATCAAGACAGAAGGACAAGAACTGGTAAGCTGTTAAAGGATTTATTATGAAATCATTGACAAGAAAAATTGCATTGGCATTGGTGATGGCGGCAGTCGGCTTCGTGGCGGCTGCGCAGACGAAGATAGCGGTGGAAGCGCCTAACATTGTGGGGTCTGACGAACAGTTCAATGTGACCTTCATCATTGAGGGTGAGGATCGTCCGTCGAATTTCAATTGGAATCCGGGCGATGATTTCACTCTGGTCTGGGGACCGCAGAGGGGGGAGTCGACCAGCATCCGTGTCATCAATGGCAAGCGTTCCAAGTCATCGCAGTTTACCTATACATACATATTGGCTCCGAAGAAAACCGGAAAATTCGAGTTGCCGGCTGCTACGGCCAAGATGAAGGGAGAGACGATAACGTCTGTCCCGACAGCCGTCGAAGTGCTGGCAAGTGATTCCTCTGCATCCGCACAGTCGGGCGCCTCTTCTGGGAACACGCAGCAGACCAAGCCGTCCGGAACGATTTCATCCAAGGATTTGTTCCTGAAATTTACGGTGAGCCGCACCTCGGCAGTTGTAGGCCAGCCGCTTACGGCAGAATTGAAACTGTATCAGAACGTGGATATCGCTGGATTCGAAGGCGCGAAATTCCCGGCATTCAACGGATTCTGGAGTCAGGAAACCGCTGCTCCGAACAATATCAACTTCCAGAGGGAAGAAGTGGACGGAAGGCTGTATAATTCGGCATTGCTCCGTCGCTATGTGCTTATTCCTCAGCAGGTTGGAAACCTTGTAATCGACCCTGCCGAGCTGGTGTGCCTGGTCAATGTCAGGAGGCCTTCCCGCGGAAACAGCATTTTCGACAGCTTTTTCGATGACAATACCATGACGGTGCGCAAGCGCGTGACCACTCCGGCCGTGCATGTGCATGTCAATCCTCTTCCTTCCGGAGCGCCTGCTACATTCGGAGGCGGCGTGGGCAGTTTCCGTGTCTCGGCGAGCCTGAGCAAGGACCAGTTGAAGACCCATGAAGCTACATCATTGATAGTCACTGTCTCCGGACGTGGAAACGTGTCGCTGCTGGAAGCTCCGAAAATCAATTTCCCTGCCGACCTGGATGTTTATGATACCAAGACGACGGAAAATACCGACAAGACTACCGGCGGCACGTCCGGCAGCAAGGTGTTCGAATATCCGTTCATCCCGAGAAGCCACGGCGAGTTCACCATCGGCCCGATAGAATACTCTTACTACGATGTCAATGCCGGTAAATATGAGACCATCTCGACCGGCCCGATCACTTTCAATGTCGAGAAAGGGGATGTCGCTGAAACTCAGGCTTCCACGTCACAGCTGGTCACGCCTGACCGCAAAAGTGTGAAGAATCTCGGCGAGGATATCCGCTTTATCCGCACCCGCCAGCCGTCATATAAGTTCAGGACGGTATTCTTCGTGGATTCATTGTGGTACTGGGTTATGGCAGCATTGATACTGCTTGTCGCAGGGCTGTTGTGGTATCTCATGAAAGGTATGGAGGCGCGTCGTGCCGATGTCGTCGGTAACAAGAACAGGAAAGCGACCAAGATGGCGCTCGGGCGTCTGAAAATGGCAGCCGGATATCTCCAGAAAAATCTGTATTCTGCTTTCTATGAGGAACTTCACAAGGCGTTGCTCGGATTTGCGTCCGACAAGATGAACATCGGAGCCGAAGACCTCAGCAAGGAAAATATTGCGGCAATGCTGAAGGAGGCCGGAGTCGCCGATGAACTTTCCGCGCGGTTCGTAGATCTCCTGGACGCCTGCGAGTTCGCCCGCTACTCTCCGGACGGCGGCAACGAGGCCATGAATACTCATTACAATGAAGCTGTAAAGGTGATTTCATCCATCGATTCTGTCATGAAGACACATAAGAAAAGTTCGTCCGCGGCCAAGGCAATGATCCTGATCATGTCAATGCTGATGATTCCGGGCCTTACGCATGCGGAGAATACGGCATATCTGGATTCGCTCTGGAACAAGGGCGTGCAGGCATATACCGACGGGCGTTGGTCAGAGTGCACTGAAAGCCTGGAGGCGCTGGAATCTGTCGGCGTCGTGTCCCCGGAATTGTACTATAACCTCGGCAATGCTTATTTCAAGTCGGGGGATTATCCTCATGCAATACTCTATTATGAGAGAACATTGAAGATTTCGCCGTCATTTGAAGATGCCAGAATCAATCTGGACTTCGCCAACAGCTTGATACGCGACAAGATAGATGCCGTGCCGGAATTCGTTTTGAAAAGCTGGGCCAGGAAAGTGTGCTATCTGATGCCGTCAGATTTTTGGGCTGTGATTTCCATAGTTCTGTTTGCTGCTGCCCTTGCATTGTTCCTGGTTTTCAGACTGGGGGCGTCCAGAGGCCTCCGGAGGACAGGTTTTTATTGCAGCATTGTCGCCCTGATATTGTCGGCATCGTC
>OQVL01002960.1_pt1 | contig 10401 bp, 16 predicted proteins | sample 1691501 | NCBI WGS metagenome assembly OQVL01 (sample SAMN03418253, study PRJEB22391) | human gut metagenome | biome: human-gut; feature: organic feature; material: feces | host: Homo sapiens | place: Tanzania | collected 2013-01
GCCACAGGCATTCCGTAGAGGAAATACTTGCTCTCAATAACAGTAGGTGTTATCCCAACGACTGTGTAGTTCCCGGTCTTGAGTTCCGGGTTACTGTACCGGCTGGTGTAAATCATGTGCCTCGCTCCTTCCGTACAAGCCCACCAGAATCTTCATGCCCTCAGCTATCTTCTCATCGAGATCATAGCCGAGCTGCTTGTAGAATCTTCCGTGGACCATGCACTCATACGCTCTTGTCATCGTGGAGGACTGCTCCTTCGTGATGCCGAGCCTGAAGTCCTTTGCAATCCGCAAAGCCCCTTTGAAGTCGCCGTCTGCAACCAGACGTCTAACTTTATCGGATTTTCGTTCCATCTGTCGTGCCTCCTGACCTTTTCGGTAAGATTTTGGGCCTATCTTCATTCTAACCCTTTACCCACCGGAGTCAATCGGTTTTGCATTCGGAGCGAAAAATTTTGGCTTTACAGCTTGATACGAGGCCGGATGTGCCACTCGCGGTTTTTCCGGGGTGACACATCGGTTCACGCTTCGTATCTTACCACAGTGGTAATTGCACTGCAATAGCAACTTTTTTGCAACTTTGCCAAAATTTTAGTCCAACCATCCAAAAATCAGGGCGCTCAACTTGGAAATGCCCGCCTTCTGGTCGCGGAACACGGTTGACAAATCGACGTGTTCTTCATCGGCGATCTGCTGCTGAGTCTTGGGTTCAGGGGCAATGTAGAGGTCGTAAATCGTCCGATACCGACGCATTTCCTCCGCACGCTTGGAATGCTCACAGCGGAACTTGTAGTATTCCAGCATACGGTCGATGTGCTGCACGATGATGCGGGTGTGGGCAGCGCTCTCCTGAATGCTCCTCACCACTGGGACCCTCACCCTGCCGTCGCTCTGACTCATCAGCTCCTCCATCAACTCCTCGAAGTCATCATCCTCGGAGAGCTGGCTGGCTTCATACACGGCACTCTTGCTATGTTCTACAAAGCAGTGGTAGTTCTGAAGCAGCAGCTTGGTGTTATGCAGGCGCTTGTCCTTGACGGCCTTTCGGTTCCGCTCCGCTTCATGCTGGAACTTTTCAATGGCTGTTTCCGATGCCACCCGTACGATCTCCTGCATCATTTCCGGTGGAATGGTGACGTTCTTGTCTTCCTGTGCCATGTCTAAACCTCCCATCATGGGCTTCGCCCCCTTCCCCGCCCACGGGGAAAGAGGCTTGCCCTGTATCTTACAGCGTGTTATACGTTCTGCGCAGGAGTCCTGCCTTGTGGGTACTCTCCCATGTGAAATTGCCGCCCACCACATTGCCGAAGTGACCGTAGGCGGATGTCTGCTCATAGATGGGCAAGCGCAGATTGAGCGCATCAATAATTCCCAGCGGAGTCAGTTCAAAGCAGCAGTCCACTGCCTTACAGAGCTTTTCCTCGTCCACATTGGCCCCGAACGTGTCGATGCGCAGGGACACCGGGAGCGCCATGCCGATTGCATAGGCCAACTGGACCTGACACTTGTCGCACAGACCCGATGCCACGACGTTCTTGGCGATATGCCGGGCCATGTATGCTGCACTGCGGTCAACCTTCGTGGGGTCTTTGCCGGAGAACGCACCGCCACCATGGGGAGCATAACCGCCGTAGGTGTCCACGATGATTTTCCGCCCGGTCAAGCCGGTATCTGCCGCAGGACCACCCTGCACAAAACGCCCGGTGGGATTGATGTACAGGTCGTAGGTGTCGATGTCGAGCCACGGGAGGTGCCGACGGGCTTCCCGCAAAACAGGCGTGATGACATTTTCCACCAGCGGGTACATCAGCAAGGGGAGGCTCCCGTCTGTGTGCTGGGTGGAGATGACGATGGTGTCGATACGCAGGGGCTTCCCATCCCCCTCATATTCCACCGTTACCTGCGTTTTGCCATCCGGCAGGATAAAGGGGATGGTTCCGTCCTTGCGGGTCTGGGCGAGCTTGTAGGCCATCTTGTGTGCGAGCATAATGGGCAGGGGCATCAGCTCCGGGGTTTCGTTGCAGGCATAGCCGAACATCATGCCCTGATCGCCTGCACCGCCAACCTTATCGCTGGTTCCCATCGCAATATCGGGGGACTGCTTGTGGACGGACACCATAACCTTGCAGGTATCGGCATCAAAGCCAGATGCCCCGCCGGTGTAGCCGATGTCACGCAGGACCCGCCGGGCAATGCCCTCAATATCCGCATCGACCTTGCTCGTGATCTCGCCTGCAATGAACACCGTGTCGGTGGTGCAGCAGGTCTCACAGGCCACCCGGCCCTCCGAGTCCTTCGCCAGAACTGCATCCAGCACCGCATCAGAGATACGGTCGCACACCTTGTCGGGATGGCCCTCTGTCACAGACTCAGACGTAAACAGCTTTCTCATACCTTTTCCTCCTCAGCATTCTTCTTGTCTTCCTGCTCGTGGCGACATACAGCAGCGGCCTGCAGGAGCCTCATCAGCTCATCCAGACGAACGCTCACCATAACGGGCTTTTCGCCGTGGACAGAGAACGAAACCGTTCCCCGCGTATAGCTGGCGAGCATATTGCACTCTGCCGTACCCATGCTTTCGATGCCAGCCGGTTTGCCATCGACCGCCGCGAAGGTGGTCATGGCGGCGTTCACCGTCATCTGCACACCGTCGGGGATGCCAGACACCTGTGCAGGGACCTTTACGACGTGGCCCATAAGGGGATTCTTACTTTCTTCCATGTGTTCTCCCTTCTCAGAACGGGATGTCATCATCATCGGGCAGCGGGCGGAAATCATCGTTCGTGGGTTCCGGCGTTGCCTGCGGGGTGGAGCTGCTATCTTTCTTGGACTCGCCGAAGAAGACCTGATCGCAACGAACCTCCGTCCGCTTGCGCTTCACTCCGTTTTTCTCGTAGGTGCGTGTGGTAAGGACACCGCTTGCCTCGATACGCTTTCCCTGCTTGAAATACCGGGCGACAAACTCAGCCTTCTTTTCCCACGCCACGCAGTCGATAAAGTCTGTCTGGTCCTTAACACCGGGCCGGTCAACCGCAACCGTGAACTCCACCACGGGCTTGCCGTTGGGAGTGGTGCGCAGTTCAGGGTCGCGTGCCAAACGGCCGCTGATGGCAATAATGTTCATAGGGTAGCTCCTTTCATCATCGTAGTAGTCGAGTTCCAGATAGTTCTTCCCGAATGCTGCCCGGAAGTCCGCGACGCTGGCTTTGTGGGCCATCATGTACTTGATCTGCCAGAACTGCTTCAGGGCATCAGAGGTTTCCCTGCACTGATGCGCTGCATACCGACCGTTCCGATGGCAGCTCTCACCGCACAGCCCTACTTTCAGGCCGTACTTTTCGGACTTATCCCGAAACGGCCCCGGGCAGACGTGGTGCTCCTCCAGCCAGCCGGTCTTTCCGCATAGGAAGCAGGTTCCGTACCTCATTCGGCATCACCCTTCTGGGCATCGGGATTCTCCACCTCCAGCAGGATGCCGCCGCACTCCAGACACTCGACCACGATCTTCTCCGGCTCCTCATGGTCGCCGACCTGAACCGTGCCGAAGCCGTTGCAGGCGATTTCCTCTGCCAGATGAGGCTCCAGAATGCTGTCATCCACATGACGGGGGTCTTCTGCAAGGTAGGCAGAGCCGAGGGCGATGATACCGTCTTCCGTCTCCGCGTAGCAATGACCGGCGCTCCGGCTCACCGTCATCCGCTCGCCCACAAGGACTTTGAGGATGCCCCACTGGTCCTTGATGCCGCACTTATCGGGGTTGCGCAGGATGTAGCCCTTGTCATCGCTGATGACCGTGTAGTCAACATCCACGATGCCCTCCGGGAGCTGGGGCGGTTCCTGCTCCACAGGGGGCGCAGCATTCTGGCGGCTCTGAGCCGTGTCGAACAGCGAGGTCTGCCCATCGTCGATGTCCTTCATCACATACTCCATCAGCTCCTCATCCCACACCAGCTTGCGGTTGCCGGAGAGGTTGCCGGTCGTTTTGTCCTTGACCTTGATTTCGGTACTGATCTCGTGGCTGAAGCTGGGCTTCATCACCTGCACGGTGTCCCCCTCCCGCGTTGCATCGAAGTTCCGTTCCGGAGCCGGGGTCAGTGCCACGCTGATTTTGCAGTTGATGGAGGCGCTGTCGCTCTGGAGCCTGTCCATCTTCTGAAGCAAGCGCTGGAGGGCGCTGTCGAAGTCCATCTTGAAGGCGTTGAAGGTGTCCGCGCTCAGGGACAGCACATACGTTTTGTCGCTCATAGTCTTTCTCCTTTACTGTTCATACGGTATATCTGAGATTTCAACGATAACACGCGGGGTATCGGAGTAGAACTTCCGAACCAGCGCGTCTACGATCTGGGCATCATCGCGGTAGGCAATGCCGTTCAGGGCATCGCAGATGATTTTGCCGATGTTGTCGAAATCAGGCTTTCGTGTCGGTCGTATCAGGCGGTCGATCATGGCAAGGTGCTTTTTCCTACTGACCGATTTCGGAACGGAGAGGAACGCAAAAATCCTCACGCTCAACATGGCGTCATCAGCAAACCGAACCCCGGATTGGATTCTGTACTCGGTCTTTACGAGGTTTTCGTACAGAACCGTGTTTTCCGGGGTTCTGGCTGTCGCATGACCACAGACGGTCGAGAATTTCGGGCGTTCCTTACCTCGTGGCTCCCCGTAGATGCAGAACTGCGTCCTCATTCCCCTGCCGCCTGCTTCGGCTTATCGTTCGGGGTGTACTCCAGATAGTATTCGTAGCTTTTCTTGCCCGGCCGGAGCTGCTTGCCCTGCCGGACGGTGTAGTCGTTCTTTACGAGGATGGCAGCTACCGTCAGCCGGTCCTCAACGCTTGCGATGATAACTTTATCCATCGTTTCCCTCCAAAAAGTTCTTCATCTCGTCAAATCTGCGGGCCGCTTCCGCTTTTCTCCACGACCGACCCGTGAACTGCATCGGATAGCACATTTCAAAGATACGGTCATAGATGCGGGTATAGCGGATGTCCGCAGATTCTTTCATTTCGGTCATGCTCAGGTTCGTGGTGAGGATGATAGGGAGTTTGGCTCTGTACCGGCTGTCCACGATGTCGTAGACCTTTTCCAGCGCAAAGTCCGTGCTGCGTTCAGCACCGAGATCATCAATGATGAGCAGCTTTGCCCCGTTCAGCCGGGCAATCAAGGCGCTGTCGTCCTCGCTGAACCCCTGCATGGTTTCCAGCAGTTTCACGAACGAGGTCATCACCACCGGGACCCGCAAGCTCAGAAGATGGTTTGCAATACAGGCTGCTGCGAACGTCTTGCCCGTTCCGACTCCGCCGTAGAACAAAAGCCCCTGATTCTTTGCCAGCATTTCGTCGAAGTGCTTCGCATACCGCAGGCAGAGCTTCAGGTTGTAGGCATTGTCTTTGGTCTGCTGGAACCCGTCAAAGCTGATGTCCCGCAGGCGTTCGTCCATGAGGCTTTGCTGTTTCAGCGCTTGTGCTGCCCGCATTTCCCGGTCCTGCATGAGCATCTGTTCTTCCTGCTTCCGCCGTTCTGCCCGGCAGCGGCAGGACACCGGCATTTTGACCCGGACTTTCTTCTTAGGGTCGAACGGAACGGCTTTCAGGTCGGGCATATTAACCTCTACCTGCCGACGGGTGTGGCAGTTCCCGCAGACAAGGAACCCTTCATCGTCGTAATAGTCGCCGTTCTCCGGCTGATTTGCCGCCTGTGCCTGACGTACAACGCCTTGCAGCAGGCCGTCAAACTCACCCATTCTGCTCACCCCACTCTCTGAACGGATTATCCTCAGCCGGTGCTGCCTCGCTTACGCTTTGCTGAAGCAAGCCCGGTTTCTTTTCTTTGACCCGGTCTACGACCCAGCAGAGGATGGCGCGGTAGTCGTCCTTGTAGGTCTTTCCTCGTGCGCCCTTGTAGTTGTCAAGCTCCACAATGCAGGCATCCGCAAAGGCTTTGCCGTACAGTTTCACGAGCCGGTCGTAGTTCGCTTCGCTCATCTTCACGAACTCCGCATAGGATTTCTTATCGGGTTTCGGCTTTGCAGGCGGCTTGACTTCTGGCTCCACAGGAAGTCCCATCTGTTCCGGCTCTGGGGCTTTCGATGCAGGCTTTGCGGCTTCACGCTCCATCCGACGAGCTTTTCGCTTTCGTTCAGCATCCAGCCTGCGGTTTTTCTGGAGCTTATACCACTGCTCCTGCCATGTGTCCCAGTCATGGATGTAAAAGCCGTCGGCCGCCACATCAATCCAGCCGGTGTCCACAAGGGCCTGAACCACTTTGCCCATGTCGAGTTGGCAGTCCTCGCCGCAGCCGTACAGGTATCGGCTCAGGACTTCGAGGTCGGCATCCTTGACCAGCCCGGTCTCATCGGCGTTCTTCATGCCCCAGAACCACAGGAAGTTCAGGATGCCGAGGGCTTCAAACTTGGAACACCCGATGGCGCGGTATAATCTACGGAGCTTCGTACCGTCCACCTCCTGATGTACGCTTATCCACGGCATCCTCTCACCTTCCTTTTCCGCCGGTGGCTTTATTCTTCGGCTGCACCGTCATTTTTGGTGCCTTCCTCAGCTTCCAGCTCCGCCTTGTGGGCTGTGCAGATTTCGACCAGCCGCTCGACCACCTTGTTGTAGGTGGACATCTTCATGCCGGTCGTAGAGGTCAGCCCCATCTCCTCGATGATGGACTTGACCACGGCGTTGCCCTTGTCCTTGCCGAAGTTTGCCTGCGCCGCCTTGAAAAGCTGCTGGCGCTGCTCCTGCGAGATGACCGGGTCTTCTTCCTCGGCCGGCTGTTCTTCCGGCTTCGGGTCATCCAACTCCCTGTACCCCACCGGGATAGCGCCAGATGCAATCATCTCATCCTCGGAGTACACACCCTCATAGTCCTTCGGGAAAGCGTCCCTCACGCACTGGCTGACAGCGACCTTGTTGATCATGGTGGCAGGCTTGGATTTCCAGTTTGCCTGCCCCTTGTTGTACTCGGCAAAGGCAACTTCCTTGAATGCAGTGCGTTCCTTGCCGTTCCGCATGAAGGTAACGCGGCACCAGCCGCCAACCAGAGTTTCACCCGGATAGAGGCAGCATCCCTCTTTCTGGATAATCTCGTTCCCACGCTGTACCGTGATGCCGTCGTTCTTGAACAGGTAGTCCGGGTGGTCAAATGCTCTGCGGAGGTAGGCATCCTTGCCAACGACCATCTGCGCCGGGTCATCCTTGCTGTACTTGATGAGGTACACCTCACCCTGAACCAGCGGGTTGAGCTTCTGTTGGCGGCAGGTATTCATAAAGAACACGAGTTCCTGATTGCTTACCAGTTCTGCCTTGCCGCGAACGAGGTACTTCTTCACGAAATCCAAATCCAGCTCAACGTGCGTACCAAGAACGTCGTAGCTGACAACGAGAGCGTTGCTCTCAGCCTTGCTCATAGCAGTAGACATATTCTCTTACCCCCTGAAGCTCATTTTTGCGACCTGACGGTAGGTGATGCCGGGAATCTCGATCTGGCCCTTCGAGGCACGGATGAGGCGCATAACAGCGGCCTGATCGACCGGGCGGAGTTCAATGCCAGCCACCGCCAGCGGGACTGCCTTCGGGTCAATCTCGACGATTTCCCAGTCCTTCGAGGTGCTGACGCCAGAGACTTTCGGCGCGGCCGTTGCGGGTACTACCGCATAGCTTGCCGCATCATCCATGATGGCAGCTTCCTCAAAAGCGGCTTCCGCGCCATCTGCATCACCAGCGGCTTCCAGAGTAGCCGCTTCCTGAATCTTGCGTTCCCGTTCGGCTTCCGCCGCTCGCCGGGCCGCTTCCTCGGCTTCCCGGCGCTTGCGCTCCTGTTCCGCGATGTATGCGCTCATCACCTGCTTGACCGTCTTCTCGGCATTGCGCAGCGGGGTCAGCATGGCCTTTTCCCGGTCGCAAACCGCTTTGTGGGCCTGATAGGCGCTGTCTTTCATGGGCTTGAAGAACGTCGTGACCTGCGACGCTTTCTTCTTCAGCATCTTGCCGAACTCACCGGCAAAGGCGTAGTCTTCGTCGCTCTGGATAACCAGCGACTCCGCCTGAAATTCGATGTCGGTCACATCGCGGGTGAGCTGCTGCTCATCAACGATCTCGGCCTGCGGCACGGTTGCCACCATCGTTTCTTTTCCCATCTGTCGAACCTCCTAAAAATCACTCGTTCATGTAGTTCTTAATCGTCATCAAGGACGAGAACACTGACCAGCACTTCCCGCTCCGGGGAAAGCGCACTTCCTGATAGCCCTTCTTGGACAGGTGGAGAATCAGCCGGTCATCGACCTTGATGTCGTGGCTCTCCCATGCTCTGTCATAGGCTTCAAGCTGCACAGCGCAGAGCTTGCTGTTCACCTGCGCCGATGTCTTGTAGTCTACCAGCGTCACCCTGCCGTCGATGATGCACAGCAGATCGACCGTGCCTGCATACCGCAGGATTTTGTGGTAAACCTTGGTTTCGGTCGCCAGAACTTCCGGCTTGCGGCTATCCCACCACTCTTTGAAGCCGGCAAAATACCCGGCATACACCGGCGGAATGTCCTCAATGCCGAACTTGGCGTAGTTCTCCACCGCATTGTGGATGGCCGTGCCGCGCTTTGCGGCTTTGTTCAGAACCTCCGGGTCCACCGTGCTGTAAAAGTCACTGGACAGCGGTTTCATCAGGGTGGTCACGCTGGGTACTTCCAGCCCGTTCAGGTAGTAGAGATGCCGTCCTTCCTCAAATGTCAGTTCCGGGAACTGCGGAATTTCGGGCTTTACGCATTCGTTGCTCACGTTGCTTTTCTCCCTTCAGGTTGATTGCCAACCGCATATAGTAGTCGGTCAGCTCGGTTTCGTACAGAAGCGGAAGGTAGCTCTCCGGCTGCTCTGCCAGCTCACATTTGCGCCGGGCATACCAGAGAACGCTGGTGGCTACCACATCCGGGATTTTGAATCCCAGCGAGGTTTCCGCCGCCTGCCGCGCTTCTGCCAGCTTATCGGCACTCATGCCTTTTCCGCGAGTCTGCGGTGGATTTCCTGAAGCAGATCATCGGTGGGAATCTTGCTCAAGTCCAGACCGGCCTCAAAGTCCTCAAAGAGGATAGAGGGGACCTTCAAAGCGGGGCGGATACCGTACGAGTTGGAGCAGTAGTTGTAGCCCCAGTCGCCATTGGAGTTGACGTACAGGGCGAAGCCCCCGTCCGACTTGCTGGGACCGCTCCAACCGGTCGCCAGCCAGCACCACCGCTCCGCATCGGGGATGATGTCAGCGTACTTGCGAGCTTCATCCAGAGTGAGCGGCGCAGCCTTCACCGACAGCTTCCCGTAGCGGCCGGAACCGTCCAGCGTGGTCAGGTCGATTTCGCGGGGGATGAGCTTGGCGTTGTCGAGGCCCCTCTTGCCCATGTCCTCCAGCCACTTCTCCACGGCCTTCTTCAGGTCGCTCTCCGCGTAGTTGTTTGAGCTGCCAAATTCAGATTCACCAACCGATTCCAATGCCAGCAGGAACAGGCTGTCCGGCAGGCTACCACGACGCTCAACATCCAGCACCACAAATCTGGTTCCGGCCAGCGCAACGATGTCACCCGGCTCGTGCAATACTGCGTACTTTTTCATGTTTCGTTCCATCCTTTCTTACCGGCGATGCAAACACGCCGATATTCAATCCACCGATTTTTTTCATGGCTTCGTCGAGTTCTCTTGCGGTTGTGATGCCATATTCTTCGGCCAGCAGTTTCTTCAGCGTTTGGATGTCAGCCATCGTCTGCGCCTCCGTTCAGGAGCTTGGAGCCAATGAGCTTCAGTTCCCGCGCCGCCCGAATCAGTCCGTCGAGGTAGTCGAGGATTTCGGTCAGGTCTGCCCACTCATCCTTGGAGATGATGCCATCTGCCGTGATGTCGATGAGTTTTTCCTTGACCTGCTCGATGTCACCCTGCCGGAGCTGCTTCAGCAGCTTCATGGTCGTACGCTCTACCGAGGCAATTTCAGGGGACGGCATTTCGAGGCTCTTTCCGATAAGGCACTCCGACGAGCAATACCACGCCATCAATTCCGGTGCGTTGTAGATGTCTGCCATCAGAACCACCTTATCCACCGGGATGACCTTCGTGTTGCCCAGCTCGTAATCTGCAAGGCTCGAAGCCGAAATTCCGAGCAGTTCCGCAGCGCCTTCGCGGCTACCGAGCTTATCGTTGTGCTTTGCGGCCTCTTTCCTACACCGGAAGCACTGGTTTTCACAGGCTTTTGCGGCATCGCGTCCCATTTTCTTTGCCCCCTTGATGCGCTATACTTTAGACATCAGCAAACCGCCATGCGTATACTTACCCTTTCGGTAAGTTGTCGTCGAAAAAAATAGCGTTGACCTGATCGCTGGTCAGGTCAAGCGCCTTGGCGACAATGCTCATTTCCTCATTGGAGA
>OQVL01002961.1_pt1 | contig 10400 bp, 8 predicted proteins | sample 1691501 | NCBI WGS metagenome assembly OQVL01 (sample SAMN03418253, study PRJEB22391) | human gut metagenome | biome: human-gut; feature: organic feature; material: feces | host: Homo sapiens | place: Tanzania | collected 2013-01
AAGGCGAAGAAACTGCCGTTTCTATCGGTACTATCGCCTTCTACTATGTCGACTCTTCACCAGTATCGCCGTGCATACAATGTTAAACACGAAAACCATCCTTGGACAGAGGTCGATGATAAGCAGTTTTTGGAAAACATAGGAGCCTATCGCAAGGATAGAGCTACATCAACCGAAGGCTTTACAGTTGCTGGTATGCTGATGTTTGGTAAAAACAATAGCATAACTGACCCTGAGTGTTGCCAAGAGTTTTTCCCTGACTATCGTGAACATTTGAGTGATGACCCTCAGATACGTTGGACAAACCGCATTTACCCTGATGGAACATGGGAAGCCAACCTTTACCAGTTTTTCACTCGTGTATTGCCTTTATTACAACATGCCTTGCCAGTGCCATTCAGCCTTGACAATAATCAGATAAGGAATAACATCACCACGGCTCATGTTGCTTTGCGAGAGGCTTTAGCCAACAGTTTGATTCATGCTGCTTATACTGTGAGAGGTAATATTGTTATAGATAGATATTTCGACCATATAGTCTTGTCAAATCCAGGTACAATGCTTATCAGTATGGAAGAATACTATGAAGGAGGACATAGCGTGTGCCGAAATCCAGTTATCCAAAAGATGTTTGTATTCTTGGGAATTGGTGAGAAAGGTGGCACTGGTGCCGATGTTATCGCAAAAGGATGGAATGATAATGGTTGGAGTATACCAACAGTTGAAGAAAAAAGTAATCCAGACAGAATAGAAACTTGCCTAAAACTGGAAAGAAACATCAAGGATACTACGGAAACATCCACAGCTACTACGGAAACAACTACGGAAACTTCCACAATTACTACGGGAACAACTACGAAAACTCCCTTTGTAACTACGGAAACTCCTACTGATACTACGGAAACTATTCTAAAAATAATTAGCAATAATCCAAAGGTCACGGCAAAAGAGATTGCAACCGTATGTGGCATAACAGAAGATGGGGTAGCCTATCATATCAAGAAATTAAAGCAAAGAGGACGGTTAATTCGCATTGGAGGCTCACGTAATGGAGGCGAGTGGAAGGTTGTAGAGTAATATCTCAAAGATGTCTTACATTGCTTTTCTATTTCGCTAACGGCCAAGTGAGATATCTGTGGAGCAGATAGAAGTTGGAGGCAAGGAGGTATATTGCTAAGAGGGCAATGAGGATGTCGACGGCACGATAGCGGCGAGAAAGATAGCCGATGGTGATAGGGATGACGAAAGCCCAATGGGCTGTCATAATCTGAACCTCGCTGGCTGCAAAGCCGCAGACGATATGCATGATAAGGGTGAAAGCAAATACTGCCATCATCATCCATAGCATGCGCTCACGACGACCAAACCAGATGCCGAAAGCAAAGAGTAAGCAATATACAACTTCTATAGCATAGCTGCCCCACCAAAGATAGCGCACGATGACTGGGCGACGCCACAATACATCGCCAAGGATATGCTTGCGATGGAATTGAATAGATTCGCCAAGCATATTCTCGTATACTATTTCCGTTCGTGGAGATTGTTGTTCCACCCATTTAGTAGTACTCTCAATTTGTCGTTGAAAACAAACTACACTACCTAATAATAATAAGGTAGGAACTACATATGCCAAAGCCAACCGCTTTGGCATTATTGTTTTGCGACCGTGGAATATCAAGTCGGCAATGAATACCACTACGCCATTTGTTAGTGTGATGCCTGCTGTGATGGTGTATAGTATGGCTTGTTGTATGGTCGTAGTCTCGAAAGATGCTAATATATATATGGTGAGCAGCAACATGAAGAGCGACAAGCAGAAATGGTCGGGCACGATGGCTGACACCATGATATAGGCAAAGGTGAAGAATAGCGAAGTTAGCAATGTGGCGCTTAGCTTGGTGGTACCGACATGCTCTGTAAGTATGCGATACATAAAGATGGCGCTATAGAAGGCGCAGAAGAATAGTTGGGAGCCAACGATAAACTGCACGCAGTTGCAACCTGTGAGTTGCCATAGCCCTTGGTTTATTATATATAGCGGCCACATCATCCATGCAAGGAGCGGGTGGCGCAGAATGTCGTAGCCCATCTGCCAATGCGTTACCACATCGTAGGCTGTAGGGTCGAAGCCTGCCATGTGAAAATTGGACAGAAAAACGTTGCGTGCTCCCACGCTGTAGTCCATAAACTGATCGAAGAAACGTGAGATAAAGAAATAATGAATCACCAGCAATAGCACGGTTACTATTGCTGCTACAGGCCATTCTTCGCGACGTATAGCAAATACGCCCCTAAAGCTTAGCCTTTTATCTCTATTTAATTCTTCACTCTTCACTCTTCGTTCTTCACTTAACTTAAGTAAGTATGTATTAGTCCGATATTCCAACCATAGAGGAACATCATTACAGATATAAGCAACAGATGCAGCACCCAAACAAAGCGATAATTGATGATGCGCAACAGATATGCTATGGTAATAGGGATGATATACATCCAATGTGCCGACATGATATATGGCTCGTTGAGTCCGAAGCCAAAGCCTACGTGCAACACCATATCAAGCATGAAATATGAGAGGCAAGTCCATAAGAATGGACTACCCAAGCCACATAGGATACCTAATATAAATAGGACTACGATGATACCCTCGACGATATAGTTGAGCATCATGCCATACTCTACTATCATTGGGCGTTTGCCATAGAGGTCTTGCAAAAGATAATCCTTATGAAGCTGTATGCCTTCGCCAAAGACATTCTCTACGAGCGATGTCCAGCGTGGCGTAGTGATATCTGTCCAACGAGAGAACTCGCCATTAGATATTGGTGTGCCCTGTAGTTTTCGCTTTTGCTTCATTGCTACAGGCTTTGCAGGCTCCGGAGTCTTACCCTGTGCACGAAGCACAGAGTCGCGTTGTGCTTGAGCAAAGTCGGCAACTTTTTTCTGCTCAGCCTCTTTCTTCTCCTTAGCCACCTTCTTGGCATACCATGAAGGGAATACAAAGACATGGTATTCCCAACGAGCAAAGCCCCAGATGAGAGCAGAAGGCAAGATAACGGCAAGCAACAAATAGCGCCATCTGAAGAATCCACCCTTGTTTACGAACAATGCCGAGAGGAATATCTTCAAACCATTGTTGAGTGAGGTGCCGGCGGTGAATAAGAAGTACACCACCGTTTGCCATATCTTCATTGGTCGTCCGCTCTGCAAGCGTCTGCCTGTGACATAGAGCGAGAGCGTTAGGATGAAGCTCGAGAATATGAAATGGTCGGGCACCATACCAGAGAGCATGATATATGCAAACGACTGATATAAGCCAACCAATAGGTATGAACTAAGAACGTCGATGCCTACTATGTCGCGACAAATCTTGTAGACGAACATCGCAGCATAGAAAGCCGAGAATATCTGCAGGGCAGCAACAATGAATATGGCACAGTTGATACCTGTGATACCCATCAGCAGTTGGTTGAGCAGATAGGCAGGATACATAAAGAATGCCAGCAACGGATGGCGATAAACATTATAGCCTGCCGACCAGTCGCTAACAACACTTAGCGTGATAGGGTCGAAACCAGAGATGTGGAACTTTCCGATAAAGAGGTTCCAGTAGTTGCTCTGTATTGGTGTAAACACATTATAATAATGTGCTATTACCATAGCATTAATAGATACGAGCAATACTATAAGCAAGAGGGTGAGAAGTCGTTCTTCACGCCTAATGCTAAATATGTTGTTGGTTCTTTCGTTCATTCTATCTATCATAGTCCGTTTGTTCTTTAGTTTATTCTTTCACTTATTTCTTAAGGAAATATCTCACTAATATGAAGTTTACCGGTACGCAGATGGCAAACACAGGCACCATAGCCCAGTCCTTAGGTATGCCCACGAAGAGCATTGCTGCGAGCACTACCGTCTGCATGGTATAGTTGACGAGGTGTGAGAATGCAAAACCCAAGCCTCGGCGTGTGGTTGATTTCACCTTGAAGGTGTAGCGTGTGGATGCCACATAGTTGAAAGCGAAGCTCACAGCGTAGGCAATGGTATTGGCAAGGGTAGGGTGCATGATGCGGTTGAAAGCCAAATAGCACGCATATTGTATTATCGTTGCTACCACTCCCACAATGCCGAAGCGTATCACCTCACGCAACTTCTCATTGTCTGAAAGGTTTGTAAAACGATTCATCGGCATATTCCATCATTTGTTTGTCGCCCTGGCTGTCGCCATAGGCATATATATAATATTCTGCACGCTCTATGTCGTTGGCTTGCATATATTCTTTTATACGATTCACCTTTTCCTCGCCATAGCAGTTGTGCCCTTCTATTATGCCTGTAATCTTTCCGTCTTTCACCTCTAAGTGGGTACCAGAAAGAGTTGGCATTGAGTTGAAAGCCTTGGCAAGCATTGGTGCCACCCAGTTTTCGGCACTTGCACTAACCACTATCACCTTGCCGCCTTGTGCTATGATATCATTGATTTCGGCTATAGCCTGCGGACGGATATTTGTGTGGTGAAGAGCTGCGAAGTTGTTGCACAACACATCGAAGGCTTCTGCAGGCATGCCACCAAAGAAGTGGGCAAGAATGCGCTCTTTGCTACGCCAGTTGGGATATAGATGAAGCTTCATCATCACCAGAAACCAGATATTTGCCAACAAACCTAATATCAAGCCTTTAGTGCCGTGCGCATAGCGTATAAGCTCTATCATAGAGTCTTTGGTGGTTAGCGTGCCATCAAAGTCGAAGCAATATAGTTTATGTTTCATGTCAGATATATTATTGCAAAGAATGACAATCCCCATACTGCCACTATAGCCTGTAGCAAGTGGTCGGTGAGCAATGCCTTAGTAGGGTCGCCACTCTTCTGGTCAACAACTGCAAGCTGGATATAGCGCAGCAATCCTATGAGCACCAAGATGGTGGTGAGATAGAGATAGTTGGTATGGAAATGCTCCACCACCTCTGCCGAAACGGTATACATGATATAGCATACGAGCGTTACAGAGCCTGTGATGGTGATAGCCTCGTTGATGAAGGTGAGGTTGTAGCGAATGGTGTTTTTGCGTGGAGCCTCGCCTGTGGCATTCATGCGCAACACATCATCGCGACGCTTTGCAAACGAAAGGAATAGCGTGAGCAAGAATGTCATGAGTACCAGCCAATGACTTGCTATAGTCTCGGTGGCTGTGGCACCAGCCAATATTCTGAGCACAAAGCCAAAGGCTATGATGCAGACATCGATGATGGCATAATCCTTGAGCTTGGTGCAATATAGCACATTCAATAGCCAATAGCCAACGATGATGCACATGGTGGAAAGAGCGTTGATGGTGAGCAGTAGACAGGTGGCAAAGCCAGCTACCGCTAACAATAGCATTAGGGTGTAGGCGGTAGGTATGCTTATGGCACCCGAGGCTATAGGACGATTGCATTTCTTAGGATGCTTTCTGTCGGCATCCACATCGATGATATCATTCAGACAGTATATCGACGAGGCTGTGAAGCTGAAGGCAAAGAATGTTATCACCGCAGCCATGATGTCTTCGGTACACATCAGCGAACCACCAAAGAACATAGGAAAAAACACGAAGGTGTTCTTCAGCCATTGGTGAGGACGTATGAGCTTTATTATCTTTTTCATTTTTTACTTTTTTACTTTTTTACCTTTTTACCTTTTTACCCTTTTACTTTTTCTATTCCCTTATGCAATAGCCATGCGAGCGGCATGGTGATGAGAGCTGTGAGAAGGAAGGTTGGCCAATATCCTATATGCATACGCTCGATATAGCACAACACGAAGTGGCTATGTATCAAGTAGGCTTCGAGACTTACTGCTCCAACAAATCGGAATACCATATTCACTTTGTCTGGCAATCGGCGGAATACACGATTAAGGAGCATGATGGTTGTTATGGTGAATGGTATGTAGAGCATACGTTCAACAAACAAAGGAAAATGTCCGTGGCGTATCTGCTCAAGATACAGACATGTGCCGAAGGTTAGAATCCATATTGCTGCCAACATCCATACCGCTTGACCATCTATGGTGTGGCGATTCTTGACCATAGAACCGAAATTGATGCCAAGAAGGAATATAGGCACACGACTCCAGAATATCTCCAGATGACCTACTGCCTGATGAATAGGTATCACCCATTGCACCATCACACACCAGATAACACTTATCAGCGGCAACCAGCGATACATAGGATGACGCTGTATGAGCATCATATAGAATGGCGATATGGTATATAGCATCATGATGGCAGGGATATACCAAAACGTAAGCTCATCGTGAAGCCAGAAGTCCCAGTTGATGGTGATATCGCCAATGAGGTCTATCCATGCCATGATGTCGCCACCATGAAAACGAGGAATCACATCGCCGCTTCGTATGATGCTGACTTTGTCGCCGATTTTCGCATCAAGTCTAGCGATTTCATCAAAGTTATGCAAGGTCGCAGAACGCACCGTAACGCCCTCGATAACCACCGCTTCAAGCACCGCCACAGGTGTGATAACCCCGCTTCGCCCCACTTGTAAATTCACACCCAAAAGCGTTGTCGTTTTTTCAAGGGCTGGGAATTTAAACGCCGCCATAAAACGCGGAAATTTCACGGTGTAACCAAGCTGGGCGCATTTTTCAAGGTTATTAAGTCGCACAACCATTCCGTCCATCATCATCGCCTTGCTCTCTCTTTGGCTCAAAAGCCCTTTATAAGCGGCGATAACCTCATCTAAACTTCCACAAACCCTTACAAAATCATCTTTTAAAAAGCCTAAATTTCGCACAAAGTCCATAATTTCGCTGTGTTTTTTGAATTTTAGCGAATTTTCGCCCACGCCCCAAGGGTAAAATTTCAAATTTCGCTCTTTGGTGATACTCGTATCAAGTTGGCGCAAACTGCCACTTGCGGCGTTTCGTGGGTTAGCAAAAAGGCTTTGTCCGCTTGCGGCTCGTTTTTGGTTAAGCTCGTCAAAATCAGCCTTTAAGATGACGATTTCGCCACGAATTTCTATGCGTTCTTTGTAGTTTATGTGTTGTGGAATGCTTGCTATGACGCGCACATTTTGCGTTATGTCCTCGCCAACCTCGCCATCTCCTCTTGTTGCGCCACTTACTAGCTCGCCGTTTTCGTAGGTAAGGTTTAGGCTCGCTCCGTCAAATTTAGGCTCGACAAAAAAGGTATCATCATTTGAATTTAAGGCTGAATTTTGGCTTTCTAACTCGCTAAAAAGGCTGTTTGGGGCGGAGTTTTGGCTTGAAGTTTTTTCGCATCTTTTTGCCCAAGCGATGAGTTCAGCCTCGCTAAAAATGTCCTCCATAGACCACATTTTCGCGCTGTGTTTGAGCTTGCTAAACTCGCTTTGAATGTTTGGGGCGACTTTTTGCGTGGGCGAATTTGCACTCACAAGGCTAGGGTTTGCGCTTTCAAATTCGCGCAAACGGCGAATGAGCGCGTCATACTCTTCATCGCTTGCTAGCGGCTCGTCTTTCTCATAGTAAGCCCTCATCCACTCGCTAGCTATTGCCACGCTTTGTAAATACTCTTTTTCACTCATTACTAAGCTCTCTCATCGCGTTTTCAAGCGCAAAGGCTTGTTTATGCTCGTATAAATCGTGCGTGCGGATAATGCTCGCGCCATTTTTAAAGGCTTCTAAATGTAAATAAAGGCTGCCCGCAAGGCGAAATGGACTCATCGGGGTATTATAAGATATACCACGTGCGCTTTGGCCACGGCGTAGGAATGAGCCAGAACGGTGCAAATATCCTCGGCAAACAGGGTTATACATACGATCAGATACTTGCTTACTACTTCCCCGGTATCACAATAGAGTAATCTTACAGAAAGGACGCCGTTATATGACCGCTTATGATATCATAATGAAAAAACGCCGTGGAGGTATCCTCTCCGACGATGAGATAAGATGGTTCGTTAACGGATATGTGAGGGACGAGATCCCCGATTATCAGATGTCGGCACTGCTGATGGCGATATGCTTTCAGTCAATGACAGCTGAGGAGACGGCAGCCCTCACAATGGCAATGATGCACTCAGGCGACACATTTCACACGTCTGAGGAGCTTGGAGCCATTTGCATCGACAAGCACAGCACAGGCGGAGTCGGAGACAAGACTACATTGATCGCTGCGCCTATATGCGCTGCCTGTGGAATTTATGTTCCAAAGATGTCGGGACGTGGTCTCGGTCATACAGGCGGAACGATCGATAAGCTTGAATCAATTCCGGGCTTCAGCACTTCAATAAGTCACGAAAGGTTTATTGAGATAATCAGAAAAACAGGCTTTTCCATTGCAGGGCAGTCAGGTACGCTGGTTCCTGCGGACAAGAAAATATATGCGCTGAGAAACGCCACTGCCACGGTTGACAGCATTCCCCTCATATGCTCCAGCATTATGAGCAAGAAGCTGGCAACGGGTGCTGACGGAATCGTCCTCGATGTAAAGGTGGGCGACGGCGCTTTCATGAAAAATTACGATGATGCCATGAAGCTTGCTTCGGCAATGACATCTGTAGGAAAGCTGGCAGGCAGAAAATGCACAGCTGTCCTCACCGATATGGATAAGCCCCTGGGTCATGCGGTGGGCAATTCAGTTGAGGTCATTGAAGCAATAGAAGCTCTGAAAGGCAATGCTCCCGCTGATCTTTACGAAGTCAGCATTACCCTTTCCGCAGAAATGCTCATGCTTGCAGGCAAGGGCGATGAAAGCTGCTGCCGCAGGCTGGCGGAAGATGCAGTACATTCGGGCAAGGCTCTTGAAGCATTCAGGACAATGGCTCAGATGCAGGGTGCCGATATAAGAGCATTTGACGACTACTCCCTTTTCGGAAAGCCCAAGCGCACAGCAGAGGTAAGGGCTGACAGGAGCGGATATATCTCAAAAATATCCTGCGAAAAGACAGGTCTTATATCGCTGGCTCTGGGCGCAGGACGAAAGGTCAAGGGCGGTGACATTGACAGCACCGCAGGCATTATTTTCAGCTGCAATGTTGGCAGCTGCGTAAATAAGGGCGATGTTCTGGGAACGGTAATGACCTCCTCCGAATGTGACCTTGAAGAAATAAAGCGTGATTTCCACGATGTATTTTCATTCAGCGACGAGCCTGTTCCCGAAAGAACTGCCGTGCTGAAAATTATCAGAAGCGAATAAATGCCCCTTTTTCGGGGCATTTTTTATACAATAAAAAGAGAAAGGACGTAATATGAACGGATATATTTATCAGCAGTCGAATATGATGTGTCCGCCGCCTGACAAGGACGAAAAAAAGCAGCTGCGGCGGTATTATTTCAGGATAGCATGGATAGTTGTAACGCTGATATTTGTTTTCAGCATACTTAACACACTGATATTGCAGCTATGTGCGACGATGCTGGGCGGCGGATATTCCAAGGAGCAGATAGACGCAGGCAAGGAAATCATCAGGAGCACTCCCCTGATGAAAGCCATATATTCCTACGGCTTCCCGTTTATTGCGGATATCACGGCTTTCGTCGTGGGTCTGCTGGTGACAAAGACGGATATCAGGAAGAAATTCACAGTCAAGGGTATCTCTGGCGGAAGCTTCCTGAAATTCACGGCGCTGTCTTTCGGAGTTGTAACAGTCGGCTCGGTCATAAACGTGATAATCTCAGCCATTGCGGCGGCTCTCAGCGGAAAGCTGTCGGACTTTTCCGTAAACAACACCAGCGCACTTAACATTGCGCCGCAAAACAATCCCCTGTGGCTTGAAATACTTATCTACCTTTACATCTGCCTGCTGGGGCCTATTATGGAGGAGCTTATCTTCCGTGGAGTGCTTCTTGACGGACTGCGCAAATACGGCAACACCTTCGGAATAATAATGTCCGCAGTGCTGTTCGGACTTATGCACCAGAACTTCTCACAGTGTCTCCCGGCGGTCTGCATGGGTCTGGTATGGGCTTACATTGCGGTAAAATACAACTCGCTTGTGCCCTCAATGATACTGCATATAATCAACAACAGTATGTCGGCGGTGCTTATGGTGCTGATACAAAACAGCAGCATAGACATCAGTAACCTGCAAGCCACCATCATGGGCTATATGCCGCTGGTAATAGCTTCCCTGCTGAATGTGGCGCTGCGCCTTGCCTGCATAATCGCTTCAATAGTTATCATTATAAGGTTCTATTCATCGGGCGGAAAGCTGTTCCGCACATCGCTCTACTCAAAGCAGCGCACATGGAAGTATTTTTTCACATCTATCCCATGGCTTGTGGTCATCGCCTATATGCTTTACGGCACTGTAACAACTATCAGCATATAAACATATAATATCAACGGGGGTATCGGATATCATTAAAAACTATACAAAAAATCGAGCATGATCTTGCGTATATGGATTATGCGATG
>OQVL01002963.1_pt1 | contig 10397 bp, 6 predicted proteins | sample 1691501 | NCBI WGS metagenome assembly OQVL01 (sample SAMN03418253, study PRJEB22391) | human gut metagenome | biome: human-gut; feature: organic feature; material: feces | host: Homo sapiens | place: Tanzania | collected 2013-01
GAAGCGAGCATCAGGCGCTTTTCGTATGGTGACGCATCACAAACCCCTGACACACCATTTTTACAAAGAAAACATACACAAGGAAAAATCAATATGAGAATGAGATATAAAAAACACCTCGAGGAACGCATGAGTGCCGTTTCCGACGTGTTACTGCACCGCGAGGTGGAAGAATTTTACCGCATGACCGAGGAAGAGAAAAACTTTGTTGTCAATCCTGCCGACGTTTTCGGTAACGACAATCCGCTTTACCTTGAACTCGGCTGCGGCAAAGGCTCGTTTGCCATACAGTCGGCAACATTGCACCCCGACCGCAACTACATCGCGCTGGAAAAACTGAGCAACGTAATTGTCGTCGGTTGCGAGCAAGCGCAAAAAGCCGCACTGCCCAATTTGCGATTTCTCAATTGCCGCGCGGAAAATCTGCTGTACTACCTGCCAAAAAATTCCGTCACGGAAATCATTCTCAATTTCAGTTGCCCGTTCCCCAAAAAGACCTACGCCAATCGCCGCCTGACATCGCCAAACTACCTTGCAACCTACAAACAGTTGCTGACGGCAGACGGCATTATCCGTCAAAAAACAGACGATCGCCCGTTCTTCGACTATTCCGTAGAAACGCTGACGGCAAACGGCTGGGAAGTGTACGACATCGACTACAACCTGCCTGCCGACGCCGACGGCAACATCGTGACGGAATACGAATCCAAGTTCCGCGCTATCGGCAAGCCGATTTACTCGCTCAAAGCAAGATTGCGCGGCTGATTTAACGCAACAAAACTCTTGCCGTGACAAAACTCAAAAATCCATTCTCACGCACCGCCGCAACGGCACAAAAAAGACTTGCTAAGGCAATCAAATACACTCAAATGCCGTTCGCACGTTGTTGAAACGCACTACAACAACAAAAAAACACATAAAAACCATATAAAAATGCGGCGGTAAACTTGGACAATGTTCTGAGTGTGTTATGCGCTTCGGATAAAATATCTATAAGAGCGGGGGATAGCATGCGGCTGATAGAGCGGAATGACGAAAAACGACGGGGGTTTTTGTTTATTGTACCGCATTGACATACGAGAGGAAAGAACGTATCATTAAGATACGGTAAGCAGCGGGGAAAAGGGGATGTTTACTAAACTGCGTCCCTGCTGCGTAAAAAGCCAATAATAGGAGGAAAGAACATGAAAAAAGCATTGGCACTCATCCTTGCCCTGGTCATGGTGTTTGCTCTGTGCGCCTGCGGTACCGCAGCCGAGACTCCGGCAGCTCCGGAGACGCCGGCGGAGACGGAGACCCCGACCGAGGGCGAGCTCCCCTGGGCGGGACACACGCTGTACGTTGCCAACTGGCAGGGCTACAACTCCGACGAAGATTACTGCGAGAAGGCCTTTGAGGACATGACGGGCGCGCAGGTCGAGCACGTCTACTTCAACTCCTACGACGAGCTGATGACCACCCTCATGACCGGCGGCAACAAGACGATCGACGCGGTCGTTCTCTCCAACAACTACACCCAGTGGTTCCACGACGAAGGCCTGCTTGCCAACGTCGATCCGGCGAAGATCCCCAACTACGCCGAAGTGGCCGATGTTTACAAGGACCTCAGCCCCTACGCCGTGGATGACGCGGGCAACCTCTTCGCGTTCCCCTGGTGCAACGGCACCTCTTCTCTGGCCTACAACCCCGACAAGGTCGATTTTGAGCTCGAGCACTGGTCCGATCTTCTCAATCCCGCGCTGAAGGGTCATGTCATGGTCCTCGACGGCGACGGCGACGACTGGGTCATCGGCTGCCTGCTGGCGGGCGAGGATTCCGACGATATCGAGAACGTTGATATCGAGAAGGTCCGCGCCGCGCTCAAGGAGCTCAAGGGACAGCTCCTCGGCTTCTGGGCTTCCAACGACGAGCAGACCATCCCCTGGCTCGCGGGCGACTTCTGGGCGGGCGAGATCTGGTCCGGCCCCTACAGCCAGCTCATCAACGATCCCAGCACCAACATCAAGCTCGTCCACCCCACCGAGGGCACGGTCGGCTACGTTGACTATTGGGCCATTGTGGAAGGCACCGATGAGTACGATCTCGCGTGCGAGTGGATCAACTGGATCGAGAGCGAAGACATCAGAATAGCTCGTATAGATGCCTTTGGCTGTCGTTCAGAGAATGATTTTATCAATGCTTTTGCCACGGCTGTGGTTCGGGCTACTTCTTCAAAATGGGAAGAATGGATGGAGAATGCCAAGGTATTCTTAAGCCGTTTCGTTCCGAAAATCAGTATCGGACAAGATCCTTTGACAGATTTCTCTTTGGCGTTGGAGTATAATGCTGGTAACAATACCACCGAAGAGGTTTTGAGACTTCCGGAAATGATAGCTCGGTCAAAGGGTTGTCATATCGTAGTCTGCATCGATGAATTTCAGCAGATAGGTGATTTTCCTGATTCCTTGACCTTCCAGAAGAAACTCCGTAGCGTATGGCAATTACAGAGCCATGTTTCTTACTGCCTTTATGGAAGCAAGAAACACATGATGGAACAGATGTTCCAGAATGCCAGTTACCCATTCTATCGCTTTGGTGATTTCTTCTATCTGAACAAGATTAGCGAGAAAGACTGGGTGGAGTATATCTGTCAGCGTTTCGAATCTACTGGCAAGCATATCTCAGAAGAGTTGGCTCGTGAAATCTGTCAGGTAACAGACCGATATTCTTCTTATGTACAGCAGTTGGCATGGTTTGTATGGTTGCGCGTGCAAGATGAATCAGCAGCTACAGAAGAGGACTTGAAATATGGAATAGACCGGTTGTTGGATGCCTGCGAGCCCTTGTTTATCCAGCAAACCGAAGACCTTTCTGCCTATCAGATGAATTTCCTGCATGCTATTATCAATGGAGTACATACAGGTTTCACCCAGACTGCAATATTGGAAACCTATCGCCTAGGTACTGCTGCCAATGTGACCCGCCTTAAGAAATCCTTGATGGTGAAAGATCTGGTTACGATACCAGCCCCTAAACATCTGGAAATGAGTGACCCCATCTTGGCGTTGTGGCTCAAGAGAAGAGTGTGGAAGGAATTATAAAAGGATTTTAAAGGTGTCTCCGTAACTTTTTTGAGAGCATTTCACCTTTATTTAAAAATATTGTTGTAACTTTGCAAGGGTATTCACCTAATTTAATAACGAGTTGTTGAACAAAGAATTTATCAAAGAATGATGGATAATATACTGAAACAGATAAAGGCTGGCGAGGTGTCGGGGATGCAGTTCAAGGAACGCATTCTCGACAAATATGATATTGCCTGTGAGTTGGTGGCTTTCAGTAATTCACATGGAGGCAAGTTGGTAGTTGGTATAAAGGATAAGACAGGAGGAACCAATGCCTTGTCGTATTCAGAGGTACAGGAAACTACTAACCTGTTGAGCGATATGGCATCTGAAAATGTAGTACCCTCTATACTGATCAAGATAGATACTGTTGAAGTGGAAGATGGCTACTTGGTTATTGCAACAGTAAAGGAAGGACTCAACAAGCCTTATCACGACAACAAAGGAATTGTATGGGTGAAGAATGGTGCCGACAAGCGTAAGGTGTTCGATAATGCCGAACTTGCAGAAATGATGACCGACTGCGGAAGTTTTGCTCCTGATGAGGCTGGTGTGAGGGATGCAACCATCAACGACCTTGATGAAACGACCATCAAGCTGTTTTTGGGCAATCGTTTTGAGAGAGTATTGGAGAAGAAAGGTCTGATAGGTGACACCTTTAATGAGGCATCACTTGATGCGATATGCTCTGCCATAGCTAAGGGACATGATTGTGAGAAGATACTTCGCAACTTGCGATTTATTCGTCCCGATGGTACATTGACCGTTGCTGCGATGCTTCTGTTTGGCAGATACACCCAGCGCTGGATGCCGATGATGACAGCCAAGTGTATCTGTTTTGCTGGCAATAGCATAGGCGGTAAGGTTTTCCGTGACAAAGTGAATGATTCAGAGATGGAGGGAAACTTACTTCACCAATATGACACCATTATGGATTTCTTCACTCGCAATTTGCATAACGTGCAGGTGGGAGATGAATTCAACAGTATGGGTAAGTTGGAGATTCCTTACAGCAGTTTGGTTGAGTTTACGGTTAATAGCCTTGTACACCGCTCGCTGAATCTGAAAGCTCCTGTCAGAATATTCATCTTCGACAATCGTGTGGAGATTCATAGTCCGGGTGCATTGCCTAATGGACTCACTATTGAAGATATCAAGGCAGGAACTTCTATGCCTCGCAATATGTTCCTTTTCAATAATGCCATATATTTGCTGCCATACACTGGTGTGGGCAGCGGTATCACCCGTGCACTTGACGAAGATGTCAATGTCACATTTACGAATAATGATAAGGCACAGGAATTCGTCATCACGGTTTGGAGAGGAGAAAGTAACCAAGTTGAAGTTGAAAGTAACCAAGTCGGTAACGAAGTCCATGGAAAAAGTAACCAAGTCGAAGCTGAAAGTAACCAAGTTGGTAACGAAGTCTGTGGAAAAAGTAACCAAGTCGAAGTTGAAAGTAACCAAGTTAGTAACGATGTCTGTGGAAAAAGTAACCAAGTCGAAGACTATAATACTAAAAAAGTGACTTTGACAAACAAGCAGAAGGATATCATCAATTTCTGTTCTGTACCACGTACATCACTAGAAATTATGGAACGATTAGGTGTTTCGAATCAGACAAAGAATCGTGAACGTTACATCACGTCTCTTGTTGCAGCAGGATATCTGCAGATGACTAATCCTGATAATCCTACAGCAAGTAATCAGAAATACAAGAAAGTAAATATAAGATAAGAAGTATATGGATTCCTTGTGGCTCAAGAGAAGAGTGTGGAAGTTAACGTAAATTTCTTAGCCTTTTATCATTTGTACTGCAAAAATTGTCGCAATTGCGACTGTTTTTGCAGTAGAAAGAGCAGATGTGTCGAAAAACTGTGTATTATGCCGTGTGTTAACACTGGAATTTGTCATCATGGTTTGGAGAGGAAAAAGTAACTAAGTCGAAGACCATGACACTAGACTTAGACACTCTGACACCGACCATGACACTAAAAGAGTGCTATTGACGAAAAAACAGAAGGATATTGTGTACTTCTGTTCCGTAAGGTTGCAAGTTCTGGCTCTAATACCATGCTCTGGCTCAAATATACCAAGTAATATTGCAAGCTCGGCTCTTAATATTGCAAGCTCGTGGCTTAATATTGCAAGTTCATTGCTTAATATTGCAAGCTCGGCTCTTAATATTGCAAGCTCTCAAAAATCAATAATCGGCCGAAAAATAGTAGTCTCATCTAAAAAATGTCGCTTTGTATTGCTGTCAATGTTTTTCTGCTTATGAGAAGAGTGTGGAAGGAATCATAAATGTATAAAGCCCCTTCAGTATTCCAGGAATATGAAACCCTGGGTTGCTGAAGGGGCTTTTCTGATTTTACCTTTTCTTATTTAAAGAACCTGTTGAGCTGCTTGATGGCTTTATCAAACTGCTTTGCTGGCAGGCGGTAGTTCTTTACCGGATTCATATGGGCATCATAAATATCCAGGGCACCGTCGGCTGTCTTCTCCAGAATGGTGTCGTTGTTGATGATGAAGGCATAGTTCAGATTACTGCCTACTACATGCCACAGTCTAGGCGTCTTATCCGTCATCATTCTGCCCATCGAATAATCGGCAGGATTGTTCTTTATGCCCAGATGATTCTTCATCAATGTAGGAACTACATCATAATGAGTGGTGCGATGCGTAAACTTCTGAGGCTTTGCGCCAGGAACATGCCAGATCATAGGCACGCCAATCTGGGCTTTAGAGAAGTTGCCGTTATGTCCCCAGTAATTATGATGGTTCTCATTAAACTCCTGACTGTGATCGCCCGAAAGAACGATGATGGTGTTATCCATCAGTCCCTCTTTCTTCAGGGTCTCGAAGATGCGGCCCAGCAGCAGGTCGTCCTGATAGCAACAGTTGCGATACATATTCCAGAAAGGAGTAGGATCCATATCGTTGCTGAGTTTGGTATAGTCGGCATACGCCCAAGCAGGCTGGAAACGCTTGTTCTTGTCGGCAGGAAGTCCAAAGCTATGAGGCAGGTCGAAGAACAGGAATGAGAAGAAAGGCTTCTTGCTCTTCTTGTGCTGCTGCGAATCGCTGATGAATTCCTCTGCTATCCTTGTATCTCGCTCCAGCGGAGTATTGCCTTTCGTCTCGGTATGGATGCCTGGCACTCCGCCAAAGATAACTCTGCCGAATGGTGGGTCGGCAAAGGTGGCACTCGGATAGGTCTGTATCTCGTAGCCCAGTTCCTGCAGGCGCTTGATGAAGACTGGCTGGATATGGGCAGGGTCGAAACTCTCCCAGTAATAGCAGGATAGTCCGAAGAAGAGGCTGAACACGCCGCTTCGGGTTCCATTACTGCCGCTTACGTGATTGCTGAACCATTGGTTTTGCTGGGCAAACTGATAGGCATTCGGCATGCATTCGGCTGTTAAGGAACGGGAGTTCCAGGAGTCTATCAGAATGAAGATGATATTCGGCAGTGAATCTGGGTTCATCTTCTCTTTCTGTAACGGTTGGATAGGATATTGGATATCCGCACTCTGCTTGCCATTCATCTGTATCATGCTTTCTCTAGGAGGCGTACATCCTAATTTCAGCAACAGACCATTCGAAGTAGTTGGGAAGTAATAAGGCAACAATGCGCTGCTCTTCATCACGGAAGGCTGCTGATAGAAGGCTCCATAGATATGGCAAAGATGGGCAAAGAGGGTGCAGCCGATGATGCTTCCTGCGATGAGCCAGGCGTATGCCTTCTGGCGTTTCTTCCATAGAAGATAAGAGGCATACCATACACCTACAACGATGGCTGCAACAACCAGGAAGAGTGCTATCTCCTTCAGATACAGCATTATATCAAAATTAAAAATCTCTCCGGCTCCCTCGCCGAATACCATACTCAACACAAAGCCGTTGATATGGAAATGATAGATGGCATACACCTGCGAGTTGAGATAGTTGATGATGCAGAGCAGCACCACGCCGACAATCTGTACGATTCTAGCTGTCTTAGTACATCTGCAAAACGTAAAGATGAGACTAAGAAGATATGGTATCAGCGCAAACATGGCTGCATGGCTGATGCAGGAGGTTATGAAGAATAACCATCCCTCTAAATCCATCAACTCGAGTATTGATGAATCTGTGATGTAGAGCCCAAACTGCAGGGCAATCAGTAATGTAGAGAAGGCAAAAAACAAGAATCCCTGTTTTACTTCTCGAATGCGCAAATTCAGTCCCTTCATTTCTGAGGACTTTTGCTTAAATATCTGATATTTCATTGTATGAGTATCGTTTTGCCTTTATATACTAAACTATGTTATTTGAACATAGCCAATGCTTTCTCTATGATAGGAGCCATGTCGTAATATTTGTATTCGGCAAGGCGGCCGCCAAAGATAACATCTTCTTCCTGGTCTGCCAGGTTCTTATACTGGGCATACAGTTCAGAATTCTCCTTGTCGTTTACCGGATAGTATGGCTCCATGCCATCCTTCCATTCGGTGGAATATTCCTTAGAGATAACCGTTTTCGGGGTTTCATAGACTTCTGCTCCGAACATTTCAAAATGCTTGTGCTCTATCACTCGGGTATATGGCACTTCGCGCTCAGTATAGTTTACCACGGCATTGCCCTGATAATTAGGGCAGTCGATGGCTTCCTGCTCAAAGCGGACGGTGCGATAGTTGAGCTTACCAAACTGATAGTCGTAGAACTCATCAATCTTGCCTGTGAAAACAAGCTTAGAGGCAAGCTCTTTCCAATGATCTTTCAGCAATCTCTTGTTGCCGTTTGGAAGTTCTATCTCGTCTTTAAAGAAGTCTACTGATTCCTTTGTATCTGCCCCCTCAAGTAAACCGTCAATGAGTTTGTTGTATCCCCCTATAGGGATTCCCTGATACTTGTCATTGAAGTAATTGTTGTCGAAGATGAGGCGTACCGGCAGTCGCTTGATGATGAAGGCTGGCAGGTCTGTACACTTTCGTCCCCATTGCTTCTCTGTGTATCCCTTGATGAGACGCTCGTAGATATCTTTACCGATGAGCACCTGAGCCTGTTCCTCCAGATTGCGAGGTTCGCTTACACCATCGGCCTTCATCTTAGCCACGGCTTCTGCCTTCTGCTCATCAATTTTAGCCTGTGCTTCTTCAGGAGTGGTTACGCCCCACATCTGATAGAAGGTATTCATATTGAAAGGCAGATTATAGAGTTTGCCCTTGTAATTTGCCACAGGCGAGTTGGTATAACGGTTAAACTCCACGATAGAGTTCACGAAGTCCCGCACCTTTTTATTTGAAGTATGGAAGATATGTGCGCCATACTTATGCACATTGATACCTTCAATCTTCTCACAATAGATGTTGCCACCCAAGTGAGAACGCTTGTCAATCACCAGGCACTTCTTACCTTGTTTATGAGCAAGATGGGCGAAAGTGGCTCCAAAGAGGCCGGAGCCTACTATTAAGTAATCGTAATGATTTTCCATATGAAAGTTATCGTTTAAATTTTGACAATAATTGAACTAACATCTCATCCTTGCAAATACATAGGATAATAAAATATGTCAAGACACCACAAAAGCCCTGAACCAAAAGAGTTGTTAGCGTAGGCAACTGCAAGAGGCTTATGCCATATAAGGCTAAAGCCATCACTACGCACCCCAACGCATAAGTAAGATGAGATTTCTTAAAATATATAATAGGAATATACTTGCGACCTATCAAATACATTGAAACCGTGGTTGCTACCTCAGCCCCTAGATATGCAATTGATGTACCTATATAAGAGAAGAACGGAATCAAACACAAATTGAGTATCAAGTCGGCTAGCGCTCCTATACCGCAGCACAAAGTCACTATATTTATTTTTCCCTTAGGAAACAAAACTTGAATGCCAAAGACATTAGATATTGCTACCATCAATATGATAGGTGCTATAATCTGCGATGGCAAGATGGAGTGTTCAAACTTAACACCACATAATGCTGTAATGAGACTTGGAGCACAGAAGATAAGTCCTATAGTCATTGGAAGAGCTATAGCCAACGTGAAATCGTATGATTTTTGAATCAATCGATTGAATTCAACTTCCTTGTTCTCTGCAATAAGATGTGAAGCTCGTGGCATCATGACTGAGCCCAAACAAGAGGACATCGTCAACAACATTTGCATCACCTTGGTAGCTGCAGCAAAATATCCTACCGCCAATGCATTCTTCAGGAATCCCAATAATACCGTATTAAGTTGGAGATAAATACTAGTAACTACAGAGAAAGAGAATACCTTCAATACAGGCTTGATATGTCGCTTGATATGAAGTTCTGAGAAGATGATGTTCTCACGATGGATGTACTTACGAAGTCGGAAGAAGTTGAAGATATTTCCACCTAAGACTCCAAAGACGGTATAGCAACCATAGTAAAGCAAATCCGTCTTGCTTTTCACAAAGATAAACAAGAGTACTACCGAGACCGTCTTGATAATTAATCCTCGAATGGTGATATATTTAAAATCCTCAATCCCCTGATAGAACCACTCACAACCTATTGCCGTAAAGAAGATGGTAAGACTCAGAATCAAGAACAATGGAATATTGACTTGAATCTGCGGAACTGTCAAACAAAGGATGGCAACTATAGCGTATCCCACCAATGTCAGCATCGAATGCAGCAACAGAATTTCCATCGCCGTTCGATTCATCTGTACCACATCACTTCTATCTCTTGCTATCTCTCGAATGGCATACATCGGTATGCCCAAGCAAGTAAACAAGGAGATATAGCTGATGATAGACTGGAAAAAATTGATTTGTCCAACACCATCTGCCTCTATAACTCGGCAAACGTAAGGAAAGGTAATCAATGGGAACAACATCTGCGTTCCCGTATTGATAAGATTGAGTATATAATTAACTTTTACTGATTGTGCCATTACTTTCCAAATTCTTTTATTCTCTGTTCTTCTTTCAAAGAACAAACAAGCAATTGTCCATTCTTCTCGGCTACGATATAGCCATCCAATCCTTGAACCACCACCTTGCTTTCATCGGCTGCATGAACCACGCAGTTCTTGCATTCATACAAGCGGATATCCTTGCCTACCTTGGCATTGCCAGCCTCATCCTGTTGAAGTAAGGTACGGAGGCTACCCCAGCTGCCTAAGTCGCTCCAGCCAAACTCGGCTGGCAAGGTATAGATTTCCTTCGACTTCTCCATCACAGCATAGTCAATGCTTATTTTCTCGCAGGTAGGGAAGAGTTTGCCGACTACCTCTTTCTCCTGTTCGGTATAGAAAGAAGGTGCCA
>OQVL01002964.1_pt1 | contig 10397 bp, 7 predicted proteins | sample 1691501 | NCBI WGS metagenome assembly OQVL01 (sample SAMN03418253, study PRJEB22391) | human gut metagenome | biome: human-gut; feature: organic feature; material: feces | host: Homo sapiens | place: Tanzania | collected 2013-01
ACAAAGAAGCGAACACGCCCATTGCGCTGTTTGACGATATTGCTTTTGGCGCCGATACGCGAAACGAAACTTTTGAAACCGGGAAACAGCCCGTCAAAACAGCCGTTTCCCGCGCCGAAACGCAAGAAGACGCCCCGATCGCCGACGACGTTTTCGCCCCTGTTTTCACGGCGGGAGTGTCCGCCATTTCGCGGGTAAAAACCGTTTTGGGTGACGTTCACCGCGCAGCCCGTCGAAACGGCGAACGGCGGTTCGGCGGTCGACGCGGCTGACGGCGTTTCCCCGAACGGCGCGAAAACGGAACAGGCTTTCATTGTCGGGGACAAGGTTTTGCGCGGAAAATCCGCCGTCACCGACGTAAAAGCGTCACCCAAAACGGTTTTTACCCGCGAAATGGCGGACACCGTCAAGATCAACATTCAAAAAGCGTTGAAAACCGGATCGGACAAGATTGACGTTGTTTTGAAAACCAAGGATCTGGGGACGGTCAAGATCCATCTGGACATCGACAAAGACGGAAATATGAAAGCCGTCATTTCGACCGCCCGCGCGGACACGCTGGATTTGTTGCGCGCCGACTTGTCCGGATTGAAACAGGCTTTGGCGGACAGCGGTTTCAACATGAACGATCAGGCGTTTGCGTTCAACTATCGCGGCGAACGGTTCGACGACGGCGACCGCGATCAAAGCCGCCGTTTCGCCGATGACGACGGCGCCGACGGCGAAGCGGACGAAACCGCCGCCGTCACAACGGAAAATTCGGGGCGCTACGCCCTGAACATCAAAGTATAGGGAGGATTGAGCCATGGCGGACACTTCATCGATCAGCGGCTTGAACGTTTTGACAAAGGCGCAAACGTCCGGAAAGGATTCCGCATCGTCGAAAACGCAACTGTTCGACGACATGGAAGCGTTTTTGTACCTGTTGACCCAACAGCTGAAATATCAGGATCCCCTCGACCCCATGGACACCAGCGAATACACAAACCAGCTGGTTCAGTATGCCCAGGTCGAACAAAGCATTCAGTCCAACAAATATCTGGAAACGATTGTCGCGCAAAACGTCAACGGCATGGCGACGCAGGCGATCAGCTATATAGATCAGACCGTTCAGGCGCTGAGCGATTATCTGCCTTTGCAGGACGGGCACGCGAAATTTTCCTACATTTTGGAATCGGACGCGGCGAACTGTGTTGTCGCCATCAAGGATTCCGCCGGCAATTACGTCAAAACGTTCACGGGCGTCGAACAGTCTTCCGGACGCCATGAAATGACGTGGGACGGCAAAGACAACAACGGCAACCAACTGAAAGACGGCGCCTATGTTCTGGTCGTCACGGCGGTTGATTCGTCGGGATCGTCGGTCAAGGCGCAAAAGACGGTTTTCGGCAAAGTCACGGGCGTCGCTTATGACGGGGACACGGTCGCCATCGGTATGGGCGACGTCGCCGTCAACATGAACAGCGTTCTGGCTGTACACGGCAAAGACGCGGCGACCCCGCCCGCCGGCGACGCTTCGGACGGCGCAACGGACAAAAAGACACAAACGGTTTAACAATCAAGCCGGAAAGAACAATCCGGCGCAAAAAAAAACTTTCCGACGGCAGAAAAGGCTTAGGAAAGCCCCAACTTGAAGGAGAACGACTATGAGTTTATTCGGAGCATTGAAATCCGGCGTTTCGGGATTGAACGCGCAATCCGCCGCCATGAGCATCATTTCGGACAACATCGCCAACGTCAACACCGTCGGATACAAAGGCAACTCCGCCAGCTTTTCGACATTGGTGACGAAACAGACATCGTCCACGCGCTACACCAGCGGCGGCGTGCAGTGCCGCACCCGCGCGGGCGTCGACGTTCAGGGGTTGCTGTCCAATTCGACCATTTCCACGGATCTGGGCATTTCGGGAAAGGGATTTTTCGTCACGACGCAAACCTCCCAGCCGTCCAAAGACGATTTGTGGAGCTACACCCGCGTCGGCAATTTCAGCGTCGACAACGACGGCTATCTGAAAAACGACAACGGTTACTATTTGCAGGCGTGGCCGCTGAAAGCCTTTGACGGCGAAGAAAACGCGTCGCTGGTCAAAGTCGGCGACAACATGTATATGAAAGCCTACACCGACACGTCGGGCGCGACCGTGTACGTCAACGACAACATCATCAATTCGACGAACATGCGCCCGATCAATCTGAACACGATCGGCGGAACGGCGCAGGAAACGCAAAACATTTCGTTCGGCGCGAACCTGCCCGCCGACGCGCCCGTGTTCGACCCCGCAAATCCCGAAGCCGGCGGTCGCTACAGCTCTTCCGTTCTGATTTACGACTCTCTGGGCAATTCGCACAACGCCAAACTGACGTTCACCAAAACCGACAACGGCACATGGTCTTTGGACGTGGGCATGCCGTCGGGCGCGGCGACGCTGGTAACGTACAGTTCAACCGAAACGACAAACGACGCGACGCAGGACGTCTATTCCGCCCGCGCGCAACTGGAATTCACGTCCATTCCGACGAACCATTCCACGATTTCGATGGAAACGAACGGCAAAACCTATGTTTTTGAATTCACCAAGGACGGTTCGACCAGCTATTCGCCCGCGACGAACGAAATCGTTGTTCCGGTCGACCTCAGCGCCGGCATCGTCACCGTTGCGGACGCCGTCGAAAAATTCAACAGCGTTATTCAGGACACTCTGCCGGGCGCGGGACGTTTCACCGTCGGTGCGGACGGCACGACGATCGAAGTCCAACAGTCCAACAGCGGTTCTTCGGTCAAATTCAAGGTCGCCACAACCGCCTGCCTGCAATCCGCGACAAACCCCGATCCCGTGACGGGCATCGCGTCAGGCGAATTCGAACTGCCCGAAATCGACTGGGACGTCAAAAACACCGCCCGCATCGACTTCGTCAGCAACAAAATCGACGACTATCTGGACAAATCCGTCACGATCGGTCAAAACACCTATGTTTTCGCCGACAAGGACGCCGCGCCCGCAAACGGAGTCGTCACGATCAACATTACCAAACTGATCGACCGCGGAACGGGAACGATCAATCCCGTCAAGCTGGTCAGCCTGCTGAAACAGACAATCAACGACAACGAACCCGACTACACGCGTTACGTCGCTTCGGGATCGACGCTGGAAATCAACCCGACGTCGACGGGCGCGAACATTCTGGTGTCTTCGGGGAACTCCGCCTCCGTCACTTTTCAGAACACGAACGTCGCCGCCTATGTCGGTCAGACCGTCACCATCGGCGACATCAAGGGGGGACTGTCCAAAAAATATGAATTCACGGACAACGCCGGCATTTCGTCGGGAACGATTTTGGCGAACGGCAACATCGCCGTCAATATTGCCGGTCTGACGGAAAAAGACAACACCGCCGCCGCCCCCGTCGCCGTGATGAACGAACTGTACAACACCATGCTGGCGTATTACCAAAAAACGTCCGGCGTCGAAGATTTGTCCAATTACATTCAAGTCAACGGCGCGACCATGGTGTCTTCGCAAAACTTTTTGGAAGCGACCACCGAAAAAATCGACATGAACCTCAGCACGCTGACGTTCACGTCGACGAACGTCGCCGATTACGAAAACAAATCGATTGAAATCAACGGCACGACCTACACGTTCGCGCGCGGCGTGTCGGATTCCAAAACGCTGGATCTGAACAATCTGATCGCGACGCAGACGCTGACGTTCGCGAACGTTCCGCAAAACGGCGAAACCGTGACGATCAAAGGGACGACCTACACCTTCGTCACGGGGGCGGCGGGAACGAATCAGATCAGTCTGGACACGCCGACCGCGCTTGCCGACGCCGAAGCCGCCATGACCGCTTTGGCGAACAAAGCCGGATTGGGCGCCAGCCGCACGGGTGCGACCCTGACGCTCAGCGGCAACGTGATCAAAACGAACGTCACGGGCGGCACGATCGCCGAAACCGTCGATCCGACGGGGTTGATGACCGCTTTGGCAAAGCTGGCGGGCGTTGAAGAACATCAGACGGGCGCGTCTTTGGCTTTGTCAAAATACAACGCGCAGGCGATCCCCACCGCGGCGAACAACATCGGTGGCGCGAACCTGACCCAGACGGTTCAGAACGATATCGATCTGGTCGAATTTACGGAAACGAACGGTCTGGGCGATGCGCTGAGCGTCGTCGGCAAAGACAACGGCAAACAGACCGATCAGCCCGACACCGACGGCACTTTGGTGGTGAAAAACACGTTTTCCTACAATAATGTCGAAAACGCGCAAAGCGGTTCTCTGATTCCCGCGGTCAGTTTCAACGCCGACGGCACGCCGAAGGAAATCAACACCGGCAAGATTTCGCTGGAATGGGCGAACGGCGCCAGCGACATGACGGGCAATTACTACGAAAGTTCGCAGATCAACCTGTACATCGGCGATGAAAACACCGCGAACGGGCTGACCCAGCTGGCGGGCAAGTTCACGACAAACTATGTCACGCAGGACGGCGCGAAATACGGCAACTACACGGGCGTTTCCGTTTCCAAAGACGGCATCGTCACCGCGATTTTCGACAACGGCGAAACCCGCGCCATCGCGCAAATTCCCATTGCGACCTTTGTCGATCCCAATGCGCTGGAAGCTTTGACCGGAAATTCGTATATCGAAACGACATCGTCGGGCAACGCCACGCTGCGCACGGCGGGCGACGGCGGCGCGGGCGTCATTTCAGCCAACGCGCTGGAATCGTCCACCGTCGACATCGCCGAGGAATTCACGGACATGATCACGACGCAACGCGCCTATTCCGCGGCGTCGAAAATCATCACCACCGCCGATTCCATGCTGGAAGAACTGCTGACAATCAAACGGTAGTCCTTTCCGTAAAAAATCTTTCTTCCTTCCCCCCCCGTCGGCGCGTCCGGCGGGGGGCTTTTTATCCCGCGCGTCCCGAAAAAAGCTTTGAAATGATTTGTTAATAGAATCCGCTTATGCTATAAGCTAAAAAAAGTTCTTCGGCTGGGAAAACAAAGTGAATTCGTTTCTGCAAACATTGAAAAACCTGGGAATGGCGCGGCTGGCGGCAATGGGCGGCGTCCTGTTGTTCCTGATGGGGTTTCTGATTTATCTGGCGACGCATCTGGGATCGACGGAAATGTCGATCCTGTTCAACGAACTGGATCCCGCCGACACGAAAAAAATCATCGCCCAGCTGGACGAACAGAACATACGCTACAAACTGACCAAAAACGGCACGGAAATTCAGGTTCCGGCGACGGACGCCCTGAAACTGCGCGTCCAGCTGGCTGAAACGGTCAATTCCGGCAGCATCGTCGGATACGAAATTTTTGACAAGGCGCAATCCCCCGGCGTCGGACACGACATTATCAACCTGCAAATGCTTCGCGCGCTGGAAGGCGAACTGTCCCGCACGATCAAAGCCATCGAACAGGTCAAGGCGGCGCGCGTCCATCTGGTTCTGCCCCGGCGCGAAATGTTTTCCCGCGAAGAACAGCCGCCCTCGGCATCCGTGATTATCCGCATGGACGGCGACGCGAAGCTGTCGTCCAAACAGGTCGACGCCATTCAGCGTCTGGTCGCTTCCGCCGTTCCGAAAATGCAGACAAAGAACGTTTCCATTATGGACGCGCGCGGCAATCAGCTGACCAAGAACTTCGACGACGACGAACAGATGCAGATGTCGACGAACGAAGAAATGCGCCGCGAATCCGAAAAACGACTGATTCGTTCCGTTCAGGAACTGATCGAACAATCCGTCGGTCAGGGCAAGGTGCGCGTCAACGCGTCGTTGGAAATGGATTTCGATCAAGTCGTCGTGAACAAGGAAATCTACGATCCCGACCAGCAGGTTTTACGGTCGTCGACAACGATCGAGGAAAATTCCAAAACCGACGAAAGCGAACCGATTGTCAGCGTCGAACAGAACATTCCCGACGCCGACGCGCAAAAAGCCAATCAGGTCAAGCAACAATCCAACCGTTCCGAAGAAACCCTCAATTATGAAATTTCGAAACAGGTCGTGTCGCAAGTGCGTAAAAACGGCGTGATCAAACGTCTGTCCGTCGCGGTCGTCGTGGACGGCACCTATGTGCCGCAACCCGACGGAACGCGCAAATACGTCCCCCGCACGGATCAGGAAATGGAATTGATGACGACGCTGGTTCGTTCCGCCGTCGGTTTCGACGCGAACCGCGGCGACACGGTCGAAGTCATAAACCTGCCGTTTTTCAATCCCGACGATTTGCTGCGGCTGGAAGACCCCGTCCTGTTCATGGGCTTTACAAAGGCGGAAGTCATCAAAATGGTCGAAGGCTTGGGGGTCGCGCTGGTGGCGATCATGGTTATTCTGCTGGTCGTCCGCCCGCTGATCGTCAAGGCGTTCGAACAGCCCGAAAACGAAGAGGAAGAAGAGGAGAAACTGTTGATGGCGCAAAGCGAGAATTTACAGCAGTTGACCGGACCCGCGTCCGGATCGGGCGCGCCGATAACGGAAACGGAACAGCTGGAAGAACTGATCGATATCGCCAAAGTCGAAGGACGCATCAAAGCGTCGTCCCTGCGAAAAATCGGCGAAATCATCGACCAGCACCCCGACGCGGCGGTCAGCATTATCCGTTCGTGGATGTATTCGGACAACTGAGGAAAGTCGATTATGGGAAAATCGGTTGAAAATTACTACAATCTGACCGGACCGCAAAAGGCGGCGATTTTGATGATGTCGCTGCCCGAAGAACACGTTTCTAAAATCCTGTCCCTGATGGACGACGAGGAAATCCGCGAACTGTCGATCGTGATGACGTCGTTGGGAACGGTGCCGTCGACGACGGTCGAAAAGCTGTTTCTGGAATTTGCCAGCGCCGTTTCCGGTCCCGGAACGATGGTCGGCAACTTTGAAAACACGGAACGCCTGCTTTTAAAAACCCTGCCCAAAGACCGCGTCGCCGGCATTATGGAAGAAATCCGCGGTCCCGCCGGTCGCACCATGTGGGACAAGCTGGGCAACATCAACGAACAGGTGTTGGCGAACTACCTGAAAAACGAATATCCGCAGACGGTGGCTGTCATTCTGTCAAAGGTCAAACCCGACCATTCCGCGCGCGTTCTGGCTTTGCTGCCCGAACAGTTCGCGATGGACGTCATCATGCGCCTGTTGCGCATGGAAGCGATTCAAAAAGACGTTTTGGACGGTTTGGAACAAACTTTGCGTACCGAGTTTATGAACAACCTCGCGCGCACGACGCGTCAGGATTCGCACGAACTGATCGCGGAAATGTTTAACAACATGGATCGCAACGCCGAAGGTCGGTTCATGGCGGCGTTGGAGGAACGCAACCGCGAATCCGCCGAACGCATCAAGTCTTTGATGTTCACGTTCGAAGATCTGACCCGTCTGGATTCGCTGGGCATTCAGGTTCTGTTGCGCAACGTCGACAAAGACAAACTCTGCATCGCCCTGAAAGGCGCGTCCGACATCATCAAGGATTTGTTCTTTAAAAACATGTCCGAACGCGCCGGCAAGATGATGAGAGAGGATATGGAGGCTTTGGGTCCCGTGCGTTTGCGCGACGTGGACGACGCGCAGGCGATCATCGTTCAGGCGGCGAAAGATCTGGCGAACAACGGCGAAATCACGATTTCCGAAGGCGGTTCGCAGGACGAGCTGGTCTATTGATTTTGAAAGCGGCGGCGTATGGCGAAAGAAATCAAGTTCATGTTTGACAGACGCTTTGACGAACCGGGGAACGACGACGTCCCCGCGGTCAAAGAAGATATGTCCGTCAAATCCGTGGACGGCATTCCGTCAATCGCGCAACTGCTGGACACTTTGAACGAAAAGGCGGCTCAAGCCGTCGAACGGGAGCGGCAAAAACAGCAAGAACAGGCTGAATCGCAAACGCCCGAAACGGAAACGCCGCAACAGACGGACGCCCCCGAAACGGCGGCGGACGTTCCGACCGAAAAGGATTCCCTTCCTTCCGAAACGGCGAAAACGGAAACGGAATCGGAACCGGTATCCGTCGAAAACGTGCGGGAAAACGTCCAAGCCGTTCAGCAAGAACTGGAACGCAACGTCGCGCCCGTTTTTTCTCAGGCTGAAATGGACACGGCTCGCGAAGCCGCCCGCGCGGAGGGATACGCGGCGGGCATCGCCGCCGGACACGACGCCGCGTGGAAAGAAGCGATGGAATCCGTTGAAAAACAAAACGCGGACACGCTGATCTTGATCGAAAACGCGTTGAAAGACATGGTGAAAACTTCGCGCGACGACGGCGAAACGGCTTTTCAGACCGCCCTGAATCTGTCAATGGCGGTGTGCGCGAAAATCGCCCCCGCTCTGAACAGAAAAAACGCCTTGGGCGAAATCGAGGCTTTGCTTCGGGAAAACTTTCACTTTTTAAAGGACGAACCCAAAATTTCCCTGCGCCTGAATCCCGCTTTGGCGGAAAACATCAAACCCGCTTTGGCGGATTTGATCCGCAAAGAATCTTTCGCGGGAAAAATCACGGTCGTCCGCGACGACGCCCTGCCCGTCGGCGACTGCCGCGTCGAATGGAAAAACGGCGGACTGGAACGCAACACGCAGGATATTCTGCGCCAAACCGGAGAATTGGTGAAACTGTACGCCGAAGCGCGCCCGCAACCTGATGGATTGGAGAACAACAATGGTTGACATACCTGAACAAACTTTTGAACCGGGGTCGGAAGGCGAACTGAGCCTTGACGAACTGAACGAAAACGAAACGCGGCACGTCAATCCCGCCAAAGAAAGCCGCTTTAACGAAGAAATCCCCGACAAACCGAAATCGTCCGCGGAATTGGAAGCCGTGTACGACGTTCCCGTGCAAGTGTCCGCCGTTCTGGGAAAATCCAGCATGCAGGTGCATCAACTGCTGAAACTGGGACGCGGCGCGGTCGTCCAGCTTGACCGCAAAATCGGCGAAGCGATCGACATCTATGTCAACAACCGTCTGGTCGCCCGCGGCGAAGTCGTCGTGATCGAAGACCGGCTCGGCATCACGATGACGGAAATCATCAAAGCGGAAAGAAACTGAATCGTTCAATAAAACTAACGGGAAAATGATATGCGTCTGCTGTTAATCGGATCCTTGGACGGGCAAATCGGCGCCGCCGGACAAATCGCCATTAAAAAGGGCGGTTCCGTCGCGCACGCGGAAACGATCGATCAGGCTTTGGATTTGTTGCGCGGCGGGCAAAGCGCCGATTTGATCATGGCTGATGTCAAACTGGACATCTATTCGCTGGTTGAACGGTTGGACGCCGAACGGATATGCGTTCCCGTCGTCGCCTGTGGCGTCGCCGCGGACGCCCGCGCCGCCGTCAAAGCGATCAAGGCGGGCGCGAAAGAATACATTCCCCTGCCCCCCGACGCCGAACTGATCGGCGCGGTTCTGTCGGCTTTTTCCATGCAGACGACGCCCGTCGTGTACAAAGACGCGGCGATGGAACGCGTGTTGCAGCTGGCGAAACAAATCGCCCCGTCGACCGCCGGCGTCATGATTACGGGCGAATCCGGAACGGGCAAGGAAGTCGTCGCAAAATACATTCACGCAAATTCGAAACGCGCTTCCGCCCCGTTTGTGGCGGTCAACTGCGCGGCGATTCCGGAAAACCTGCTGGAATCCGAACTGTTCGGTTATGAAAAAGGCGCGTTCACGGGCGCGGTCGCGCGGCGTATCGGCAAATTCGAAGAAGCCGACGGCGGCACGTTGCTTTTGGACGAAATCAGCGAAATGGACATCAGACTGCAAGCCAAACTGTTGCGCGTGTTGCAGGAACGCCAAATCGACCGCATCGGCGGCAAAAAGCCGATCAACGTCGACGTGCGCATTCTGGCGACGTCCAACCGCGACATGTTGCAGGAAGTCAACAACAAAACTTTCCGCGAAGATTTGTATTTCCGCCTGAACGTCGTCAGCATCGCCATTCCGCCTCTGCGCAAACGCAAGGACGACGGCAGTATGGTGATAGCAGATCCCAAGCCCGCTCCCGTGGAGGGTAAGACCGTCGTAGGCATCGTGTTCCAGACGGATCCGAACCGCATCGGTGCTGCCGAGAAGTCTAAGTTGGGCGCAGGCCATGTGCATGGCCTTGTGATGGCTGTGAAGAACGCCGCAACAGACCAAATGTGGAGTGTTGACAGTAAGGATGAGGGGCTGATAAAATGCGCTACGAAAGCCGATAATTATAACGATATCAACGGTTACGGCAACTGCGAAAAAATTCGTTCCAATCGTGGCAATTTCGACAACAATCCCGCGTTTAAGGCAGCCTATAATTATAACACGACCTGCCCGATTTCCGCGTCCACGACGGGTTGGTATCTTCCTTCTTCGGGTCAGTGGTGGGACATCCTGCAGAATCTGGGTGGTT
>OQVL01002966.1_pt1 | contig 10396 bp, 7 predicted proteins | sample 1691501 | NCBI WGS metagenome assembly OQVL01 (sample SAMN03418253, study PRJEB22391) | human gut metagenome | biome: human-gut; feature: organic feature; material: feces | host: Homo sapiens | place: Tanzania | collected 2013-01
AGATTAATTCATAGCAAAAAGCAATTATTTATCCTTTTTTCTGCTTTTTGCGGTCTGGACTTTTTTTACAACCCCCCCAAAAACAAAGCAGCAAACCTGCGGCAGGTTTTATGCCGTAGGTTTGCAGCTTTTAAATTACTTTGAAGCTATATTAATTATTTTTTGAATGAGCCGATTATTATCTGCGGAAGAAGCTTTGTAATGTAGGTAACGATTACGCCGATTATCTCGGTTACAAAGTTGATTACCGTCTGGTCAATTGTGCCGAAAAAGTCCGTGGGTTTTTCGGGTTCGTCAGAAGCGGAGCCTGCGGTTGTCTTTTTAATTGCGTACTCGTCAATCTTTTCAAGCTCATAAGTATCGTCTTTAACAATGAACGCTTCATAAATAAGTCTGTCGCCGTCAACAGTGATGTTTGCGAAAGCACCGCCGCGGTCGCGAAGCGTTTCGGCAACCTCTGCGCACTGAAGAATCGGGTCGATAGCGTTGGTGTTAACGGCGTATCTCTTTGTGCCTGCCGTTCCGGGAAGCGCATAGACAGCGCCGTCGGGGTCCATAGCGAATGTAACCTCTTTGCCGTTGTACATTTCGGTTACATATCTTGTATCCTCGCAAACTGCGTCGCCCTTAACCTGATAGGTTCTCATATACATATGGTCGTGACCGGAAAGAACAAGGTCAACGTCGGTATTGTCAACGATTTCGATAATCGTTTTGCGCATGGCAAGCGTATCGGGCTTGTTGATGTTTTTGCCCGCAGAATATGCCGCGCGGTGCATAAGAAGTATTTTCCACTTTGCGTTTGAACCGTTGAGGTCATTATATATCCAGTTGCGCTGAGCTTCGGTCATGGGATACATATCGTTTGTGTTAAGAACGCAGAAGTGTGCGTCGCCGTAATCGTATGAATAATAAACGCCGTTCACCTGAAGCGAGCCTTCTGCCGCGTCAAGATTGAACTGGTTTGCAAACCAACCGGGGTTAAACTTGTTGGTGGGGTTGCCTTCGTGGTTGCCCGCAACGGGAACAAGAGTGTAGTTTGTGTTGAACTCTTTAAAGGTCTCGCCGTACCAGCCCCACTCGTCGTTGGTGCAGTCGTTTACAAAGTCGCCGAGGTTAACGATAAATTCGGCGTTTTTGTTATAGTTTACAGCCTCTTTCATAACGCGTGAAGCCTTATAGAAATTCTCAAAGCTGCTTGCCTGAACGTCTGCAATGGCAATGAACGAGAATTTGCTGTCGCCGTTGTCGGTTACAAATTTGCCGACATTGCTCCAGATGTTGTTTTTAAGGCTGCCGACGCGATAGCAATAAGTCGTGCCGGGTTCAAGGCCCGTAACCGCAACCTTGTGGCAATAGTTGCCCTGGAATTTTTTTGATGTGCCCTGAACTTCAAGTGCATTAGTAAAGCCGTTTCTGTTAAAATCAGAAGCCTTCGCAAGCTGAAGAACGCTGTCGCAATCGGCAGCAGTGTACCAGGTGAAGCCCTTTTGCGTTTTGGGGTCGCCGTACACGGTGCAGTTCTGTCTTACAACAGCATATTCTTCGCCGTTATCCGCAAAAGCGGTGAAACCGAAGCACGAAAAAAGCGTTATAAGCGCAAGAAAAGCCGCCAATGATTTTTTCAATGTGATTTTCATAATTGCCTCCTGTAAAAAATCTTAAGAAAAATTAACAATTGGATTATACACCCAAACGCCGCGAATTTCAATAGAAAAATATAATTTATAACTTTTGTTTAAAGCGGTTGAAAATATTTGTTGAAAATGCTAAAATAAGCGAAAACGGTGAAAGGCGGAGATTTCGCTTGACAAAAAAAGAACGCGCGCTTTATGCGGTTGAGGCTTTAAAAAAAGAATATCCCGGTGCCGCTTGTGCACTCGATGCAAAAACACCGTTTCAGCTTATTGTTGCAACGCGGCTTTCGGCGCAGTGCACCGACGCAAGAGTTAACCTTATAACGCCAGCGCTTTTTGAGAAATATCCGACCGAAAACGAAATGAGCGAAGCCGACGTTAAAGACATTGAAGCGCTTATTCATTCGTGCGGCTTTTTCAGGGCGAAGGCTAATGATATTGTCGAAATGTCCAAAATGCTCAAAGATGTTTACGGCGGCGTTTTGCCCGACACGGTAGAAGAACTTATAAAACTCCCCGGGGTCGGCAGAAAAACCGCAAACCTTATTTGCGGCGACGTTTACAAAAAGCCCGCCGTTGTTGCCGACACGCACCTTATAAGAATCTCAAATCTTTTGGGGCTGGTTTCAACGCGCGACCCTAAAAGAACAGAGCGTGAATTAAAAAAGCTTTTGCCGCCCGAAGAGAGCACGGCGTTTTGCCACCGTGTTGTGACCCACGGCAGAAAAGTCTGCATTGCAAGGCGACCGCAGTGCGCCGTGTGCTGTCTCAAAGGCTGCTGCAAAGAATTTGAAAAACACGGAGCGAAACTTAAAAATGACTGAAAAATCAAAGCATATTTATTTTGCGCTGTCGCTTGCGGCGTTACTTTTTCTTCTCGGGTTTATTTTTTATCTTTCGGCGCAAACCGCAGCAGAGTCCTCTGAAACGAGCGGCGGCGTTATAGAATTGATTTATAAGCTTCTCGGCATTTCTCCCGAGCAGGAGGTTATAAGAACGCTTGCGCATTTTTGCGAATACGCGCTTTTGGGATTTCTTTTTTGCAATCTCTTTTATTCGCGTTATTTTAAACTCAAGCCGATTATATCCGCCGCGCTTTCGTGGGGTTACGCTTTAAGCGACGAAACGCATCAGATTTTTGTTGACGGCAGAGCTTTTCAGATTTCAGACCTTGCCGTGGATTTTTCGGGTGCGGCGCTCGGCTGTGCCGTGTTTTGCGCGCTTATAAAGCTTATTCTGTATATCGTTAAAAAGAAGAACAATGCGAAAGTCTGAATAACGCTGTTAATCGGCAGATTTACACTTTCTTAAAGGAGTTTTTTATGAAAATACCCGCTTATCACAAAGACCTGAAAACGCTTCATGTCGGCACGCTTGAGCCGCGCGCATACTTCATTCCTTACGATTCGCTTGAAGACGCGCTTTCGGGCGACAGAAACAACTCGTATTATCTCACCAATCTTTGCGGTGAATGGCGTTTTAAATATTTTGACACGTACGAAGACGTTACGGACAGTTTGTTTTGTGAGAATTACAATACCGACAGCTTAGACGAAGTAAAAGTCCCCGGAAATTTTCAGCTTTACAAAATCGGCGAATACGACAAGCCGCTTTATTCCAACCTTATGTATCCGTTCCCGACGGACCCGCCTTTTGTACCCGAGGACAATCCCTGCGGCGTATATTTTAAAGATGTTTTTGTGAGCGACGAAATGCTTCTTCGCGACAGCATCATTACCTTTGAGGGCGTTGCGTCGTGCTTTTATCTTTATGTAAACGGCGAATTTGTCGGTTACAGTCAGGTCAGCCACTGCACAAGCGAATTTGATATTTCGCGCTTCTTAAAGCCCGGCAAAAACAGGATTACGGTACTTAACGTCAAATGGTGCGACGGCTCCTATCTTGAGGATCAGGACTTTTTCAGGCTTTCGGGCATTTTCAGAGAGGTCTATATTCTTTCAAGAAACAAAATAAGGGCAAATGACATTGAAATAAAACAGGAAATAAGCGACGACCTGGCTTTGGCAAAGCTTAAAATCAACTGCAAGCTTTCAAAAAAATGCACGGTGCTTTTTGGGCTTGCAACCCCCTCGGGCGACCTTTTAAAGCAAGGTGAAAGCGAAAACGGAAGCTTTGAAATCAAAATTGCAAATCCCCTTTTGTGGAACGACGAAACGCCTTATCTTTATACTCTTTTTGTAACTGTAGAAGATGAAATAATCCCCTTTAAAGTTGCTTTAAGAAAGGTGTTTATTAAAGACAAAAAGCTTTTCATAAACAACCGCGCTGTAAAGCTTCGCGGCATAAACCGCCACGATTCTTCCGCCGAAAACGGCTATGCGGTAACGCTTTTTGAAATGAAGCGCGACCTTTTAAGTCTTAAAAGCGCAAACGTAAACACCATAAGAACGTCGCACTACCCCAATGACCCGCGTTTTTATGAGCTTGCCGAGGCTTTGGGATTTTATTTCATAGACGAAGCCGATATTGAAACACACGGTATGGGCTACAACAACGAGGGCGACTGGGATTGGACGCGTTGGTCGCTTCTTTCGGAAATTCCCGAGTGGCGCGAAGCATATGTTGACAGAGCTGCAAGACTTTATGAACGCGACAAAAACCACGGCGCGGTTATTATGTGGTCGCTCGGCAACGAGAGCGGCTGCGGCAAAAATCACAGGGCGATGCGCGAATACATCAAAAGCAGAGACAAAAACGCTTTGGTGCACTATGAAAACTCTCACCTTGAATTTAAGGCTGTGCCCGAGGGTGAAGATTTTTCGGATATTTCGGACGTTGAAAGCAGAATGTATGCAGGTACCGAGTACATAGAAGGCTATCTTAAAAACGACAAATACAAGAAGCCGTTTTATATGTGCGAATACGTTTGCTCTATGAGCACGGGCGACGTATACGACTTTTGGAGGCTTGTCGATAAATACGACAGCTTTTGCGGCGGCTGTATTTGGGAATTTTGCGACCACGCCGTAAACGTACCCGACGAAAACGGCAAACCCCGCTATTACTACGGCGGCGATTTCGGCGACTTTCCCAATAACACAATCTGCTGTATTGACGGTCTTGTTTTCCCCGACCGCACACCGCGCCCCGGTTATTACGATATGAAAAAGGTTTATGAGCCGTTTCGCGGGTCATATAAGGACGGCGTTCTGACAGTTAAAAGCGTCAGATATTTCACGAGCCTTTCGGACCTTTCTTTAAAATGGACTTTAAGCGAAAAAGGCGGAATTCTTGCCGAGGGCAAGGTTGAAGAGCTTGATATAGAGCCTCTTTCGGAAAAGAGCTACACGCTGTTTTCTGAAAAGGAGTTCGCCTTTACAGGCGATAATTTCCTTACCGTGAGCATTTGCCAAAGAAAAGACACTTTGTGGCAAAAAGCGGGATATGAAGTGGGTTTCTTGCAGTTTGAAATTGAGTCAAACGCAGAATTGCCCAAAAACTCCGCAGAAAAAGACAGCTTGACATGTGACAAGGGTGAGCGCTTTACAGCAATAAAATGCGGTGATATTGAATATATCTTCGATAATCCTTACGGCAGAATTGCAAGCATAAAAAAAGACGGCGTTGAGCTTTTGGACGCACCGTTTGAATTTGATATTTTCCATGCGCCGACATATAACGGCGGCTCTAAAAATGCATGGTTTGACAACCACTTTGACCATGCAAAGCAAAAAACCTACAAAACCGATATTACCGCAAACGACGAGTCCGTAATCATCAATGTAAGCTTCGCCGTCGGCGGCCCTTCCAACCCGCCTGTTCTTAAAGGCACGGTTATTTATACGTTCTTAAACGACGGCTCATTTAAAATTGAAGCGTCGGGCAATATAAGAGAAAACCTGCCGCTTTTGCCGCGCCTCGGAATTAAGCTTACTTTAAAAGAAGAAAACGAAGAGATTCGCTATTTCGGCTTGGGCGGCACTGGCGAAACATATCCCGACAGATATGAAGCGGCGCGTTACGGCGTGTTTGAAACCACGGTAACGGATAATTTCATTCACTATATCCGCCCGCAGGAAAACGGCTCGCACTATAAAACGCGTGAACTTGAAATAGGCAAAAAAGGCTCGGTCGGGCTTTTTGTAACGCCTTACAATATGAAGGACTTTAGCTTTAACGCGTCGCATATAAGCACACCGGCGCTTACAGAAACAAAGCATGATTTTGAGCTTGTTAATGAGCACAAAACATATCTTAACCTTGATTGGCGTTTTAATGCGATAAGCGAAAGCACAGAGCGCGACACGCCCGAAAACAAAAGGCTTTTAAAAGACAAAACGTTCTCGTTCGGCTTCGTTATAAAGCCCGTTGATTTCGATTAAAAATTAAGGCATAAGATGGTCGAATCCTGTTCGACGCTCTTGCGCCTTACACAAAAACAGCTTGTACCGTAACGGCACAAGCTGTTTTTTTATAGGATTATTTCTTTGTCGGCTCGTTTTCGCGAATCCATTTAACCATATCGTTAACGGACTGCTGAACGCTCATGGGATAATAGCCGAGTTCGTTTCTTGCTTTTTCAATTGAGAAATTGCAGTTTGAAACAAGCTTTCTTATAGAATAGCGCGTGAAAAGAGGAGTCTTTTTAGCCGCCTTGTAATATGCCTCGGCAAGCGGAGCAACAGCCTTTGCAAAGCCGTATGAAAGCGGAAGCACGGGGGGCTTTTTGCCGCATGCCTTGCAGGTTGCTTTAATGAAGCCGTCAACGGAAATCTGTTCGCCGCAAAGAATGTAGCACTCGCCTTTTTTGCCTTTTTCGGCGGCAAGGTGCATGCCGTGGGCAACGTCGCGCACGTCAACAAAGTTATATGCGCCGAAGCTCATTGTAACGGGGAAAAAGCCGTTAAGAACCATTCTTACCATTTCGCCGACATTGGAAACCTTAAAGTCATAAGGTCCGATGCAAGCGCCGGGGTGCGTTACAACAGCGTCGATTTTGCCCGCCTTTACTTCGTCAAGCACAAACTGCGTTGCGGTTGCTTTTGTTTTTGCATATGTTCCGTCAAGCTCGTCAGGCTCAAAGTGCGAAACCTCGCGCATTACCTGATTCCCGGGGAGGGGCTTGAAAGCGTCTACGGAAGAAGCGTAAACAAGACGTCTTACGCCGCATTTTTCGCAAGCTTCAACAACATTTTTTGTTCCGCCGACGTTTACGTTCCAGATGATGTCCTCCTGGTCCGCATTGATGTCGATTATGCCCGCAAGGTGATAAACAACATCTACGCCCTCAAACGCTTTAACAAGCGCGTCAAGGTCGGTAACGTCGCCGTATACCTTTTCACAGGGAATACCGTCGAACTGCTTGCTGTCTTTTCTTATAAGAATACGAACTTTTTCACCGGCATCAGCAAGCTCTTTTAAAAGAGCAAACCCTATGTGACCGGTTGCGCCTGTAACAAGGCTTATTTTATCGCTCATTGGAATTACCTCGCTGACATTATTTGATTAATTATTTATGAGACGGGGAACGCCTGTCCCCCGCCGCAAATATTCTGTTTTTCCTCGCAGCAAGTTGTAAACCAAATTGCCGATGTCTCGTATAGCAATACATCTTGTTGTAATAACTGTCAAAAATCCTCTGCCCGGAAATTTTTTCTCAGAGTGCACATATTTTGTGCTTTTACAAGCCCCGAAGCGTACAAAGGTACGCGAGTTGGGGCGCGTAAAACGCAAAAGACGCGTAGTATGATGAAAATTTTATTTTCACAACAAACTCTCTGCCCGGAAATTTTTTCTCAGAGTGCGCGTATTTTTCATCTTTGTGAGCCCCGAAGCGTACAAAGGTACGCGAGTTGGGGCGAACAAAGCGAAAAAGACGTGTATTATGATGAAAATTTTATTTTCACAACAAACTCTCTGCACGGAAATTTTTTCTCAGAGTGCGCGTATTTTTCATCTTTGTGAACCCCGAAGCGTACAAAGGTACGCGAGTTGGGGCGAACAAAGTGGAAAAGACGTGTGCTATGAGGAAAAATTTTATTCGCCCTTCATTCCGAGGAGCTGAACCTTGCCTTCGTCGGAGGCAACGCTGACCTTTATGGAGTCGAAGATGGCGGCTTTTATGTCGTCGTCGGTTGCACCCAGCTCTTTGGCGTAACGGTCGGGAATGAAGAGGTTAAGGTCCATTATATCGGGAAGGCCCATGGGGTCAATACCGCTGTCAACGCCGCGCGCTTTATAGTCCTTAACAACACTGCCGAGGCCCATTTTCATCATCCACGGGGGGATGCTGATAATTTTTCTGTTGGCGCCCATTCCGCGTGCGTCATAAACTATTTTAAGGAACTCTTTCCATGTGAGGTTATACATTGAGATGGGCCAAGCCTTTGCGCCCTTTGACCTTTCAGCCGCGCCGACTATTACTTCGCCGACCTGACGGACGGTAAGCATTGCCGTGCCGCCTGCGGGATAAAGTGTGCAGGGAAGCTTATCCATTCTTCTGAGCTGTTCGATAAGGATAACCCAAACGGGCTTTCTGCCGGGCTGTGTGCCGAAGATGTAGGGAAGCTCGAGCACGGAAACATCAAAATTGTCATCGGCAAACGAGAATGCGATATTTTCCTGGTCGATACGGCTTCTGATGTAGGGGTGCTTTTCGGTAAGCTTCATTTCGGGTTTCTCTTTCGCAAGATATGAGAAGTAAGAGCCGAGAATAACAGCCTTTTTAACGCCGACCTCTTTGCAAAGAGGAAGAATTCTTTTAATGGGAGCTATATTGAATTTATAATATGAATCGTAAACGGGAGCTTTAAACTCAACGCGCTCGTCAACGCCCGCGGCGAAAACGAAGCAATCCATACCCTTTAAAAACTCTTTGATTTCTTCGTCGGATTTTTCATAGATATTGCAAAATTCAAGGTGCATCGCTTCAGGAATGGGTGCGCCCTGCGGAAGCGGAGGAAGCGCAACGCTTGTAACGTCGTGACCTCTTTCGATGAATATGCGTGCGGCTTCGCAGCCGAGAAGGCCTGTGCCGCCAATCATAAATACTTTCATAGCAGATACTCCTTATTTTTTCTCGCCGAACTCGTCAAAGATTTCTCTTCCGTAAACGTTGTGCTCATCCGGGGAATGAAGCGGCGCCCAAACCTGATTGAAGAAGGGGTTTTTCTTTGCGACTTCGTCATAATTCCATTTATACTGTCTGTCACTGTTCATATCTTCGGGGTCCCACGGAAGCGGTGAGCACTCGGGGCACCAATGGCCGCCGAGAAGCACAAGGTTGGGAGACATTTCAAACTTGTGGCCGAAAGCGCACTCCCAATGCTTCTTTGTATAGATGTCGCCCTTCTGATAATTTTCTTCAAGGAACTTACCGCCGCGGAATTCGGCAGCCTTTTCCATATCTGCGGCGTCAAGCTCTGTAAGAGGCTTGCTCTCGTCGTAGCCGTGGTCAAGAAGAGTAACTTTTTCTGTGGGGCGTTCAACCTTAAACTCTTTCCATGAGCCTATTGAATTACGCTCTTTTTCGGTGCCGTAATAAGCGGTAAGACGTGCGTGGTGGTTAGTCTTTTTCCAGTTGAGAGTACCGAAAACGTCTGTCTCGGCAATCTTTTTCATAAAGGGCTTTGCGACAGCAGCGATAAGGTTCTTTGTGGGGCCTACGAACGCCTTGCAGGCTCTGTAATAAAGCGGAACCTGTTTTGCCATATTGTCAAAATACTTCTTAACGGGGATGTTGGCTCTGAAATGAAGATACTCTTCAAGCTTGTCGGAGTCGGCATACCACTGACCGTGGAAGTTTCTGAGAATGAACCAATCGGCATTGAAAAGCTTTTTGGGCGACGGAAGTCCGAGTGCGCCGAGAAGAAGCTCTTCAAACTCAAAGTTTGTTATGCGATACTCTTTGCCCGAGCCGATGTTGTAGAATTTGCGCCAAAAGTCCTCGGGAACGTCGTCGCCGCAGACATTGGCAAGAAGTCTGCCCGAATCCTCGATTGTTGCCCACTCAAGAACGCCGTTAATCGGAACGTGGAACATAATCGGGTCCATATTTTTAAGGATTGCGGGGTAAAGAATACCTGACTGACGAAGCGAAACCCAATGCTTTAATCCGGACTCTGCAATAATCATTTCGGCATAAACCTTGCTTATTGCATAGTGGTCATAAATGCTTATTTTGATGGGGTCGCCCGTTCTGCCCCAGTGAATCGGTGGGTTACGGTCGCCTGTTTCGGCAACTGTGCCTATGTAAACAACCTTAACATTGTCGGGGTCGGGCTGAGCCTTAACCGCGTTTACGATGTTGCGCATTGCGGTGGTGTTTGTCATAATTGTTTTCTTCGGGAAATAGTCGGCAGCGGGAGAAACCATTCCGCCGACATGGAGAACATAGTCAGCCCCGTTGACGCATTCAAGAACATCGTCGTAATTCGTAAGGTCGCCCCAAACGAGTTTTACCGACGGGTCGTTTTCAAAATTCTTGAATTTGAGCCTGTTCTTTTCGCTGCCGCGGTTAAGCAGCACGATGTTGAACTCATTTTTTCTGGCGTAAAGCTCCTTAAATCCGGCAAAACCCATGTTGCCCGAGGAGCCTGTTAAAAATACGGTTTTCTTCTGCATTTTAATCCCCCAATTCATATTATCGGATATTAGCATTATACAATTATTGACAATATTTTGTCAATAGCGGTGAACAGAAATTCACATTTATTTTTCCGAAAAAAATTAAAACCGAGCGGCGAAGCCCGGTTTTATATAAACAAACGTAAATATTTTTCGATTTTCGGCATAAGCGC
>OQVL01002967.1_pt1 | contig 10394 bp, 6 predicted proteins | sample 1691501 | NCBI WGS metagenome assembly OQVL01 (sample SAMN03418253, study PRJEB22391) | human gut metagenome | biome: human-gut; feature: organic feature; material: feces | host: Homo sapiens | place: Tanzania | collected 2013-01
GGGATAATCCTCTTCGGTACTTTGAACATTGAGCGCGGATCTATGTATAAGGACGTAGTAAAGCAGGTTGTCAACATTCCTGAAATAGTGGAATGTCATTTCACCACAGGTCCTTACACTATGCTCGTAAAACTCTATGTGCGTGATAATGAGCAGCTCATGGACCTTCTCAACAATCAGTTGCAGCGCATTCACGGCGTAGTTTCCACCGAAACGCTCATCTCTCTTGAGCAGAGCATCAAGCGTGAGATACCTGTTCCGCTGGAGGACTGATACTGACGATTTTCATCACACGATATAATTGGTACGGATTACTGGGTCACTGTCTTCTTGCTTGTGATGGTGAGAGACTCCTGTGGCTTGGTAATTCGTATTTTGCGTGTTGGTTATCGTAGCCGGACAGTTTGCCTTTCATCATTCAGAAGCGGCACAATTACCCTCTGATTCTTAAGCTGTTGCGATGGCATATCCATGCTTCAAGCCTTCATTCCCAGCCATAAATTCCATTAGTATATCATGGATAACTTCTCCATAGACCAACTCCTGCAGCCTGTCTACAGCGCTTTTCCAGAGGCAGACCGCCGTCCTGTAATAGGCATCACTGCCAATTACTCCGACATTGACGCCACACTGCGCGACAGATACTATAAGCAGATAGTCGCTGCAGGCGGCATTCCCGTCATCATTCCTCCCATTGCTGACGCTAAAATCATAGCTGACACACTGGAACATGTCGATGCTGTCCTCCTCACAGGGGGCGGAGACTACAATCCTCTCTGGTGTGGTGAGGACCCGGTGCCGGGACTTCACAATATAAATGCGGAGCGGGATGGTGCCGAACTCATCCTTACCCGAATGGCATACCATCGCCAGAAGCCTATGCTTGGCATCTGTCGAGGCATCCAGACCCTCGCTATGGCGCTCGGAGGGCACGTGGATCAGGACATAATACAGCAGATAAAGCATTCCCAGGACGCTGACAGAAGCGAGCCAACCCACTCAGTCAGCGTGGAACCAGGCTCTTTTCTCTATTCCATTTATGCGCCAAAGAAGACCAATATCAATGCTTTCCCAGACCGTAATCCATCTTCTTCTGACCGTAATCCATCAGACATCTCCGGCCGTAATCCATCAGACGACACCCTGAAAGCGCAGTCGGAAGCCGATGAAACCACCGTTCCCCTGACCCTATATGTCAATTCTTTCCACCATCAGGCTGTCGATAATCCCGGTGAACGCTTTCGTGTCACGGCGCGATCCAGTGATGGAATCATCGAAGCAATAGAGAGTACGGAGTACAAGAGCATAATGGGAGTGCAGTGGCATCCGGAATGGTTGGGTGCCGATGGGCTGCCTTTGTTCCGTTGGCTCGTGGACAAAGCACGCGAATACCAGCGTGTCGGCGACCTTCACAAGCGCATCCTTACCCTCGATACGCATTGCGACACGCCGATGTTCTTCCATCAAGGCGTGGATTTCACTAAGCGCGACCCTCGTATTCTCGTTGACCTTCACAAGATGACAGAAGGTCGTCAGGACGCGACAATCATGGTGGCATACCTTCCCCAGCCTAAGATTGGGCAGAAATTCTCAGATGCTGTGGAGATGAAAGCAGCGGGACCAGCCGCCTATGCCGACCTTATCTTCGACAAGATCGAGGCTATGGTGGCGTCAAAGCCCGACTATGTCAGCATAGCACGCACGCCTTCCGACCTCTATCTCGACAAGCGCATGGGCAGAAAGAGCATCATGCTCGGCATAGAAAACGGTCTGGCACTGGAGCATGACCTTCGTAATCTCCTCCATTTTGCCCAGCGTGGCATCGTCTATATCACGCTTTGCCATAATGGCGACAATGATATCTGCGACTCGGCGCGTGGCTGCAACACCCACAATGGTGTCTCTTCATTCGGAGAAAAGGTCATAAAGGAGATGAACCGCCTCGGCATTATGGTGGACTTGAGCCATGCCGGAGAGAAGAGTTTCTATGATTCGCTCGACATAAGCGCCGTTCCTATCGTCTGTTCCCATTCCAATTGCCGCGCATTATGTGATCATCCGCGCAATCTTACCGATGACCAGTTGCGCCGACTTGCCCAGAAAGGCGGAGTGGCACACACCACTTTCTATCATGGTTTCCTGAGAAAAGTGGGCGAAGCCGACATTATGGACGGCATAGACCATCTGGAACACGCCATAAAAGTGATGGGAATAGACCATGTAGGCATAGGAACCGACTTCGATGGTGATGGTGGTGTGCGTGGAATGCGTGATGCTTCAGAGATTCAGCAGTTCACTCTCTCCCTCCTCCGTCGCCGCTACAGCGATGAGGATATTGCAAAAATCTGGGGCGGCAACTGGCTTCGCGTCATGTCAATGGTGCAGAGTCAGAGGGGATAAGCCACGGTATTGCATCGCTATCTGCCGTATATCGTAATGAATTTACATCAATATTGAGTGCTGACATCAGCGCTATCACACAGTAACAACAATGATAAAAATGAATAAAATCGCCCATTTCATCGTGTTTTCTGCCCTTGCAGTGACGGCTTTCACTGCGTGCAATGGCACTAAAAGCTCCGCTTCCGCAGAGACATCTGCACCACAACTCGTCGGTCCTGCTTTCCAGGCAGACTCCGCTTACGCCTTCTGTGCGAAGCAATGTGAGTTTGGTCCTCGCACAATGAACAGTGAAGCGCACGAGAACTGCCGTCAATGGATAGTGGATAAGTTCCGCTCCTACGGCATGGAAGTGGAGGAACAGAAGAAGGACCTCAAAGGTTGGGACGGCACAATGCTGCGTTCCACCAACATCATAGCACGCTTCAAGCCTGATGCCGAGCAGCGTATCCTGCTCTGTGCGCATTGGGATTGCCGTCCTTGGGCAGACAATGACCCGGACGAAAACAACTGGCACACTCCTGTAATGGGTGCTAATGACGGTGCGTCAGGCGTGGCTGTGATGATAGAAATCGCACGTCTCCTGCAGAAAGACACCACTCTCAACTATGGAATAGACTTCGTATGCTTCGATGCGGAGGACTATGGCACGCCGCAATGGGAGGAGAATCAGGAAAATTCGGAAAGCACTTGGGCACTCGGAGCACAGGAATGGGCTCGCCAAACAGCTGCTTCCGCACCGAAAGATGCCGATGGAAACATGGTAAGCCCTTATGAATACGGCATACTTCTCGACATGGTAGGCGGTGAAGGTTCACGCTTCTATCAGGAGGGATTCTCGCTGAAATATGCCAGCAGGATAGTTTCCAAGGTCTGGAGTGCAGCAAATGACGCAGGAGTAGGTTCCTATTTCGTCAGCGAACCCGGCGGTTTCATCACCGACGACCATCATCCTATCAATGAGATAGGCATACCTTGCATCGACATAATCCCTTATTATCCAGACTGTAAGCAGAGCAGTTTCGGTCCGACATGGCACACCATCCACGATGATATGGACCATATCGACCGCAATACCCTTCATGCTGTAGGTCAGGCAGTTATCCAGACGTTGTTCAATTAAAATGAAGAATACCCTCAACGCCATAGCTCTTACGATGCTGAGGCCGGCATTGTCGCCCCTGCAACTCATGCAGTTGTACCGTGAAGTGGGCGATGCCACGGCTTTGGTGGATAATCATGACCGTCTGGAAGAGGTGCTTCCAGAGCCTTCCGGCAAACTGAAAGAGGTGTTCAAGTCAATGCCTGACGCGCTGGAAAGGGCGCAAAAGGAGCTTGATTTCTGTGAGATGCACCAGATACAGGCTCTCATTCCTACCGACGCGGCTTATCCGCAGCGGTTGATAAACTGTGAGGATGCGCCGCTCGTGGTCTATTATCGAGGCAACGCAGACCTGAATTGTGCCCGCGTAATCAATATAATAGGAACGCGGAAGTGTACCTATTACGGTCAGGAAATCATAAAAGAGTTCGTTAAGGATATGAAATCGGCTTCTCCCGACACGCTGATAGTCAGTGGATTGGCGTATGGTGTGGATATATGTGCGCACCGAAATGCACTCAAGAACGGCATGAAGACGGTGGGAGTGCTTGCTCATGGGCTCGACATGATTTATCCTTCGTTGCACCGTGAGACTGCAAAGGAGATGCTATCATGCGGTGGTCTGCTGACAGAATACCCGCAGTGCACTCGTCCCGACAAGCGAAACTTCGTTCAGAGAAACCGTATCGTGGCAGGAATGAGCGATGCTACGGTGCTGGTGGAGAGCGCTTCTCATGGTGGCGGACTGATTACCTGCGGCATAAGTACAGGCTATGGCAGGGATGTATATGCGTTTCCAGGTCCGGTAACGTCTCCTGCCAGTGTGGGATGCAATAACCTTATCCGCGACAAAGGGGCGCATCTGATCACCAATGCCGAAGATTTCATCAAGGCAATGGGCTGGGAGAGCGATGCAATACTGCAGCAGGCAAAGAAGGAAGGCATACAGCGCAGCATGTTTTATGACCTCAATCCTACGGAAAAGCTCGTCGTAGCCGCTCTGGAAGAGCATGATGAGCAGTGTGCCAACGACCTTTCCATCAAATTGGGAATGACACTTCCCGAAGTCAACTCCATCCTTTTTGCCCTCGAAATGAACGGTATCGTCCGCAGTATGGCAGGTGGCACCTACTCCCTTGTCTGATTTCCCTCTCTCTGAAGGAAAAGACACCAATATATAAAAACAGGAATAATCAGATAAAAGCATAAGTTTCAGATGTGTATAGACGGATTGTCATGATATAATCCCGAAGCAACACCAAGGTCAGAAATCCCAAAGATTCCCATCCTATGGCAATATCATGGGACTGAAAACATAATTAAAGGCAAATGCCCTGAAAATGGAAAAAGCGCCGAAACCTCGATGGAATCGGACGTTTTTGCCATTTTCGGGGCTTTTATTTTATCTTTTCGTGGCATTTGTTTTGCCTTTTCTGGGCTTAAGTTTTGCTTTTTCTTGTTTTGCGTATTGCCTTATCTGGGCTTTTGTTCTGTCTCTATCGCCCCTGAAAGAACAGTGGTCAGTTTCCCCTATGTTAGCAATCATCTGCGTGAAATTACCCATCTACCCGTATTTCTATATTTTATTACATCTCAAAAGAGGTTTAATTCGTATCAAAATGATGTTATCGCATTGATTTCTAACCATATTATAAATTAAAAATACTAATTTTGCAAGCAGAAAAAACTACTACTTATTTGCCAACACCTGAAAATGCGTTGCATAAATCAGATGAAGAATACTTACTAACTACTAATGATCGAATCTTTTTTAAACAACAGCAGGGTAAGGTTGTAACAGCAACCTTACCCTTGTTGAAAAATCTTCTCTCCCCGTTTCGATAGTGGTTTGCACGCCAGAGCCACCGCAAAGGCAGTAGGTATCTCTCATATCTTTGGATTTCAACGCTCTTTTATGCGCGGCGTTACCGTGCTATTGTCAGAAAAAAGTCATACTGCTAAAAACAATTATAATAATGAATAGAATTGCAAAACTATTGTGGATGATAGGTCTGGCAGCATTCCTTCACTTGGATGCTGCAGCAAACGACTTTGGAAAGACCGTGAAGTGGGACCGTTACAGCCTCATTATCGACGGCCATCGCGTATGTCCCGTGATGGGCGAGGTACACTATTCCCGCATACCAGCCGACGAATGGCAGCGTGAAGTGCGCAGGATGCGTGAGGGAGGGGTGACTATGCTTGCCACTTACGTGTTCTGGAATCACGTGGAAGAGGAAGAAGGCGTGTTCCGATGGGACGGTCAGCGCAACCTCCGAGCCTTCCTTGAAGTCTGCAAAAAGGAAAGTATGCCGGTGGTGTTGCGCCTTGGTCCTTTCTGTCATGGAGAGGTAAGAAACGGCGGAATACCCGACTGGATGTTCCAAAAGGGCTGCAAACTGCGTCAGCCGAACCGCGTATTCCTTGCTAATGCAGAGCGATTGTATCGTCAGATCTTCACCCAGGTGCAGGGATTGCAGTGGAAAGACGGCGGACCAGTCATCGCAGCGCAGTTCGATAACGAGTATCGCGGTTCCGGTGACTATCTGATGGTCCTCAAGAAGATAGCATTGGCGATAGGTTTTGACCTGCCTTTCTACACCCGTACCGGCTGGCCAGAGCTCTCAAAGCCAGTGCCTTACGGTGAGATGTTGCCCCTCTATGGCGATTATGCCGACGGTTTCTGGGATAAAGACATAAGAGAAGGTGTGGGCAATTACTACAAAGCATTCAATTTCAAGGGCTTCCGATCAAGCACAGCGATAGGCACCGACCTCCTCGGCAAGCAGGAAGAGAAAGTCAACGAGGGCGATGAGCAGTACCCTTATTTCACCTGTGAGCTTGGAGGAGGCATGGCTACGGCCTATCATCGTCGTCCTTTCGTCTATCCGGAGGATGCCTATTCGATGGCGTTGGTCAAGTTGGGCTCGGGCAGTAACCTGTTGGGATATTATATGTATCACGGTGGTACCAATCCGGAAGGCAGACTCCACACGCTGAACGAATGCCAGACATCGCCCGGCACCGCCAACAACGACCTGCCGGTATGCACCTATGACTTCCAGGCACCGCTTGGAGAGTTTGGTCAGACATATCCGCAATACTATATGCTCAGACCTATTCATCTCTTCATGCACGACTATGCCGAGACGCTTGCTCCTATGAACGCCTCGTTTCCCGCTTCGCAAGACCTGAAGAAGGGCGATGACAAAGCTCTGAGATGGTCGGTTCGCTCGCTTGGCGACAGCGGTTTCGTCTTTGTAAACAACTATGAGCGCTTTGCCGATCTTTCTTCCAAAAGGAATGTCCAGCTGGAAGCGTGTGGCGTAAAGTTGCCAAAAATGACGATTCCGGCAGGGTGTATGGCGATTTTCCCTGTGCATATTGACGGCATTCGCTATGCTACGGCACAACTGTTGGCACGTCGTGACGGCAGGATATATATGATGCAGATACCGGGAATCCCTACTGTCATAGCCTTTGAAAACGGAAAGACGATGAAGAATGTCAAGGCAAAAGGCGCAGGCAGACCTATATATAAGAATGTGTATCTGCTCAGTCAGAAAGATGCAGAGCACCTTTTCCTGGCAGAAGAGGTCCATAGCGACATAGGACTGGACGCTGTCTGCACCAAGATAAAGGAAGCCGGACCATTACGGGAGATAAAGAAAGGTCGTGCCAAGGTGGCTGAGGCTCCGTCAGAGCATGACTGGAATGATGCTGCAGTTTACAGGATAACCGTTCCGAAGGCTGCTGTCACGGATTTCCGCCGCCTGCTGAGCGTCTCATATCGTGGAGATTGCGCCCGTCTGTATGCCCTTGTTCCTGATGCCAAGGGCGTTGCAGAGCCTCGTCTCATAGCAGACAACTTCTACTATGGTCGTCCTTTCCTCTACGGACTGTGGCGTTTGCTGGAAGGAGTGACAGAACTGGAACTGCGCATCCTGCCTCTCCAGCCCGGTGCTCCGATCTATATGCCGCGCGAGGCAGACAGGACTGCGGGCGAGTGTGTGGAAAAAGTGGAGATAACAACTAATGGATTATAGAAACATGAGAAAACTGTTCGTTGCAATAATCATGCTGACTTCACTGGCAGTCAATGCTCAGGAGGTCGTTTCGCTGGCGGGTATGTGGAAGTTTACCACAGTGGAAGGAAAGGCGGAAGCCGGTTCTTCCCCCTTTACTCTTCGTTCCTCGCTGAAAGACCAGATAAAACTGCCGGGCTCTATGCTTACCAACGGCAAGGGCGACCTCGTCAATGTGCAGACGAAATGGACCGGTTCACTGTATGATTCCAGTTTCTATTTCAATCCCTACATGGAGAAATACCGCCATGAGGGGCAGATGAAGTTTCCGTTTTTCCTCACTCCCGACCGCCATTATGTAGGCAATGCACTCTACGAGCGCACCGTCACGGTGCCCAAATCGTGGCGTGGCCGTAAGGTGACACTCTTCCTGGAACGTACGCATATCGAGACCACCGTCAGGGTAAACGGCCATGAAGTGGGGCATGAAATGTCGCTCTCGGTGCCGCATCAGTACGATGTGACGCCATATATCAGGTTTGGAAAGAAGAACACGATTACCATATTGGTCTATAATGGCATAGAGAACGTATGCGTAGGACAGGACTCTCACAGCGTGACAGACCAGACGCAAGGCAACTGGAACGGACTGGCTGGGCGCATGGAACTGCAGGCAAGTCCGATGATATGGCGGCTCCGCGTGGTGCCCCACATAGAGAATGCTACGGCAGACGTAATCGTCAACGACACCACTTACCGCATTGAGATACCGCGTCCGGTGCGTCTCTGGAGCGAGTCTGACCCATATCTCTACACCCGTGAGGTGGAGTATCGTGGACAGCGCATCCCAGTCACCTTCGGAATGCGTGAGGTCTGCATCCGTGACGGGCAGATACAGCTCAACGGCAAGCCGATACGTCTGCGTGGAACGGTGGAGAACTGCTGCTTTCCAGAGACTGGTTATCCGCCTACGGACATAGAATCGTGGATGCGTCTGCTTGGAAAATGCAAGGAATATGGGATTAACCATGTGCGTTTCCATTCATATTGCCCTCCGGAAGCAGCCTTTACGGCAGCTGACAGACTGGGTATTTACCTGCAACCGGAAGGTCCTTCATGGCCAAACCACGGCGTAAAAATGGGATATGGCATGGCTATCGACACTTATCTGAATGATGAGTGCCGCCGAATCATCGACCAGTATGGCAGTCATCCGTCATTCATCATGATGGCGGCTGGCAATGAGCCGGCGGGACGCTGGGTGGAATGGGGACGGAAGTTTGTCAGCGAGATGAAGACCTACGACCCTTCACGCATTTATTGCACAGCCTCTGTGGGCGGAGGATGGCAGTGGGACGACGGTTCGGAGTATCATGTGAAGGGCGGAGCGCGTGGTCTGGACTGGAATCGCCATGCTCCTCAGACCACAGACGATTTCTCTCAGGGCATAGCCTTCCCTCGCAACTACCGCGATACGGTGGCAAACATCTCGCCTATCATTGCCCATGAGGTGGGACAATGGTGCGTTTTCCCCGATTTCACCGAGGTTTCTCAGTATAACGGTGCTTATCGGGCAGGCAATATCGATATTTTCCGTGACCTGCTTGCACGTGGAGGAATGGCTTCCCAGGCAGAGAAATTCCTCATGGCGAGCGGACATCTGCAGGTGCTCTGCTACAAATATGACATGGAGCGCAATATGCGCACACCAGGATATGCAGGATTCCAGTTGCTGGGACTCAATGACTACAGCGGTCAAGGCTCAGCTTTCGTAGGTCCGCTCAATGTGCATTGGCGTGAGAAAGGATATGTTTCAGCCCGAGAATGGACGGAGTTCTGTGCTCCGGTAGTGCCTATGGCTCGCCTCGAACGGTTTGTCTTTACCGAGGAGGACACCATCAACGTGGGTGTATCGCTCTACAACACTACCGGACAGGATATAAATGCCGTCGGCTATTACATCACGTCGGCGGACGGACAGATGCTGGCGGCTGGTAATTGTCAGGTGGACAGCACGTTCAGATTTGTACCATCGGCAATCGAAAGCGCAGGCAAACTGACGCTGACGCTGGATGCTGCTGGTCATAAGAACCACTATGAACTGTGGGTATATCCCCATATCAGCGATGAAATGGCGGATTCCGGCGATATATATATCACTGACTCGCTCGACGACAAGGCAGTCAGCGTGCTCCAACAAGGCGGCAAGGTGCTGATAACGGCTGCGGGAAAAGTGACTTACGGCAATGATGTAAAGCACACGTTCCTGCCTGTGTTCTGGAATACGTCATGGTTCAAGATGCGTCCACCGCATACTACCGGTGCATATATTGAGAAGAATCATCCTGTGTTCCGTGACTTCCCTACCGATGATTGGCAGAACCTGAACTGGTGGGAACTGGTGAACAGGACCCAGGTGATGAACCTTGCAGAGTTTCCTGCCGACTATCAGCCTCCTGTGCAGCCTATAGACACATGGCACGTCAGCCGCAAGCTCGCTATGATGATTGAGGCGCGAGTGGGAACAGGCAGTCTGCTGATGACCACTCTTCCTATCGGTAATCCAAAGGGAATCGTGGCACGTCAGCTGCGACGCAGTGTAATCAATTACATGAAGAGCGATGCTTTCAGTCCTTCCATCACGGTAGATGCCGAGGTTATCAGCCATCTCTTCACCCGTCAGGCCCCTCCAGTCAATATGTTTACAAATGACTCGCCTGATGAATTGAAGCCTGTGATCAAGTAAGAGTCCGTGCTTCCGCAAGTGAATGGTCGGATATTGGGCGATAATCAGCAATAAGATATCAATAAATTGTCTTGTTGTCTTGTTGTTTAGTTGTTTTGTTGAATGGGAAAAACTATCAACC
>OQVL01002968.1_pt1 | contig 10393 bp, 8 predicted proteins | sample 1691501 | NCBI WGS metagenome assembly OQVL01 (sample SAMN03418253, study PRJEB22391) | human gut metagenome | biome: human-gut; feature: organic feature; material: feces | host: Homo sapiens | place: Tanzania | collected 2013-01
CGTTATTTCCGGGGGAATGATTCCGAAGGTTGAATGCTGCATTGAAGCAATCCGCCGCGGCGTTAAAAAAGTGTTTATTATAGACGGAAGGATTCCCCATGCGATTCTTATCGAAACGCTTACGGATGAGGGAATCGGAACAATGTTTGTTTCGGGTGATGTGCTGTGAATGTTTTCGAAAGGGATAAAGAATATATCGCAAAATTATCGGCGATAAAAGACGAGATCGAAAAAAACGCGGATTCTCGTCCCGTAACGCTGCTTTCGGGTCCGTCGGGGTCGGGTAAAACGACTACCGCAAAAATGCTCGAAAAAATGCTTGACGACGAGGGGTACGAAACGCACGTTATCTCGCTCGACGATTATTTCAAAACAATGAAAGCGGGCGAGGTTGTGGATTTCGAGTCGCCCGAGCGCGTGGACGGCGAACTTTTATCTTTGCATATAGAGCAATTATCCGTGAGGTGTCAGAGTATTTGTGTATTAACGATCTTGCAAGGGTACGCATTTTTACAAGAAATGCACAGTGGGGACATGAAGATAATATTCGTAACGAGCTTGTCGGTATGCTCAGGGAATATGGACATGATATAAGATGGGCATGTAAAGCTGACTCTATTGATGAGGACGAAGAAAAGGTTGAACAGAGATTTTTTATCGACGTGTGTGTGGATGAGAGAACCATCAGCAAATGTATCAATGAGCAAAGGATCATATTGGATTTGCGGGGAGTGGTTGATGTTTTCCTTTATATAACAGCGATAAGTAAAGGTGTTCCGCGTATTAGTTTTTCAGAGGATCAGTTCCTGCATGATGGCAAAAACGGTAGAATCATAGATGATTATAATCAGATAGGCAGAAGTCTGGCATTTTATCTGGATAGTCTTGAGAATTGGAATGCAGCTCTTGTTGCGTGTTATGAAGCAGGAAAGGACTATAAAACAGAAGTATTACTTGATAAATGGCGAAAGGTGTTAGGTATAGTTGAATAGTATTCAGATTTTGTATATTGGAAATGAGGATTGGACAACCAAATATAACATTCCCGATTTCGTTGAGTGGGAGAATTATGAAGACACAGGAATTTTTCCACCTAAACAGGTAGATATCGTTATTTTAGACAGAGATATAACTAATAAGGAAAAACAGATACTGGCTAAGATTACAAGAGCGAACAGTCTTTTTGCTACAGAGAATGTAAAGATGCAAAACAGTGTTACTCATGATTATTTTGAGGAGCGATCAGGTCTTTACCTCTATTCGGGGGATGTGCAGGTTTTTCTGGATCAGGAGGCAGCAAAGTATTACAGACAGCCATACGGTGAAAAGTTTAAGCCGGAGCATATATCTGTTAGTCAGTTTTTTAGAGGTTCAGTCAGATGTAAGGGAAACTATGACATGCTATTAGAAGGAAATTTTGGAGACACATTTTCTCAGATAGTGTTCTGGAAATCAAATATTCCCGTGTTTGACAGACAAAATATTGATTTATACTTTGAACACAGAAGGACAGGCTCTGTAGAGGTAAAGCTGCATGTATATAAATTCTATAATGGTTCTGTCGGTGATATCCAAAGGGTATGGGAATTCAGCCAGGATGAATTAGACGGGATTGTGACTATTGACAATGACGAGCTTGAAGGACCGCTGTTTGTTTCTGTTTTGGCAAAAGGACAGGGAACACTCGAAGTTATATCGTTGCATGACAGATATTCAAGGCAGAATATAGGTTATTTTCTTCCTGGTGGAGAGAGGATTATTTCATCACAGGGAGAAGAGATATTTACATATTTGGATAAAGGAGATTGTAAACCACCTCTTGCTATTTATTTTTCGGGATATCGTAAGCAGGAAGGATTTGAGGGCTATAATATGATGAGAAAGCTCGGATGTCCTTTTATGCTTATTACTGATCCAAGACTTGAGGGCGGTGCTTTTTATATAGATAATGCTGATTTAGAGGAAAAGCTGTTTAATAATATTAAAAAAACGATTAATGAAATGAAGTTTAAGAAATCGGATGTTATCATTTCCGGGATGTCAATGGGTACTTTTGGTTCCCTTTATTTTGGCTCTAAATTGGGTCCACATGCACTGATTTTAGCAAAGCCACTTACAGAGCTTGGAGTCGTTGCAGAAAACGAAAGGCTTCTTAGACCGGGAGTTTTTCCAACATCACTTGATTTGTTATTGAAAAATTATGGTTCTTTATCGAAAAAGAGTGTAGAAGAATTTGATAAAAGAATGTGGGAAAAATTTGATAAAGCAGACTGGTCTCATACTAAATTTATAGCTTCATATTTGTATGAGGATGATTATGATACAGATGGATATAAAAATATACTGGAACATTTGAAATCAGAAGGTGTAGAAGTATATGGAAAAGGTTCCCATGGACATCATAATGATAATCACGAGAGTGTTGTGGGATGGTTTTTGAGTCAATACAGGCTGATTCTTGAAGAAGATTTTAATCGAAAGTGATGTAGATATATGGTAAATGATACTTGGACAGTATATTGGGAAGAGTTTATGTCTGATTCATATGGGTATGGGTCAGAGGTGGAATTTAATAAAGACAAATCAGTAAGATATTCTAACAGGCTTATGCCACCGGGAACTGTGGTGCACAGATGGTATTCAAAGACGAATTATCAGATGCACAGGGTCGAACCGACACTTCCGCTCATTGATGGAGAAAGCACATATTTTATCGGACTGAACATTGATTATAACAGTGTGGAAAGCGAGGCTCTGATTCTTCGTATCATATTTTACGATAGGTATGACAACGAGACGAAAAGCACTATTGTGAGAGATAATAAAGCATATTTTTTACCACCAATCACGACATACAGTTATTCAATAGAATTGATTAATGGCGGAAATGCGGATTTTACATTTAAGTCACTTATAATAAAAGAGGTTTCAAAGGAAGAGTTTGATGAAGACCAGAAGAGAATTGAAAAGCTTAAAAAGATTGCTAGCAAAGGTCAAAAAAAGCGGAGAAAAAATAAAAAATCTAAGCGATAATGAATTAAAACATCTTACAGTTGAGTTTAAGGACAGATATCAGAGTGGGGAATCACTGGATTCGTTATTGCCGGATGCATTTGCAGCTATTGTTGAGGCTGATGAAAGAGTTCTTGGAAAAAGACCATATGATGTTCAGATTCTTGCAGGAGCAGCCTTACACAAGGGATATCTTGCCGAGATGAATACTGGTGAAGGTAAAACTCTGGCGGCTACGATGCCTTTATATCTGAATGCCTTGACAGGTAAAAGCTGTATGCTTGTCACGACAAATGACTATCTTGCTTCACGTGATGGTGAGGAGATGGGTGAAGTATATTCTTTTATGGGACTGACATGCTCATATCCTGATGGTAATGATTCTAATACTAATAAGAGAACGGACGATGAACGTAAAATATTTTATTCAGCGGATATCATATATACCACAAATGGTACACTTGGTTTTGACTATCTGTTTGATAATCTTGTTAAGAATAAGTCAGATAGGTTTTTGTGTGATTTCAATTATGTAATTATTGATGAGGCTGACTCTGTGCTTTTGGATGCCGCTATTATGCCGCTTGTTATATCAGGAGTTCCACGTGTGCAGTCAAATCTTTATAATCTGTGTGATTTCTTTGTTACGACGCTGGTTGAGGATATTGACTATATTGAAGAGGACAAGGCTGTCTGGCTTACTCCAAAGGGAGTTAAATTTGCAGAAAGCTTTTTTGGTATTCCTAACTTTTATGGCAAGGAATATTTTGAAATCAACAGGCATGTTACGCTGGCATTGAGAGCTCATAAATTGCTCGAAAATAAAAAAGATTATGTAATCAGCCCGGATGGAGAGGTAGAGCTGTTTGACGGAGCGACAGGACGTCTCATGCATGGTGTAAAGCTGCGCGGTGGTCAGCATCAAGCTATAGAGGCAAAGGAAAAGGTAGAGATATCGCAGGAATACAGAACTGTGGCATCTGTTACCTTCCAGAATCTGTTCATGCTGTTTGACAAGATGGCCGGCATGAGCGGTACACTCATGGATGCAAAGGATGAGCTTTTTGAGGTATATCACAAGAGGGTTGTTAAAATACCGACAAACAAGCCAATGATTAGGAAAGACCATAAAGATAAATATTTTAGAAATGCAAGAGATCAGTTTCACACTGCAGCAAATGATGTTATTGAATTGCATAAAACAGGACAGCCTGTGCTCGTAGTTTTAAACTCTGTTACAGATACCGATTTGTTTTCGAGATTGATGATACAGTACAATATCCCACATAACGTACTAAACGCCAGTAATGCTTTTTGGGAAGCGCAGATTATCGCAGGAGCAGGTCAGCTGAATGCGGTCACGGTTGCTACAACTATGGCAGGAAGAGGAACAGATATAAAGCTTGGAGAAGGAGTGAAGGAGCTTGGAGGTCTGGCTGTTATAGGAGTGGGAAGGATGGAAAACAGAAGGTCTGAAAGGCAGGCAAGAGGCCGCGCCGGCAGACAGGGGGACCCGGGCTTCAGCCAGTACTATGTGAGCCTCGAGGATGACATAGTAGGTGCTGAGGATGATGAAAAGCTTGAAAAGTACATTGATGGAAAGCGATGGATAAGCAAGAGCCGGATAAGACGTATTGTAAATCAAAGCCAGCGATTAAATAATGAGATGGCAGAGATGAATCGTAAGAGATCTGTGCAATACGACCAGGTTCTCCAGCGCCAGCGAGACTTAATCTACGCAACCAGAAAGAACCTGCTCGACGGTGCAAGAGTCGAGGAGGAGAAGATAGTAGGGATTGCGAAGGAGAATATCTCAGATTTCGTTAACCATTTTGACTGCATACAGAGTAATAATAAGCATGGCAGGCACCGTGGCAGAAAGAAAGATAACGATAATAATACACAGCAATATACATCCATACTAAACAGATACATTCTTGACAACATCTCCTACAAGCTGGACGCCGGTCTGTCAAAGTCTGACATGCAAAGCGCCGCCACTGTTAGCGATTACCTGATGCTTCGTGTGTATCAGGGGCTTTCAAGGCAAAGGGAGCGCATAGGTGATGAGGAGGCTTACGAGCAGTTTGTCCGCGAGGCAACTCTAAAGGCGGTGGATGATGGCTGGGTTGAGCTGATTGACTACCTTGAGCAGCTCAAGTATGCGGTAGCGGGAAGAGCATCCGCACAGAGAAATGTTATGTTTGAATACCAAAATGAGGCTTTCGAGTCGTTTTTGGATACAGAAAAAGCGGTAAAATGTAATATCATAAGGAATATTTTGCTTAGTGATGTGAAAATCGGCAAGGATGGCAGGCTGCAGGTCATCTACCCATAGAGACAGTGTAATATTAATAGTTTGACAGATACGAGGAGAATCATATGGTATATAACTTCAATCTCGGAATAGGCTGGGCTTCAAGCGGCGTGGAGTACGCACAGAGCTACAGGGCGAATCTGCTCCGCAGGGCGCACATTCCGGCAAGGTTTGTTTTCACAGATATGTTTCCAACTGAAAATATAGAGCACATGACAAAGAACATCGGCTTTTTGGATGAGGAAGTGATATGGCTGTACACATTTTTTACAGATGTGAAGACATCGCCTGTCACCTTTACTCTAAAGGAGCTTGAGGCTGCGATGGCAGAAGAGGATTATACCTTTTCCAGAGATGGCAAGACGTGCAGGTATCAGTTTAAGGAGAGCGGCAGGTTCTACACCTGCTACATGGTTGATGATACAAGTGATCTAGTGCACAGAGTCGAGATTGTTTCAAACGGATGCCTGATCAGGAAGGATTTCTACACCTATTGCAGGACCTTCAGTGAGTACTATGCTCCGCTTGACGGCAAGGCTCATCTGTACGGCAGGACCTTTTTCAATGAGGATGGCTCGGTGTGCTACGAGGAGGTCATAGAGGATGACAGCACCTTTTACAGGATTGGAGCGCAGGTGCTTTACACCAAGGCTGACCTGGTCGGCTATATGGTAAAGAGGCTTAACTTAACGGCTGATGATGTGGTGATCATCGACAGGACGACAGGCATAGGTCAGGCAATCCTTGAAAACTGTGGACCGGCGCGCGTAGGCATCGTGGTGCATGCGGACCATTTCAGCGAGGGTGGCACGGATGATGATTACATACTGTGGAACAACTATTATGAGTATTCGTTTTCACAGACTGAGCACATAGATTTCTACATCACAGCGACAGATGCGCAGAATGAGCTTATGAGGCAGCAATTTAAGAAGTACTGTGGAAAGGAGCCTCATGTGGTGACTATTCCGGTGGGCAGTCTTGATGAGCTTAAGTATCCTGATGAGCCAAGAAAGAGGCACTCACTCATCACGGCATCGCGTCTTGCGACTGAGAAGCACTGTGACTGGCTGGTGGAGGCCGTTGTAAAGGCAAAGGAAAGCGTGCCTGATATTTCACTTGACATATATGGAAAGGGTGGCGATGAGGCGAAGCTTAAGGGGCTTATCGGAAGGCTGGGCTGCGCTGATTATGTGCATTTGATGGGACAGCAGAAATTAGATGATGTATACAAGCACTATGATGCGTATGTGGCAGCTTCACAGAGTGAGGGCTTCGGGCTCACACTCATGGAGGCCATAGGATCAGGGCTTCCTATAGTGGGCTTTGATGTGAGGTATGGCAACCAGACCTTTATCGATGATGGGCAAAACGGCTACAAAATTCCAATCACTGATGAGATGGATCAGAAGGAGAAGATAAAGCTTCTTTCTGAGCGTATAGTGAGGATGTTTACAGAGGATGACATGGATGCATTTTCAGGACATTCATATGAGAAGGCCAAAGAATATCTGACTAAGGAGGTGGTTCACAGATGGATAGAGCTGTTGAAGTAACGCACACGGCAGATGGTATCACACTGCTGTTTGATACATTTTCGCTCGAGAGCAGGAATCTCCTTGAGTCATTTAAGAATGCCGGTGCTGCCTTTCATGCAGCAGTCATTGAGGATGACGGATTTCTGCCGGATGACGTGATGAGCGTGTATGGGTTTTTCTTAGGCGATTACCGGGAGGCTGACAGCTTACCGGGGAAGCCGCTGTATTTCAATCAGATACAGATTCCTGATTACTGGCGCATAGAGGGTGATAATTCATCTGCGAAGGTCATGGACCGCACCAGGGAGCGAGCGAGGATATTTTTCACGGAGCCTACGCACAGGAGGCAGGTCAAGATTGTTGACTGGCTCGATGATGCCGGTCAGGTCAGGCTTTCAGAGCATTATAACAGGTATGGCGCTATTTTCTGCCACACAGTTTTTAATAAAAAGGGCCAGAAGGCACTCAGGAAGTTTTTTGATGTGACGGGCAGGGAGATGATAGTGGAAAACTTTGTCACCGGTGATATTCTCGTCAGATGGCAGGATAAGGACTGGATTTTCAGAAGTAAGACAGACTTTATAGCGTTTTTCATCAGGTGCGCAGGGTTTCAGGATACAGCGGTTTATTTCAACTCGCTGTCGTATCCGTTTTTTGCATCACAGGCGCTTGCGCCAAACGGCTTTCGCGACGCACTCTTCTGGCACGAGCCGGTGGGAGATGAAATACCCGGCAATATGCAGATTATACTGCATGATCAGGGAACGAGGGCAAAGCGCGTATTTGTATCGCGAAAGGACTCTTACGACAGACTTATAGCACTTGGTGCTCCTTCCGATAAGGTGAAGCAGCTTGGATATATCTACAGCTTCGTCAGGGAAAATAAGCACAGGCCGCACATACTCGTATGTACCAATTCAGAGAATGTGGGTCATCTGACAGAGCTTGCGTCACTCATGCCGCAGATGCATTTTCATGTGGCAGCCATCACAGAGATGTCGTCGAAGCTTATGTCGGCAGGGCAGTATGATAATGTGTCACTCTACCCTAATGTGAAGATGTCCGTGCTGGATAATCTTTTTGAGAAGTGTGATTTCTACCTCGATATCAATCACGAGGGTGAGATAGTGGATGCGGTTCACAGGGCTTTCTTAAACAACATGCTTATAGTGGGCTATGAGGAGACCATGCACAACGCATATTACACCGCAGACACGAATACATTTAAGGAGAGCGAGTACGCTGATATGGCGGAGGCACTCAACCTGACACTGGCTATGCCGCATCTTATTGATGAGGCGCTTGCCATGCAGAAAAAGGCTGCTGTAGCGGCTGATGCAACAGACTACATGGAAATACTCCATTTGTAGTGATACAGGGTTTATGAACAGAAAGGAGCTTAATATGAGTAAAAACACAAAAAACAATCAGACAGTAGACGAGAAAAAGGGTAAAAGGATAGGACTTACAATACTGGGCTATGTGCTTGTAATCGTGGCACTGCTTATAGTGCTTCCGGTTGTGCTTCCGCCGATATTTGGCTATCATACATATCTTTCGGGCACAGATCACACAGGAAATATCTCAAAGTACGGCAGCGTGGTATATTTAAAGACTATCGACGAGGCATCTTACAAGGATGGCAATATAGTAGCCATCGAATCAGCTGATTCATCAGGCAGAAGTGTTGATTCTTATTATGTGGATTCTAATGATTCTTCTGCAAAAGAGATTGCATTACGTGATGGAAATGGTGTATCATATAAGGTAGTTAAAGGGCAGGTTATCGCAAAGACTCCGTTTATAGGATACTTAAGCCAGCTGTGCTTTTCGGCAGTTGGAATTATTGTCACGGTAGTGATTTTTGCTGCAGGTGTAGCAATCATGATGTATGTAAACAAAATCAGCAAGGAAATCAACACGATGGTTGAACAGCAGGCAGCATAGCGTGCCTGAATTTCCATCTGCGGCATTGGAAAACCTGACGATAATAAAGCAGACCTTATGTTTGCAGAATAGGATAAATTATGGATAGATACAGCGTAAGCAGGACAAAGAGGTCATTGTTTTATATAATAATGACCTTTTTAACAGTTGGATTTATAGTTGCCGAATGCGTATTACCGAGTGAGAGAAGCAGTTCAACGAGTGATGAAAATATCACTTATGATGGAAGCTTTACATGGCTTAAGGCAGACGGAGATAGTGAGGCTGTCGAGGTGCCCGGCAGATATGATGTAAAGCCGGGTGATACTATGACTATAAGCACTGTTTTGCCGAAGGATTTTGACGCCAGTGTCATGGCAATCAGGGCTTCGCTCCAGACCATCAAATTCTATGTGGACGGCAGTCTGCGAGCAGAGTATGATACAAAGGATACGAGACCCTTCGGCAAGGATTCTGCGAGCAGATATGTATTTTGCGAAATGTCAGAAAATGATGCCGGTAAAGAGGTGCGCATTGAGCTGACGAGCAATGCATCCAACTATTCGGGCGTTATAAACACTGTATATTGTGGAGATAAGAGTGATATCTGGGCTAATATTTTTCAAAAGAGCTCCAGAGAGACTGTTATTGCCTTTTTTATACTTTTTGCAGCGATAGTGGCTATTTTGTTCAGTATTGCACTCAGTATCGTATACAGGACACACTTTGACATGGAGTATGTGGGCTGGTGTATGCTTCTGGGGGCCGTGTGGATGCTTGGCGAGTCAAAGCTGCGCCAGATGCTTGTGCCCAATGCATCGGTTATGGCAGCCATGTGTTTTATAGTAATTCTGGTAGCTCCCATCGCCATTTCAATTTATATTGACAACGTACAGGGAGGTCGATATCGAAAAATATATACGTGCGTAGAGACACTGTCATTTGTGAATTTTGTTATATGCATGCTGCTTCAGTTTACAGGCGTGCGTGACTTTATCAGGACACTTCCGGCGGGGCAGGTGATGCTTGCGGTATGCTGCATAGTTGTTATCTCAACATTTATCATTGATATAATTAAAAAGAGAGCGGCAGCCTATGGACTTGAGATGTTTGCCATGGTTGTAGCACTTGTTCTGATGCTTATAGAAGCGGCATCGGTGTATTTTGTTGTCACTCTGTCAGGCTTTTTTATCGGGACAGGTCTGGTGGTGATTTTGTTTATCAATATCATAGTCACAATCAAGCGAATCAGCGAGATTGAGTACAAGCGCCAAAATGCTGAAAGTGAAAAGCTCAGGGATCAGGCTGAGAGAGTTTCACTGCAGATGATGAAGACTCTTGCTACCACCATCGAGGCAAAGGATGAGTATACTAAGGGACATTCATATAGGGTGGCAGAGTACTCTGCCCTCATAGCAAAGCAGCTCGGATGGAGTGAGAATGAGGTTCAGAACCTGAGAAATGCAGCGTTTCTTCACGATATCGGTAAAATCGGCGTGCCGGATACTATCCTTAATAAACCGACAAAGCTAAGCGATGAAGAATACGAAATTGATCCAGATAACAATCTTATAAAAGGCGGCGGCGCGGCATTGCTCCG
>OQVL01002970.1_pt1 | contig 10391 bp, 9 predicted proteins | sample 1691501 | NCBI WGS metagenome assembly OQVL01 (sample SAMN03418253, study PRJEB22391) | human gut metagenome | biome: human-gut; feature: organic feature; material: feces | host: Homo sapiens | place: Tanzania | collected 2013-01
ATCATGGGTCGCAAAAGCACGCGCCTCGCCCAATACAGAATCCACTTCATCGATGCTACTGTGATTTTCCAGTCAGCGCGTTACAATACTCAGGTGAAGGCTGAGATGGAGGAGTCCAGCATGAAGTATATCACACTTGCGAACAGCCAGTATATAAATGGTGTGATAAATTATATCGATGTGTTGGATGCCCAGCGTAAGTATTTGTCATCCCAGCTTGAATTCTGCGAGGCGAGGACTAAAGAGAATCTTGCTATCGTCTCACTTTATAAGTCGCTCGGCGGAGGTTGGAAATAGCGAAAAAATGACTAACTTGCAGAATTTAATGATTAATACTAACTATGGCTAAAATCATAAGCGGAAAAGATCTTTCCGTAAAGCTAAAGGCCGAAATGGCCGAACAGGTGAAGACATTCCCTGAAAAATATGGACGTGTGCCGCATCTTGTGGTTATTCTGGTCGGCGAAGACCCTGCAAGCCAGTCTTATGTAAAAGGTAAGGCCAAGGCTTCCGAGGTGGTCGGAATAAAGAATACCACTATCCTGAAGCCGGCTGATATCTCTGAGGCAGAGCTTCTCGGAATTATCGATCAGCTCAATGCTGATGATACCGTGGATGGTATCTTGGTTCAGTTGCCTCTGCCAGACCACATCAGTGAGGATAAGGTTATCGCAGCCATTTCCAAAGACAAGGACGTGGACGGTTTCCACCCTCTCAATGTGGCAGCGCTTTGGATGAAACAGCCTTGCACTGTTCCATGTACACCTGAGGGCGTAATCAGAATGTTGGAGGAAGCCAATGTGGAGATCAAGGGAAAACGCGCCGTAGTTATCGGCCGCAGCCAGATCGTCGGCCTTCCTGTTTCGAAACTCCTGTTGGACCGCAACGCCACAGTGACCATCTGCCACAGCCGCACCAAGGATCTTGCCGCTGTAACCCGTGAAGCGGAAATCCTGGTCGTAGCTATCGGCCGTCCTAAGTTCGTTACAAAGGATATGGTAGCTCCAGGTGCAGTAGTTATCGACGTAGGAGTAAACCGCGATCCAGAGACCGGAAAGCTTTGTGGTGACGTGGATTACGATGCAGTAGAACCTATCGCTTCAGTTATCACCCCGGTTCCAGGTGGCGTAGGCCCTATGACCATCACCTGCCTCATGCAGAACACCATCAAGCTCTTCCTCCGTAAGATGCAGGCGTAATACAACCCCGAGACATATTCCTGTGAAGCAGAGAGCTCGTGGCGCATGTGCCGTCGAAATGCCTCCAGGGCGGAAGTGGCTCAGCTCTTCTCTATGAAGATGCAGGCATAACGAGATAAATCTCTGTAAAGCGGAGAGCTCGGGGCGCATGTGCCGATCGAAAGGCATGGCCGTCCGCGGCCTTGTGAGCGGAAGGGGCCCAGCTCTGCTGGGAAGGATGAGCGCTAGCGAACCTTTCGACGGCACATGCGCCCCGAGCGGCGTTAACGATTATATCCACCAGTGAGCGAGTTTCTGGTGAGCATACACAAAACGAGGCTGACTCGAAAGAGCCAGCCTCGTTCTTGATAGTTCGTCAGTACCTATTTCCCGAACTTAACGTCAGCCATTATGAAATAATGATCGCTAGGCAAAATGCCATTCACCGTATCAGTTATCATCTTGCAAGACACAGCCTTCACCCCACCGTGCATAAAGACGAAATCGATCCTCTTCTTATTCTTCTTGTAATTCTCACCCTTGAACCCATGGAAAGAATTACGCTCCGGAATACCAAGTTCCACATAAGCATCCCTCCATCCGGCCTCATGCAGAAAACCTGCAGCCGCCTGAGCAGGACCCGAGTTGAAATCACCACACAAAACCTGCGGGAAATCCTCCGCATACTGAGCAGCCTCCTTGATAATCAGCTTAGTCTGCTCCTGTCGGGCACCCTCAGTCTTGTGATCCAGATGAATATCCAGAATCCTGAACTCCTCACCACTCTTCTTATCCCTGAGCCTCAGCCAATTACAATGCCTTGCCCTAGTAGTATTCCAAGAGCAGCTGCCTGCGATAAGCGGATCCTCAGACAACCAATAACAGCCTGAACCCGTAACCTCATATCGTGAAGTCTTGAAGAAAATTACATTCTTTCCGATGAAATGATAACCCTCAGTGAAAGGATCCATCTCAGGGCCGGTGAAACCATAAGAAGTGTAACCCTTCAGCTCCTTCTTCATATAGTCATAAGAATCGTAAATCACCTCCTGCATACAAATCAGATCCGGCTTCTGCGCCAAAATCACATCCCTGCAAACCTCCCTGCGATTCTCCCATTGCCCGGGAGTATCCTTATCTGCATCCAGGCCGGTAATCCTTATGTTGCAAGACATTACGCGATGAGTACCCTTCTCCTGCGGTTCGCGCACCAGCTTCGCCCCGGCTACCGTAGCTGTCAGGGTCAATGCCAATGCTACACCGACAAGTTTCTTTATGATGTTCATAATTTTAGTCTCTTAAGTAAGCCCCATTTTCACGGAGATCCTCACGGACCGCTTCGACATTGACCTTAGACACGGGAACTCCCTCCTCGACAGCGATTTTCGCGGCCCTTCCGGCAGCCTCGCCCATCACCATGCAGGTGGACATCACGCGGGCGGAAGCCATAGCCTCGTGGGTCATGGACGCGCAACGGCCTGCGACGAGCAAGTTCTCCACTTTCTCAGGAACCAACATTCTGTATGGTAAGTCGTAACAGTCTGGACACCACATCATTGTGCAGTCGTCACCATGACTGTGGTGGATATCTACAGGGTAACTTGCCACGCCGACAGCATCCTCGAACTTCCTGCAAGACAAGATATCGTCAGCTGTCAACACATATTTGCCCTTGATAACGCGGCTTTCGCGGATGCCCATGAATGCGGCCACTTTATCTCTCCATGCGTGCTCGAATCCCGGGATGAAATCACGCAGATATCTCTCGATCTCGTCGTTCTGCATACGTGCGGTAATCTCGCCGTCGGTGTAACTCGTTGGATTAGTGGAGTCTACGCCACATACACGCGACATGTTTACCCAAATCTCATCATCTGCAAGACCTGTGATAAGGATAGTTCTTGCTACAGGGATAGAGTAACCTTTCTCCCTGGCCTCTTCGATTTTCTTTCTGAAACCGACCACGATGAACGGACCACTCTTGAACTGCTCAGTCGGCATCACATCCATGTCGAACTCCTCAGGGCGGTTCACTATCGCATCGCGAAGCTCCTGGACATTGACCCCTCTCATGCAGAACATCAGGGTAGGAGGCTGCATGCCGCCGTCAGCGTCGCCCTTGTGGCACTCGACGCCCGCGCGGAAAGCGACGTCTCCGTCTCCGGTGCAGTCGATAACTGTCTTGGCGAGAATCGCTTCACGTCCTTCCTTGCTTTCGATGATGACTCCTTTCACATCGTTGCCCTCCTTTATCACATCGGAGCAGAAGACGTAGAACAATATTTTAACTCCCACATCCTCAAGCATTTCCAATGCTACATCCTTTACTTCCTCAGAATCGATGATGGTAAGGCTGACATGATTCTTGCATGGCTTGTGCTCGGATGCCTTGCCTCTGGCGCGAAGCCTGTCGATAAGCATCTGAGGCAGACCTTCCACTACCTGGTTCCCTTTTCTTCCGAGATAACCGAGGATAGGAAGTCCGAGTGTCAGGTTTCCGCCTAAATAGCCGCGACTTTCTATAAGCATGACTTTTAGTCCGCTTTCTGCTGCAGCTCTTGCTGCCATGATCCCGGCAGGGCCTCCGCCGACAACCAGGATATCTACTTCATCTTTTACCGGAATGGTTCTCTCCGGCTCCAGAATGGTTTTGATTGTGCTCATGATTCAATAAATAAAATTTATAGGTGCGAAATTATGAAAACTATCGTTAAAATGAAAGGTCTTATATAAAAATCTGTTTTATTTCTTTGTTGCGACATTTCATTTTGTTGTAAAATCGACGAATGGCGACAGATATACGCACTTGCATAATTTGCCGATTATAGCCATATTTGTCAGTTAAAACTCAGAATAGTGAAGAATGCGATAAAATACATAATCTCGGCATTGGCCGCCGTCATCCTGCTCTACTTCTCCTTCAGGGGTGTGAAGTGGGAAGATTTCTATGCGGGGCTGAGATTTTGCCGTTGGGAATGGATAATCGCCGCCATGATAGCCGGTGGTATATCTTTCTGGGTCAGAGCGTTGCGATGGAAAAAACTGCTGTCGCCCATCGATCCGACCATCACCCGCAAGGTTTCGTTCAATGCCATCAATATCAGTTATATCGCGAATCTGGTCCTCCCGAGAATCGGCGAGTTCGTCCGCTGTGGGTTCATTACCAGGCATTCGCAGATGGTCCGGGTCAATGCCGATGTCACAGGGAAGTCTTCTCAGGTTCAGGAACATCGTCTGGCTTCCTATGATAAGGTGCTTGGAACAGTAGTTCTTGAGCGTTCATGGGATGTTCTCACGATGCTTATTCTCGTGGCCGTAATGACTGTATCCATGTGGGGAAGATACGGTAACTTCTTCATTGACAAAATCTTTAAACCCTTTTCCGACAGGTTGGGGGCTGGATTCTGGATCGTCCTTTTGGGGCTGGCGACAGCTTTTGCTGGGGTGTTGTGGATGCTGTGGCATTTCAGGAACAGGAATGTGGTCCTTAAGAAGGTCGCGGGATTCGCTAAAGGCTTGTGGGAAGGGATTTTAAGTTGCATGAAAATGAAACAGGGATGGCAATTTATTGTGCAGACTGTTGCTGTTTGGACACTTTATTGGTTCATGAGCTATGCGGTCTTGAACGCCGTCCGTGGAATGGATACATCGGCATTGGCCCCGGACCTGGCTACTGCGGTATCGGGTCTGGCCGGTCTTGGGGCGTTGGATGCGCTTTTCCTGATGCTGGCGGGGAGTCTGAGTTCGCTCGTGCCGGTACCGGGCGGGTTCGGTGCGTTCCATTATATTGTGGCGACCGCGCTGGCGACTGTTTATGGCGTGCCTTTCGAGATCGGGATTATTTTCGCCACGTTGTCACATGAGTCTCAGACGGTGATGCAGATTATTTGCGGAAGTTGTTCGTATGTCTCTGAGTCACTGGCTGTTGTAAAGGAGTAAGTTATGAAGCTAAATGATTTGTCGGGCCTCAAGGATTTGGCCAAGAAAATGAAAAAAGAGGAGAAAGTGGCGCAGAAAACTGTCGCTGCCGTGAAACCGTTGGCCAAGCCGGTGCGTCATCAGGTGGCGCCGGACGGGAGCAATGCCACTGTGGAGGATTATTTGTGCGGGGGTGATGTTTTCTTGGAGGACAAGTTCGGCGGATTTGCTCCACGCAAGAAGTCTCAGCAGGGGAGTGTGCCACAGGCGGCGTCTAAGTATCTGACGTATGATCTTCATATTCAGGCGCTTGAGCATCCTAAGGATTTGCCTCGTGAGAAGTTTTTAGACTGGCAGCTCAAGGCGTTCCGCAAGATTATGGAGGCAAACGAAAGTCACCTCGGCAGGAAGATTATTTTCATCCATGGCCAAGGTGACGGTGTATTGCGTCGCGCGATTACCACTGAGCTGGACGAGCGTTGGTGGACATGTGAATATGCCCCGGCTCCTGAAGAACAGTATGGTTTCGGCGCTGCTATTGTCGTTACTATCAGGTAGTTGTTATCGTTTGCTGAGTTCCAGTTCGACAGGACAGTGGTCTGAACCTAATATCTCATTATGAATCTCGGCCCCGGCGATGCGGCCTTTAAGCGACTGTGACACAACGAAATAGTCGATGCGCCACCCCGCGTTCCGCTGCCTGGCTTGGAATCGATATGACCACCACGAATACTTCACCGTCTCCGGATTCAGCATTCGCCAGGAATCCACAAATCCCGAGTTCAAAAGTTCGGTGAATTTCCCGCGCTCCTCGTCCGTAAAACCGGCGTTCCGCCTGTTGGATGAAGGATTTTTCAGGTCAATGTTTTCGTGCGCCACGTTGAGGTCGCCGCAGATTACGACGCCTTTCTTTTCTGCCAATCCGCATACGTATGCACGGAAATCGTCTTCCCATTTCATGCGGTAATTCAGGCGTTGCAGTTCGTCCTGGGAATTTGGCACATATACGCATACAAGATAGAAGTCGGCGTATTCCACTGTGATGACGCGTCCTTCGTGGTCGTGTTCATCGATGCCCATGTCATTCACTACTGACAATGGTTTTACGCGTGTGTAAACTGCTGTGCCTGAGTAGCCTTTCTTGTCGGCGTAGTTCCAGTATGATTCGTATCCGGGGAACTGCAGATCCAGCTGTCCTTCCTGCATTTTGGTTTCCTGCAGGCAGAACACGTCAGCGTCCAAGGCCTTGAAGGAGTCTTCAAAGCCTTTTCCGACGCAGGCGCGTAACCCGTTCACATTCCATGAAATAAGTTTCATATATCTGTTATTCCAATGTCCATTCAACGCCGTCCTTGGTGTCTTTCACTACGATACCGAGGGCTTTCAGGTGGTCACGGATGCTGTCGCTTGTGGCCCAGTCCTTTGAGGCTTTGGCTTTCGCGCGTTCTTCTATAACCATTTCCATGAGGCCTGCTATGGTTTTGCCTGATTTTCCTGAGTCTCCGCTTTCGTCTACGAGGCCCAGAACGCCATAGACGATGTCATCAAACAGTCTGAGAAGTGTTTCGATGTCGCCCTTTGTAAGTGAGCCTTTCTTCTCTTTTTCTGTGTTGATAAGTTTGACTGCTTCGAATATGTGTGACAATGCTACCGATGTGTTCAGGTCGTCGCAGAGTGCTGCATATACTCCTTCGAATATGGCTTTAACTGCTTCGCTGTCAGCAGGGCATGTCTCCGGCGCTACGTCTGCAAGGAATTCACCGTATTTGAGTGCGTTGGCAGCATCACCTTCAGTTCCACGGACATCGACATTGACCCCAGCCGCAGAAGCTATGGTGCGGAGGTCCTGGGCGGCTTGCATTACGCGGCGATAGCCTTTTTCGGCGGCTTTGAGCGCGTCGTTCGAGAAATCGAGGGTGCTGCGGTAGTGGGCCTGCAAAATGAAGAACCTTACGGTCATCGGTGAGTAGGCCTGCTCGAGCTTATCGTGTTCTCCTGCAAATAGTTGCGGCAGGGTGATGAAGTTGCCGAGGGATTTGCCCATCTTCTGTCCGTTGATGGTGATCATGTTGTTGTGTACCCAGTAATGTACACCTTGGGTTCCGCGGGATGCTTCGTTTTGTGCGATTTCGCATTCGTGGTGCGGGAACATGAGGTCCATTCCGCCGCCATGGATGTCGAATTCGTGTCCGAGGTATTTTTCGCCCATGACAGAGCATTCCAGATGCCATCCTGGGAAACCTTCGCCCCATGGTGATGGCCATTTCATAATGTGCTGAGGTTCAGCTTTTTTCCACAATGCGAAATCGTATGGAGCGTGTTTGTCGCTTTGTCCGTCGAGTGCGCGTGTTCCCTCGAGGGTGTCTTCGAGTGTGCGGCCTGAGAGTATGCCGTATCTGAATTTTTTGTTATATTTTTCTACGTCGAAGTAGACTGAGCCGTTGCTTATGTATGCGTAGCCTGCGTCGAGGATTTTTTTCACAGTCTCGATCTGCTCGATGATGTGTCCTGATGCGCGTGGCTCGATAGACGGAGGAGCGACGTTCAGCATGCGCATGGCTTCATGGTATCTAAGTGTATATGTTTGAACGACTTCCATCGGCTCGAGCTGTTCCAGGCGTGCTTTCTTTGCGATTTTGTCTTCGCCTTCGTCTGCGTCGTGCTCGAGGTGTCCCACGTCGGTGATGTTGCGGACGTAGCGTACTTTATATCCGAGGTGTTTGAGCAGTTTGAAGAGTACGTCATATGTCACGCCCGGTCTGGCATGTCCGAGGTGTGCGTCTCCATAAACGGTAGGGCCGCAGACGTACATGCCCACGTGTCCAGGGTTTATCGGGACGAAGAGTTCCTTCTTATGTGAAAGGGTATTAGTCAGAAATAATTCGCGCATATTTATCTAAAATTTTCAAAATCTGTACAGAACTGCTAAGTTAGGAAATTTTATAGGATTTGTCAATTCATTCCGGAACATCGTGGTTTTAACTTTGTTCGGATGCTTGCGTAGGCGATGGTTTTTTGCGTTTTTGTGATTTGCTTATTGTCGGAATAAACTTGGTTAAGGTCACCTGGTTGCATCGGTAGGTCGGACTCGTTCGCTCAGGTGCTTCGCAATTCGCGTCCTGTGTTCCGCCTCCTGTGGAACTCTTCTCCGGCCATCTTTCGAGGAAACAGGTCAGAGGGTATATAGAAAAACTTGTAGAGGAACAAATGCTCAAGCAAGATGGTGATGGCAAGATGCGTTCATATTCTCTCAGTGAGCAGTATGAAAGCAGGATGGCTATACTTAGCCAAGCTGTCGAAATTGGCTTGAATGCGATGAATGAACGTTCAAAGGGCCAGAAATAGGGCCAGAAATGTTGGTAATCGTCGTGAGGTGTCTGTTTAATGTGCTGAAATACAATGTGTTTTAAAGGGCCAAAGAATTAGTTAGAAAAGGCGGCTTCAGCTGGTATGGGAGCACAAAGATAATCTATAATTGGGTGGCCGAACTGATGTGTTCGACTATCTTCACTATGAGGCGAATAATCCGTGTCTCGCACAAGGAGTTTGTGTATTTCGGAGACGTGAGCAAGATTGAGTCTGAAATCGACCAGCTGGATGAAGGATGCCCTGAGCTGTATCATCCTGAAAAAAGTTTACTGAGAAAGAAAAATTATTTAGAAGTAAACCACGATGTGCGCGGAAAATGGCTAAGCAAAGCAAAGGCTGGCAACTATGAAAAAAAGCCTAACAGTCCCCGGAGAGCAAGAAGAGGGGCAATATCATCTTTTGGCCGCTTTGCTTCCTGTGTTTGACTCCGAAGAATACAACAAAGAGGTAGAGATACAAAGCCATAAGTCTGGCCCCGCTTCAAGTCCTTCTATACTTGTGTGGGCAGATGATGTTCGATTCGAAGCACTGTTGGCGAGCGTCAATAAAAAAGGAAAAGGCGCAAGGTTAAGGTGAATAACAACAGAATGTGTGTAAGGTATTGTCTTAGAGTGTGTTATATAGCGTGAATGAAAAATAAAATCTGGCATTGGTTTGCCGGATTTTATTTTTTGAAATCCGCTTTTGAAATCCTGTGTAAGAAACAAATCAGGAGGAAAAACAGGGTGTGTGGACTTGAGTCCACGTGTCGCAGCCGGTCGGAGGCGGATGCCCGGAGAGCGAATTGCGGAGCACCTGAGCGAACGGGCGCCGACCGACGGCGGCTGACATGTGAATAGACCACGTTATCAGCAACCATGTGAACGACGGCGACTGCATTCGCCACATATGGTACTGCGGAAACGCTTTTAGGTTGCAGCGAACGGTTACGTTACAATATCTTGGTACCGAGAAAACGTTTTAAGTTACACCGAATGTTTCCAAATGATTCATTTTGTTCCAAGAAAACGTTTTAGATGAAACGAAATGCTTGTGGCAGTTTTTTACGGATAACAATATTCTGAAAAAATACTGGTATATACAAACGTGCCTTCAATTTTGTCCGACCATAGTGAACGGGTATCGTCCTGAAAACATCACCCCTTCCGCAGCGCCACCCCCGGCGCGCATACCGACCCCCTGGTGATCAGCCGCGGCGCCAGCTCCAGTTGTGTGCTGCAACGCCTGCCGGACGAGATGCTCTCGAAAAGCAGTTTTGTCGCCAGCTTCCCCATCTCTTCTGTCGGTTGTCCGATTCGGGTCAATGCCGGTGTCATGTAGTCCATGTACAGGTTGTTGTCGAATCCGATTAACGAAATATCCTCGGGGATTTTTAGCCCGGCCTCTCGGATAGCCTTCATGGCACCGAGCATTATCGTATTGCTGAGAGCAAAAATCGCTGTGGGGCGAGTCTGTTTATTCAGGAGAAGCTTGGTCTCTAAATATCCGTTCTGGACAGAAAACTCGTTACCGACTACAGTAGCCTTGTCTCTTATCCCGGCCTTTTCGAGGGCCGCCAGATACCCGGACACTCGTTTCTTGTTCGGGAGGGAACTTGTAACACCTTGTATACAAGCTATCTGTGAATGTCCGTTCATAATCAGATGATTGATAGCCTCGATACTTCCCAAGTAATTGTTTGTCGTGACGTATGGAAGAGATGACTCTGTGAAATATCGGTCTATCAGGATAACCGGTAAATATTTTCTGTTTATCTCCTCGAAAAGCGATGGGTCCTCACCGCAAGGTACAGCTATTATGCCCTCCACCTGTCTGGACATGAGCGAAGATATTCCGTTCTTTTCGATAGTCGTGTTCTCTGCGGAATCGATGACTATGGTAGTATAGTTATAACGCCTGGCCTCGTCCACTTCATCGACCTCCTCT
>OQVL01002971.1_pt1 | contig 10389 bp, 16 predicted proteins | sample 1691501 | NCBI WGS metagenome assembly OQVL01 (sample SAMN03418253, study PRJEB22391) | human gut metagenome | biome: human-gut; feature: organic feature; material: feces | host: Homo sapiens | place: Tanzania | collected 2013-01
ATGGCGTATTTGCACATGAAATAATAAACAATATAATAATGTAACAATAAATTATGATACTTCAAATAACATTCAGTCCTACTGGAGGCACTAAGCGTGTGGGGCAACAACTTTGTCAGAACCTGGGAACAGACGTGCATGCTATCGAACTTTGCGTGCCAGAAAAGGAAGCAGCAATCATAGAAGCTCTAAAACATTTCCAGATGATTTCATAAAAGTTGTGGTTTCAAATTAGGGTTTGATTGCACAAAATAGCCAGGTCCGTTCTCTACTTATAAAAGTAGTACGGGCCTGGCTATTTTATAATATTATACCTTTGCAAAAGGGAAAGCGATGAGGAAGTCCTAATCCATCATATTATGACACAACTCATGACAAGACGCTGGCAGGAGATGCTTACTCCTGAACAGCAGGAAAAGTACGCCAATGCCATCCGACAGGGCTATTTCGCCACATACGACGGCTACGCATGGCGCCACACCTTCTACGGAGCCTGGATCTGGAAACATCCAGGACGAGTAAAGGTGGTCAACATCTTCAAGGGCATAGTCGGACGCCCACCCATGTGGGAAGACCTCACCGACGACAATCTACGCGACTTCCGCGAGGAGATAGCGTCATCATACGCGCCGAACTCAGCGAAGACCATCTTCGCCGAAGTCAACGCCATCATACGCGAAAACTCCTCCAAGCCCGTCCCGTCGCTCAATTTCGGGACAGTCCTGCGCACAAAGAAAGTCCCGTCGCAGTCCGTAGCGCTCACCGACGACGAGATACGGCGCATCCACGAGTTCACGCCACGCACCCGTGCAGCCAAGCACGCCAAGCGCATCTTCATGCTCGAATGCCTATGCGGAGCACGCCTCTCAGACTGCCTCACACTCTCGCCGGACAACATCAGCGAGGACGGACGCATCATCACGTACGTCTCGCAGAAGACCAAGACCGCCGTCAAGGTCCCCGTCCATCCGTGGCTGCGCATCTATCTGCAACGCGTCTCCCCCACCGAGCCGAGAGAGACCTCCGTCAGGTGCTACAACGACAACATACGCGACATCTGCCGGGCATGCGGAATAGACACCATCACCAAGGTCTTCCGCGCAGGACGCACGCAGAGAGGACACAAGTGGGAGTTCGTCTCCTCACACACCGGTCGCCGCTCCTTCGCCACCAACCTCGCACTCAAAGGCATCCCCATCGAACAGATAGCCCTCTGCATGGGACACATGTCAGGCAACGTCCCCAACATCTCCATGACGCAGCGTTACATCGTCGGAGAAATCGGACTCTCACCCGAGACATTCGCAGCCTTCCAGCTCCCCGGAGCAGAACGCGCCGAACGCGAAATGAACGCCCTCTATGCGGTCGGAAAAGACTATCCCGAAGACCAGTAAAAACACCTCCGAAAACATGCGAAAAATGCGATCGCATAAATCGCATAATCCAACGTATTTTCCGACGCATTTTCATCGTCGTAACTCACTGATTATCAATACGTCCGGTTATGCCTATGCGATCGCATGCGATTGCACTATATATATATAGATATTATATATATCTATTAGTATATATTCGTATACACTCATATATCCTAATAGATATATATAACATCTATATACTCACACTCTCGCACGCGAGAGCTGTGAAGCGTGTGTGTCATTTTTTTATTTTTTTAAACAGCAAAACAGATATGGACAACGAAGAACACCTACAGGACCTCAAGGCCAGAGCTGAGGAGCTGCACAGCCAGCTTCCGCAGGAAGCCAAGCAGATGGCAGCACTGCGCAGCAAGTATGACAAGCTCGCATGGGGAGCACTCTATGCAGCAGCAGCCGGCGACATCACATCCTACGACGACCTCCTTCATGAGTTCGTCAGCATCGGACTCAGTTTCGACGACGAAGCCTTACAGCTGACCCCTCAGCCGCAGCTCCCGCCACCCGACCTCGAAATCCTTGATTTTGAAACAAGAAAGGCAGAAGCCGCAGGCAAGCCACTCAAGCAGTTCGCCTACGATTTCTGCCAAATCTACGTCAGTATCGAGCTTGACAACCCTCAGCTCCCCTCCACGTAAGCCACAATCCGAGCCACTGCATCATCTATGCGCTTAGTGTCATAGGCGATGTAGTGGCTCGTCACATCAGCCCACGAATGCCCCAAGCACAGCGCAATCGTCTCACGCGGAATCTCAAGCTCCGCACCTATCGAGGCGAACGTGTAGCGGGCGGTATACACCGTCATCCCCTCCACAATCGGATGCCAGACCACCTTACGCAGCCTTCCCACCTTGTCCGGCACCACCTCCTTGCGCCCTATCTTCTTCAGAGCGTCGTTCCAGTGGTGGCAGAAGTCCTTATAGTCCGAATACCCGTCAAGCGGGCATAGAAGCCATTCCTTGCCCCTGTAGCGGCTTAAAATCTCCTCGGCGGGCTTCGGTATCGGAATGTCGTAAAGACGCCCCGTTTTCGCCCTTTTATAGCGAATCCTGCCGTTTCTCACGTCCGAAGCCTTCAGATGCAGCAGGTCCACAGGGTTAATGCCGCAGAGATAGAACGTCAGCATAAACAAGTCACGGTATATCATCTGCCACTCCTCCACCTCGCAGTCCCTGATCTCCCTCAGCTGCTCCACGCTGATATTGTTGATAGCCACCTTCTCCGACTTTATCCTATACCGCCTGAAAGGATAGTTCGACGTCAACTCGTTGTCTATCGCCCAGTTAAACACCGTACGGATGTTGCGCAGCATGATCCCCTTATAGTTCACGCTCGCCTCACCCATGAAGCCGTCGAAGCCGTCCAGCCACGCCTTGTCCACGCTCCCGAACACAGCCCCGCCGTCATACTCGCGCACCTTCCGCGCCGTCAGCCGGTAAAGCTCCGCCGTCCCCTTTCGTCCCTTCGTATCAGCAAACCTCTCGATATAGTCCGCAAGGCACGTCGTCTTCTCCTCCTGCGCCTCCCCCGAGACCACAGCCGTCAGCTCCCTCTTCATCTTCGCGAAGTCAGCGCCCGCATTGTCCAGCAGATACGCCTCCACCTCGTCAGCGATGTTCATCAGCCTCCTGAGCTTCGCCCTATAGTTCGCCTCCTTAGGCGACATCGAAAGCCCCGAAAACGCCTCCGTCACATAGATGCCCGTAGCCACCACAAACTCCTTGCCGTCGCCGCGGAACAGCATCTTCACCGCAATCCGACCATCCTTCCCCCTCTTACTCTCCTTAGCTGCAATATAATATTTCATAGACTTTAGTATTTTTTGTTCCAGTATCTGCAAAATTACTCATAAAAACCCGACAAAGCAACAACAACCCCCATCAACCCACACCCCCAAATGGGACCGCCCCGTGGGACTTAATATTTCCAAAGCCTATAAATCATTCAATTTCAACACCTTACAGTACTACCAAAAGGTTTCCCAAGCTGGGGGTCGCGGGTTCGAACCCCGTTTACCGCTCACAATCACAAAATGCTGAAAATCAATTATTTAACAATACAAGGAGGTTCATTCAGAGCCTCCTTTTTTTGTGCCTTCCAACGTCCAATATAGCGTTATTAGGCGGTTTTGAGGGTCGTTAGGATGCGTTTGTGGGACTTATTGTGGGACTCGCAAACGCGAAAGTCCCACAAAACCCGGTCTTAATCCTTGTTCTTGCCGAATATCTCCATCAACGTCTGAAGCTGCTTCCGCTGCTCGACAATCACATTGCTCTGTTCGGCAATCATCTTGTCCTTTTCAGTCAGACGCTCGTTCTTGTCGGAGTTCTGCTTGTCTTTTTCTTTTATCAGCTTGTCTTTCTCCTCAAGCAATTTATCCTTCTCGTCAAGCAGACGCCTTAACAGCTCTACCTTCTGCCTCAATGCCGCTATTTCGCCCTCTGTGGCGTTTATCGTCTGCGTGCCTTGATAGTTATCGCCGCTGATAATATTTTGCGACACAGGGCTTGTATTTGCGTCGAGCATCTGGCTGAAGGCAGCGAACTGCGCCTTGCCGATGGCCTTCTCCTCGGCTATCATTTTGCCTACACCATCACGCAGCCAAAGGAAGGCAACATTGAAAGCCGAACCAATCTTTTGTAGCATTTTGCTTGACCACGGTTGTTTATTGTTCATACATCGGCTCAATGTTGATACGTCAACCTTGCACGCTTCGGCAATAGCAGCTTGGGTGTAACCAGAGTGCGACATAAATAGCCTCATTCTTTCCGATACAGCGTAGTCAACTGAAGTAATCTTTCCATCCATAGTTGTATATGTTAACGAGTGTTTATAAATCAATATAAAGTCAACTACAAATGCAAAAGAATGTCAATAAATCAATTTTAAACTTGATTTAGTATTGACATTTCATTGACTTTTTGTACCTTTGCAATCGTTGACAGAGCGCAAGCGAAACAAACCCAACAGCTCGCTAAACGCTCATTATATGTTTAATATGCAAATATAACGAAATAAATCCACATGGCAAAGCGAAAACCCATAAAACTTCGACGAGGATGCCAAGTCAAGCTGGCGCAAGACTGCGGAGTCGGAGTAGCGACAGTCCGACGCGCCCTGCTTTGGGACGCCGACACGGACATACAGAACCTCATACGCAAACGAGCACACGAACTCGGGTACGTCAAGCGCTGGTAATCGGCGGTACTGCCGCCACAACATAAACCAAACAAAACAGAAAAGATTATGAAACAGGCGACAGTCACAGCCATCGAAAAGATATGGCTATCCAACAAGGAAGCTCAGGCATACCTCGGCGTCGGGATGGAGTTCTTCAAGAGCCTACGCTCAAGCGGGCAGCTCCCCTACTCCAAAGTCGGAAAGACCGTGTTCTATCGGAAACGCGACATCGACCGGCTTATCTCCGCAAACCGAGTCTATTAGAAGACACATATCACATTCATATAAATTTTTATTTCATTTTGAGATTGTTAGGTTAGTAGTAGTTTTTAGATGATTAGACGTTTGAAATTTATCGTATTTCAAGTCCTTGTTTAGCGAAACAGGAAAACTGAGAATTTACATTTGTTGTATTACCTGGCCATTCGTGAGAATCGCCAGTCTACGGCAGAGCAGGCGGCGGGTTTAGGCTGAACTATATCTCCAAATCGCTTCCCTCCCTTTCGTCCGAAAGCCCGCGAGGTTCGATTCCTCGTCTGCCGACAATTTATTTTTTGCTCTTTGACTTGTTGATTACATACAGTGAGCGTGTAAAAGTAGTAATGGCAGCGTTTTGGACGCCGTGACCCATGAAGGAACGCACGCCACGAAAGACCCACTAACGCATCTTCCGAGTACCGTCAAACGAACCACGCCACACTCCACGCTGGCGCAGGCGGAGAGAAACGAAATGCAGCGGGCTGCCAGACGTCCCGTTACGCTGGCAAGATTGCTGAGATCTATAAAACAGCACACATACATCCTACATAATCGGTATAAAACAGCAATTCTTTGTCGTTTTTTTAAATAATATGTTGGATAGGGAGAGTCGTACAACTGACAGTACAATAACCAAAGAATGCGGGTTTGAGTCCCGCCTCTCCTTCTTCGTCATAATGCTATATACAATAGTATAACATTAATAATGTCGCACCCTACGTGGGTGCGTGGATTGAAACGTCATAATGTTAGAAATATAGAATTCATATAATTGTTATTTAGAAAAAAAACTCGCAGCCCGAGCGAGGGCTACATCACTCACATTTTTGTTTTCAAAAGTTTTAAGACATTCGGGTCCGACGTGAGTCGCGCCCGTTTTTTATTCACGAACCCTTTAAAAACGATATACACAATATGATAAAAGTCATTGATTCCATACAGGTCGCCCATGCCAACACAGACAGGCTTCTCGCCCTCCCTTGCGTCGTAGCTGTGGCAGACCACGGAGGCGGACTCGTCGTAGTCCTCTCCAAAGACCTCACCAACGGCTCGCTTCGGGCCAATGCAGGCGACTATATCGTACATTTCTCCAACGGTATGTGGCAGCGCTTCGGTATCGAAGCTTACGCCCGACTCGTCAAGAACCCCAACTACATACGCGCCCTATGACAAGACGTCGCATCACACAGCAGCAGATCGACGAGGTGCTCAGTCTGGGAGGCAAGCTTCCGCACCGGCAAATTGCCGAAAGAGTCCACGTCTCGTCATGCTCGGTGTCACGCATCCTCAGCGGGAGAATCACGAAGGAAGCGCCTCTGTGCCGCAGCAGCCGCTTAAAGCCGGTCATCATCCAGAACTATCCCGACATGCTCCCGCGCGAACTCGAAGAGAAGTTCGGCGTCCCGCAGTCCACCATACGACAGTGGGCAATCGACTTGAATCTCAAACACACGCCCGAGACCATTGCAAGGAGAAGGTCGGTATATAAGAACTTGAAGACAGACCACCTCCAGACTCCCGAGGTCATCAGCAGACGCTCCGCCAAGCGCAGAAAAACCGTGCTCATGGAGCGGTTCCGCATAATGTCAGGCATGCGTCAGCAGACCAAGCTCGTGATATCAATGCTGCCGAGGAAGACAAGCTCCAGCATACGGCACCTCGTCTCCCGATACAACTATTTCCGAAGCGAAACCGACTGCCTCACACTCCATTACGACGGGCAGACACGCCGTACATCACGCGAAGAGTATTTCTCCAGACGGTACGGCATCAAGTTTATCTCGGCTATTTAAGTAACTTTCATCTATACATTTTTTTATTAATCATTAAAAATGAGACCCAAGGAGTCTCATCCGGGTGCAAGTCCCGGACGTTGTTATTATTAGTTTTTATTTCAAAATGGAAGTGATTCCTGGAGGGACGGCGGCGTGGATGCCGCTTCAGCGAAGGTTCGATTCCTTCCCGTCCCGCATTAATTATTTATTTCATCATGCACAAATTCAGACGCACGCTATACTCCGAATGCGACGACTGCCTCTGGCGCGACTTTCCCGATTGTCCCCGCACGGAGACCCAACGGAAGGTCATACCCGTCAAATGCCCGTTCTGGGAGTGGCGCTATCAGTAGCAAAACAGTCATAATTTCAGTACAAAAACATTTCATCCATGCAAACAAAAACATCACCCAAGTGGTTCGAAGCCACAGCCCTCACCTTCCCTCAGAACGAGGATGGTCTTATTGTCAGGAAGTCCCACACATACGTCTTCGATGCAAAGTCCTTTGCCGAAGCCGAGGAACGCATCGCCGACCAAGTCTGCCTCTTCCCCTCAGAACAGGAACCCGAGGTCACCAAGATTGCCATCGCCCCGTACCGGGAGGTCTTCCTCGTCGATGAAGACTGCGACAAGGGCGAAATCTTCTGCAAGGCGAAGGTCGTCTTCATCACATACGACGAGAAGACCGCGAGAGAAAGACGTCAGACGATATATTATCTCGTCCAGTGCAACGACATCAACACGGCACGCCAGAACATCGACAAGGTGCTCTCTTCCTCGATGATCGACTATCGCATCGTGTCCATTTCCGAAACACAAGTCATCGACGTCGTACTCGGCGTAGAAGACCATAACGAATAACACCCCTCAGAATGAGAAAGAAGATAACAGTCGAGATGCTGCAAATCCGATTCCATGACATCATGGACTTGCCGTACGAAGTGGCAAGAGAGAAGCAGCGTCGAGCCATAGCAGCCGACTACGCAGAAGGATTCTGCGAAAGGCACGAAAACGCCAACGGCTTCAAATTCTGTAAATACAAAACATTTTAACAATGAGCAATACACAAGTAGCCGCACAGGCTAACGGAATGACTCTCGGAGAGTTGATGCACTCTCCTGCTGTAGTCGGAAAACTTAACGAGGTGTGGAACAATCCTCAGATGGCCAACAGTTTCATGAGTTCGGTCATCAGCGTAGCCAATGGCAATCCGCAGCTGAGAAGAGCTGACCCCATGAGCATCATCGGCGCTTCAATGGTCGCCGCCACAATGCAGCTTCAGGTTATCCCAACGCTCGGTCAGTGTTACATCGTCCCTTACGGCAGTAAGGCTCAGTTCCAAGTCGGATATCTCGGCCTCCTCCAGCTCTGTCAGCGCAGCGGTCAGTTCAAGAAGATTCTTGCTGCGCCCGTTCACGAGGGAGAGTATGTATCAGGCGACGAGTTCAACGAGGATTACGTCTTCGACAAGAAGCAGAAGACATCGGACAAAATCATCGGATATATGGCTAAGTTCGAGCTTCTCAACGGATTCACAAAGGTCGCCTATTGGGAGGTAGAGAGAGTAAAGGCCCATGCCACAAAGTTCTCGCAGGCTTTCCGTTCAGGCTACAACTCGCCCTGGAAGTCCGACTTCGATGCTATGGCAATGAAGACTGTCCTCAAGTCAATTCTCAAGTTCGCCCCCAAGTCCATCGAGATGCAGAATGCCGTCACTTTCGACCAGGCTGTCGTACAGGTCAATTCCTCAGACATACAGGATCTTGACATCGACGCATTCGCTCCCGAATATGTAGACAATCTCGAAAGTCAGAAAACAGACGCCATCGCTGCCGCAGCAGCAGAAGCTGCCAAGAATGCCACCGCCAAGAAGGAAGACAAGAAGGAGGACAAGAAATGATAACGAACCAAATAATGAAACGACCTCTTGCTCAATTTACGGTAGAACAGCGCACAAAAGACGGAATGTTTAATGCGACCGCTCTGTTGAAACAATGGAATGAACAGGATGGAGTAGCTCAGCGAAAGCTCGATAATTATTTTGCTTCTTCCAAAACAGTCGAGTTTATAGAAACCATAATGAATAGGGAAAATTTACATACCCCAAAAATGGTGTATGTAAAATCGAGAGCTTCGAGAGGTAATCAGGTAGGAACATGGATGCACCCACTTTTGTTTATAGACTTTGCAATGTGGATAAATCCATCATTCAAATATGATGTGCTAAAATTTGTCTATGACAGAATGTTAGTGTATCGAAATGAGGCAGGCGACGCTTACAAAGCACTTTCTTCTGCTATGAATAAAATTTGTACACCCCATCAGATGAAGAAGTACATGCCGATTCTTGGTAGAGGAATAAATTTTATTGTAACAGGAAGACACGAACATAAACTTCGCAACGAGTATGGCACAGAAGAGAAGCAAAAGGAGTACTTTGAACTCGAAAAGCAAGTTGCAATGCTTATTGATGAGGGTTTCTTGAAAACGCCCGATGATGTTGCTAATTATCTCCGCCGTAAGTTTCAAAAGAAATACTTTTAACCCATGATTACAGATAATATCGCCCAACGCTCTATAGAATGGTTTAGAGTACGAATGGGAAATTTTCAGGTAGCCGCATTTCCGATTTAATGAAATGCGGCAGAAAGAAGGACGAGCCTTGGTCCGAAACAGCCAAGACATACATCTATCAGATAGCAGCCGAAAGGCTGTTCAATCCCCAGTTCCTTTCTGACGACGACATCTTCCAGTCTTATCTCGACCAGGTCGCCGTCTCCACGCGGGCTATGGAATGGGGTGTCCAGCAAGAGGAGTCTGCCCGCCAGCTCTACTCCTCTCTTAACGACGATGTGGAGGTCTTCGAGGTCTCCTCATGCGCACACGATATCATCCCGCACTTTGCTGCCTCTCCCGACGGAATAGTCCGCGGAGAGGAGCAGAAGTGCCTCGAAATCAAGTGCCCCTCTCTCGCCGTCCACACACGATATGCAGCAGAGATACACGATGCAGCCTCCCTGAAGGCTGTCAAGCCCGAGTATTACTGGCAAGTGATGGCAGAGATGTCCTGCACAGGCTGCACGTCAGCCGATTTCGTATCTTACTGCGCATGGCTCTCCTCCCCCATCCATATCGTCCGCATAGAACGTAACGACGACGACATCCGCCTCCTCGAAGAGCGCGTCCGTCTCGCCAACGATTACATAGCCAAAACTTTCAATGTCTAACCCCAAGTCTTAACAATGGAAATCTTCGGAAAAATCATCTGCGCACTGCCCATCCGGTCTGGCGTCTCCGCAAAGACCGGCAATCCGTGGCAGAGTGCCACTTACGTCCTCGAAACGCAAGACCAGTACCCCAAGCGAATGGTCTTCGATGTCTTCGGACAGGACAACATCGCAAAGTTCAACATACAGGTCGGAGAGTCGCTTACCGTCTCCTTCGACATCGACGCACACGAACACCAGGGACGCTGGTACAATTCCGTCCGCTGCTGGAGCGTGTTCCACGGCGCACCGCAGCCCGTCGTTACGCCGCAGCCGACGGTCTTTCCTTCCGTAGGAGCGCAGGGTTCGGCTCTCGGCGTTCCCACACCGCCGCCACCACCCTCAGCAGCTCCCGCTGCACCCGCAGGAGGCTCCGACGGACTGCCCTTTTGATTTGATCAATAACAGCTTCCTCAGAAGCTTTGATGTTTGTATAGTTCACGCTTCCAAGGGGTCTTAACCGCCCCTTGGTT